>Ga0180431_10002129_pt1 | contig 26898 bp, 19 predicted proteins | sample SS_ome_11_FD_132459 | JGI IMG/M metagenome (GOLD analysis project Ga0180431, IMG submission 132459) | Hypersaline lake sediment archaeal communities from the Salton Sea, California, USA - SS_1_MS_1 metaG | ecosystem: Environmental > Aquatic > Non-marine Saline and Alkaline > Hypersaline >... | reverse complement strand
GTAGACCATGGCGATCTTCGCGAACAGCACGTAGTCCGAGGGATTCTGGTCCAGAGCCTTCTCATAGTACCGGATGGCGTTATTCACCTCGTCCTTTTCCATGAAGTACTCGGCCACGGTGACGTAGGGGTCCACATCGTCGGGCCTGAGGGTGATGAGCTTCAGGTAGGTGCTCTCCGCCTTGTCTTCCTGGCCCCCGGCGGCGTAGACCTTCGCCAGGGCGAGGGTGGCCTCGTAGTCGCCGGCATTGTCGCTCAAAAGATCCGTCAGGTATTCCTCCGCACGCTCATACTGGCCCAGGCCGGCGTAGGAGATGCCCAGGGAGTAGCGGCCGGCGCTGTTTGACGGGTCCGCCTCCAGGACATACTCGAGATACGGGATCGCCTCGGAATATTCGCCGGCAAGCCTCAGCCCCTCCCCCAGGTCCAGGTAGGGAGTGATGTCGTCCGGGTAGCTGGCCATCAGGTTCATGTTGAACTCCGCCAGCTTTTCCAGGGCCGCCGTGTAGTCGGGCTGGATGGAGAGGGCCCGCTTCAGCGACAGCATGGCCTCTTCGGACCAGCCGCGCACGGCGAAGATCACCCCCAGGTTGTAGTGGGCCCGGTAGTTGTCCGGCTCGATGCGTACGACGTTGTTGAACGCCGTGATGGCCTCGTCGTAGGAGCCCATCTTGGTGAAGTTGGTGCCCAGGATGAAGTAGAGGTCCGCCTCGTCCGGCTCCAGCTCCAGGGCCTTCCAGAGGATATCCACCGCCAGCTTGTACTGCCCGGAGGTGGAGTAGCACTCTCCCAGGTAGAGCATCGCCTTGACGTTGTCCGGCTCGACGTCGAGGATATCGGTGAAGACCGGAATCGCCCGGTCGAACAGGCCGTAGTCGAAGTAGGAGCGCCCCAGGAGCATCAACACGTCCACGTTGTCCGGGTCGAACTCCAGGGCGGTGTTCAACGCGTCGGTGGCGTTTTCATATTCGCCGAGCTGGTTATAGGCCAGCCCCAGCATGAACAGACCATCGACGTATTCCGGGTAGGATGCAATGGCCCGCTTGAAATCCTCGATGGCGTCCGGCGTCCGCCCCTCGTCCATCTTGAGGATGCCCATCTGGTAATACGCCAGGTGGTTTTCGGGAGAGAGGGAGACCGATCGCTCGTAGTAGTCGATGGCCTTTTTCCTGTCTCCCAGCTGGTAGTAGACCTGCCCCAGGCTGTAGTAGACCATGAACTGGTCCGGATCCAGGGTCAGGGATTTCTCGTAGGCCCAGATGGAGTCCTCGAAGCGGTTTTCGTAGTAGTAGACCTTGCCGATGCCCTTGTAGGGCCGGGGGCTGGTGGGGTCGGTCTCCCGGGCGCGCTCATAAAAGGCCATGGCCTCGTCCAGCTCCCGGTTGTCCAGGTAGATGTCGCCCATGAGGATGAGGGCGTCCATGTAGCGGGGATTCAGGTCGATGGCGATCTCCAACAGACCCGCCGCCTCCACCGGCAGTTCCCGGGAGAGCAGGATCTCCGCCATGCGGTAGTAGGCGACATGGTTCTTGGAGTCCTTCTCCACGGTCCTGCGGTAGGTCTCCAGGGCCAGGTCCGTCTCGCCGACGAAGGAGTAGAGCGCCCCCAGGGAGAGATACGCCTCGATATAGTCCGGATCGGCCTCTATCGCCTTTTCGTAGCTTGTCGCAGCCGATACCCCGTCGCCCTGATAGAGATAGATCTTCGCCTTGGCGTAGTAGCCGGGGGCGTAGTCCGGCTCGATCTTCAACGCTTTGTCCACCGTTCTGAGCGCCCGCTTCGGGTCGTCCATCAACAGGTACACCCCCGCCAGGGTCACGTAGGCCTCGGTGTAGTCCGGCTTGAGGCTGAGGACCTCCTCGAGGGTGGAGACGGCCTCCTCCAGCCTGCCGAAGGAGGCGTATGATTCGGCGATATTGATATAGGCGGGATAGAAGTCGGGGTTTATCGAAAGCGCCCGCTCGTAGACGCTGATGGCCCGCTCGATGTCCCCCAGGGCCACGGCCACCTCGCCGATGTGGTTGTATCCCTCGACGAAGTCCGGGTCCACCTCCACCGCCTTGAGAAAAGACGCCATCGCCTCCCGGGGCCGATCCTGGGCCCGGAGCACCGAGCCCAGCTCGTCGTGGGCCTTGCTCATGGAGGGATCCAGGGCCACGGCCTGTCTGAGGAGCTCCTCGGACATGGTGTTGTCGCCGCTTCTGAAATAGGCGGCCCCCAGGCCGTAGTAGGCGCCCGCGCTTGATGGATCCACCGAAAGGAGGGTGCTGAAGGTCTCGATGGCCGATTCATATTCTCCCAGGGAGAGATAGCTGTTCCCCAGGAGCTCCAGGATGTCAGGATCGTTTTCCGCCAGGTCCGAGGCCCGGGTCAACGCCCGGGCGGCGCCGCTGTAGTCCATCATCTCGGTGAGGACTTCCCCCCGGAGGATGTAGCTTTCCGGGTCCACGGGCCTCAGGGTCTGGGCCCTGTCGAGATACGCCAGGGCGTCGTCCAGCATATCCATGTCGCCGGCGACCTTCGCCGCCAGGATCAGGGCGTCGAAGTTTTTCGGGTCGTCGGCCAGGAGCGAGTCTAACGTCTCCCCGGCTCGAGCGGTATCGCCCATGTCGTAGAAGAGGCGGGCCGTCAGCATGAGCCCCTCGGACGACCGCCTGGCCTTCTCCGTGGCGGTTTCGTATGCCTCCAGGGCCTTTTCGGTCATGCCCTGGCTCTTGAAGATATCGCCTATTTTAATATACGCCTCGGCGTAATCCTCCCGGAGGTCAACGGCGATGAAATATTCATTGAGCGCCGCGTCCAGGTCGCCCGCTCCCTCGTAGGCCTGCCCCAGGTAGAACCGGGTGATGGCGGAGGTCCGGTCCAGCTCCGAGGCACGCTTCAGGGCGCCCACGGCTTCCCGATAGGCCCGGTCTTCGAGGTAGAGCGTTCCCAGGTTGAAATATCCCTCGAAATAGCTCGGATCGAGACGCACCGCCTCCCGGAAAGAAGATATCGCGGTGTCCCGCTCGCCCAGCTTCAGATAGACGGTGCCGATGCCGCCGAGGGGTCTCGGGTCCTGGGGATTGATGGAGCGGGCCTCCTCGTACTTGGTGAGGGCCTCGTCGTACTGGCCGTTGAGGAGGAAAAAGTCGCCCCGTTCCATCGCCTCCATGAAGGAGGAGTCCCGCCGCTCCTGGGAAATCGCAGGCGCGACGAGAAGAAGGAGGCACAGGGCGGTGGCGAGAGTGATTCGTATACTGTTCATCGGGTGTTGTCCCTTTTAAAAATCACCAAAAAGGAGATAGTGGGTCGAAGGGGCGGCTTGGCCTTCGCCGCCTGCGGTGACGGCGGAGAGAAAGCCCTTCGGCATGCCGTATTCCCGGACCCCCAGTACGAGTTTCCGGAAGAAGGCGCCGGTGTCGTCGGGGTCCGCCCCGGGCAGGATGATGCCCCCGGATTCCGGGCCCCCGGCGAAAAAGAGCTCCAGGGCACAGAAGAGCGATGCGGAATCGTCCCCCGGCGGGGAGGCGAATAGGGTCAGGGCGGCGGGATGGGAGACCACGGGTGTCCCCGACACGTCGTTGAGAACCAGCGCAAAGTCCCCGGAGAGACGGGCCTCGTCGGGGAGCAGCGTCAATCCGCCCTCCAGGGAATCGATCAGGTAGGTATCGTAGAAAATATCCGCGCTCCCGGTGACGTCGATGCGCCCCCGTCCCAGGGTCATCAGATACGTCAGGGTGGGAGGAGACGCCTCTTGCGTGAAATAGCGCCGGAGGAGGGCCGGGCAATGAAACACCGCGGCGTGTTCCGGCAGAAAGCCGGTGGAGTCCGCCAGGGCCGCCAGGGGGAGGCCGGAAAGCTCCGGTCCCGGGTTGACGCCCACGGCGCTTTTTCCCGCCAGGCGGGAGGAGACCGGGGAAAACAGCAGCGCCGCCGCCCGCCGGGCCGCCTCGTCGACGGTGAGGATTTCGGGCAATACGGCGGGCGTGTTCGCCTCGTCCGACTCCGACGACTCCTCGTCCGTGTTGACCGGGGCCTCGGGAACCTGCTCCGGGGGGATCCCGGAAACCGGGGCGGCAGTCCCCTCCATCACCTCCCGGAGGTCATCCACCGCCTCGATGACGGCCGAAGACCCGGTGGGGAGGCTCACGATATCGAGGTCGTTCATGGTGACCACCAGGGCGAAGGTCCGGGAGGGGCCGACGAAGTACTGGACGTGGGCGCCCGACGCCCCCAGAAGGAACTTGAGGGCCGGATAGTCCGGCCGGTCGATGCCGGAGATCAGCGCGAGAATCGGGGCCTGCCTCTTTATGGAGGCGGCAATGTCGAAGAATGCATCCAGGGTGTCCTCCCGCCTCGTATCAAGGGCGGCCCGGGACGCGTCCGACAGGGCGTTGGCGACCGGGCTCCACCGGACCGCCTCGACGCCCAGGGTCCGCCCGACGGCGGCCTTCCACTCGGCGACCGATACCGGCTCGCGTGTCGGCAGGGAAAAGTCATCCGGGGTCTCGACGAAGAGATACCGAGCGGTCAGGGCGCCGTGATAGCGGGAGATCGCCTCGGCGGCGCTCTTCGGATCGTTCATCTCGGCGGCGATGCCGCAGATCGCCTCCACGCAGGCTTTCATATCGTCAGTAGTGAAGGGGGCGTAGGGCTCCCGAACCCCGGAGATGCGGATATCGCTCGCTTCTTCCACGGCCTCGAGGTAAAAATCGAGGGCACCGGCGCGGTCGCCCTGGAGCTCCGCGATGCGTCCCCGGACGAAGAGCGCCGCTGCCGATACCGCCGGGGCGTCGAGATTTCGGGCCATCTCTTCGGCCCGGGCGGCGTCCCCGACGGCCCGGGAGGGGCTTCCGGCGGTAAGGGAGAGCTTCGCCCGCTCGATGAGGGCCCGGGCCGCGCCGTACTCCCAGCCCGCGTTCTCCGCGGTGGTCACGGCCTCATCCAGGTAGAGGCGGGCGCCGTCGACGTCGCCGATGGCGACATAGGCGCTCCCCAGGGCCGTCAGCGCCAGTATCCGGCGCTCGCTGTTCTCCATCTTTTCAGACATGATCTTGGCGAGCTTCAGGGTCTCGATGGCGTTCTCTATCTCTCCCGCGGAGAGGAGCATTAAACCGTAGGTGAGGTAGGCCGTGTAGTGGCTTTTCCTGTCTCCCAATAGTTCATAGAGGGAGATCGCCAGGACCGCTCCGTCAAGGGCCGCATCCCTTCGGTCCAGGGCGAAGTCGGCGCGCGATAAAAACTCCCGGGCCCGGGCCTCGATGTCGTCATACCCGGCTCCCCGGATATCCTGAAGGATGTCCAGAATCTCCTCCGACGCCCCCACATACTCCCCGGCAAAAAGCCGGAGACGGGCCCGCTCCAGGCGGGCGGCCTCCGCGTCCCGGTTGTTCCCGAGGGAGCGGGCGATATCCTCCGCCCGATCGAAGGCGTCCGCGGCCTCCTCGAGATACCCCAGGGAGGCCCTCGCCCCGCCGATTCCCATAAGGCACCGGTAGACGCCCTCGTCGTCCCGGGCGGCTTCGAACAGCTCCATGGCGTCGGTGTACGATTCGATGCCCGAAAGCGGGTTTAAAAGCACGTCCGACGCCACGTCCGCCTGGAGGAACAACTCTTCCGCCCGGGCGGCATGGGACATCATCTCGTCTTCGGTCGGACCGCCCTGGTCCTCCGGGGGCGGGGCCAGTCGGGCGATGTTTTCCGCGTATGAGAGAAGGGAGGCGGCGTCCAGCGTCACCCTCATCGACACGATGACGTCGTCGGAGAGGGGGATGCGTTCCTCCGTGAGCAGTGTCGAGTCGATGATGTAGCGTTCGTAGTCGGTGAGGATCAGGGAGTCGATCCCCTTCTCCAGTCGGTCGTATTCGGTGATGCCCAGAGTCTCGATGAGAAACAGCACGATCGACCGCTTCCTGGCGTCATCGACGGCGGTGAATGTCGATTCGGCGTCGCTTCCCGGTGCAACCGGGACCTCGGACGGGCCCGCTCCCAGGGAGGTGATGGAGGCGGTATCGGGCGGGATCGGGGATTCCTGGGCCCGGGTCGTCACGGGTGACAGTCCCGCGAGGGCACAGCACGCCCAGACGGCGCAGATGATTTTCAGAGGTCCCCATGTTCGGGCCTGTTGAAGCTTATTCGGCATCTTCCGTCACCGTAAAATAACGCGAGTGGTTTTTTCGCATACTCGTGATGATCTTCTCCCTGGTCATCTGCTTGAGGTAGGTATCCAATATCGGAACCGAGAGGGCGTATATATGCGGTATGCGCACCATGTCCTCGATGAATGACTCGAGGAGCTCCGTAATCGTCATGGGGGACTCTTTTAATCGAGCGACGATCTCCCGCTTGATCGTGGCCACCTGGGATTTGGCCTCCCGGATCAACCCCGGGGCGTCGTCCGAGACGTCGCCGTGCCCGGGGAGCATGCGGATGATCCCTTTTCCGGTTGCGATGTCCTCAAGGCGGTCCAGGGTCTTCATGTATCGGTTGATGCTGTCCCCCATCCCCCGCATCATGGATGTACCGCTTTCCAGGGCCACGTCGCCGGTATACAGCCAATCCCGATCTCGATCCCACAGGACGATGTGGTGCGGGTTGTGTCCCGGCGCATGAATGACCTGCAGGGTGAAGTGATCGATATGGAGGAGCTCCCCATCGACCACGGTTTTATCCAGGGTGACGTCGCCCACGGGCATGAAGTACTCCGCGATGAAACGATCGACGTCCGAATCGATCACGTCCGGGAAGCTCTTCGACGCCGGGTACTTCTTTCTCATCCTGACGAGCATGTCCCGTACGGCGCCGATGGATGCGTCGAAATCGGCGGGATGTCCCAGGGTTCCCTGGTGGGCGATGAGATGGACGGCGCTTCGGTCCTCAAAATGTCGGACGCCGCCCATGTGGTCGATATGCGGGTGGGTGAAGATGATGTTTTTAATATGAGACGGCTTGTATCCCACCTCGTTGAGCGCGTTTTTCAGGGCGTCGCCGGATACCGGCGCGGGATGACCCGCGTCTATGAGCGTCGGAGACTTGCATACCAGGAGATAGACGTTGCTGGGGATGTAGTGGGGCTGGGGTATGCTGAGCCGCAGAACGGTATCATCGATTTTCTCGATGCCTTCGGACACCTTGCTGTTTTATCCTCTCAGGAAAGGGATGTGTGTATGTTTTATTTTATGCGCCGGGGTCCGGGACGTCTACAGTCCCAACTCCCCGGATATCTCGTTCATGGCGTCCAGGGAAAGCTCAACGAACTCCGGAAGCGGGATATCGATCGCCTCGCACTGGCGAATGCCGTCCCGATCGACGGATCGGGCGAAGGCCTTGTCCTTCATACGCTTGATGACCGACTTGGGCTTCACCTGGGAGATTTTCTTTTCCGGCATGACCAGGGCTGTGGCGACGATGAGGCCGGTGATGTTCTCCGCGCACGTAATGGCGAAGTGGAACGGCTCCGACCGCTCGATGCCCAGCTTCTCCGCGTTATGGCTCTTGATGGCGGCGATAATGTTCGGAGAGACCCCCTGCTCCGTGAGGACCTCCTCGGTGACCAGTCCATGACGCTCGGGGGTGTCCTTCGTCTCCTGGTAGTCCAGGTCGTGGAGCAATCCCGCGATGCCCCAGGCGTCCGGGTCCGCATCGAATCGGGGCGCGAGCCGCCGCATGATGGATTCCGTCGCCAGGCAGTGTTTGACCAGCGCCTCGTTGTTGAGCCGCTCGGTGACCAGCTTCAGTGCGTCTTCTCGGGTAATGCCGATTTCTGACATATCACCTCTTGTATGGGATCGAGATCGATAGTGTGATGTGCCGAAAACGAATCAATCGTCGTTCTCATCCTTCCACCACATCTCCGCTTCCGTGCGCTCCTGTTTTTCCTTGAGCATCTTTTCGGTGCAGTATTCGTCGTCGAGCTCACAGGCGCGGTAGAGGTCCCGCATGGCCTCATCCTCCATGCCGAGGACTTTAAAACAGCCGCCGCGGTGGTAATAAGCCTCCGCGTCGTTGGGATACAGGCCGATAACCATGGAGAAGTCATCCGCGGCCTCCTCCCAGGCGAGCATCTTTTTATAGCTCAGACCCCGGTTGTAGTACACCGTGGCGATATTGAGGCCCTCGCCGGCGCCGCCGGAAAGGATGATCTCTATCACCTCGGTAAATCCCTCGACGGCCTTTTCGTAGTCTCCCCGGTTGAATGCCTTCATGGCGTTTTCATAGGTCTGTTCATAATCCGGCTCCACCGCGAGCAGCGGGAGGGAAATAAGAAAAAGGGCCAACAAGGCGGCCGTGAAAACAATCTTTTTGGACACGCGGAACGTACGTCGCTGCATGAGCAACTCCATAGTAAAAACAATAGGTTATGGTTTCTGACTGATGCGCTTATCTTGTGTTATCCACAAAGTAATACACAATATGTGGATAACAGGGTGATGCCGCTCCGATAAAAAAAACTGCACGATTCATCATGCATACACCCGGCTTGTTTATGATACTGTAACCGTGTGGGCAAGTCAAGCTTTTCTCTTGACGAGTGATGTGAACTATGTTAATAAAGTGACTTTGTAATATAAAAAATCGGTTTCATGAATTCCCGAAAGGGTTCATGTTATGCAAATATATATTCACTGTCGGAGGTACAAAGCGATGAAACGTTTTTTAATTGTGTGTTTTGCGCTGCTTTTCGCAGTCGGGATGATTTCCTGTACGGAAACCACGGACACGCCGGATACTCCGGATATGCCGGCAATGGAAATACTCATCGGCATCAACCAGTTCGTGGAGCATCCGGCCCTGGACGCGGTTCGGGAGGGCTTCATCGACTATCTCAATGAAAACGGATATCCCGAGGGTGACGTGGTAACCTACGACGTCAACTTCGCTCAGGCCGATTTCGGCACCGCCACCCTCATCGCCGAGAAGCTGGTGGGCCTGAATCCCGCCCTGATCCTGGCCATCGCCACACCGTCCGCCCAGGCGACGGTCGACTCCACCGAGGAGATTCCGGTTCTCTTTTCCGCCATCACCGATCCCGTAGGCGCGGGACTGGTGGACAGCCTTGAAGGCGGCGGCAAGAACGTGACCGGCACGTCGGATCTCTCACCCGTGGACACCCAGTTCGAGCTGATTCTGGAGATCGTGCCGGACGCCAAGAAGATCGGCTTCATCTATAACGCCGGCGAGTCCAATTCACTGACGTCCCTGGAGCAGGCGAAGGCCGAGGCCGAGCGCCTGGGACTGGAGATCGTCGAGGCGACGGCTTCCAACTCCAGCGAGGTCCTCATCGCCGCCGAGAGCCTGGTGGGCAACGTGGACGCCATCCATATCCCCACGGACAACACCGTGGTTTCGGCGTTTGAATCCATCACCAAGGTCTGCTACGACAATGGTATCCCCCTGTTCGCCGCGGACGTGGATTCCGTGCCCCGGGGCGCCATCGCCGCCATCGCCATCGATTACTACCGCCTCGGCCTCCAGACCGGACGCATGGCCGTAGAGATCCTGGAAGGGAAAGATCCCGGCACGATGCCCACGGAGACCCTTGAAGACCTGCTCCTGTATGTGAATCTCGATTCCGCGGAAGCCATCGGAATAACCATCCCCGATGCGGTGATCGAGCGGGCCGACGAGGTCATCGACGAGGAATAAGAAACCCTCGTTTTTGAAGGGCTTATTCCGACAACCTGACACACAGCGGAACGGATGGAAGGCGCCGGTAACGGCAATAGAGAGAAAGTTATCATCAAACCGGAAATCGGCCGGTGTGTGTTATCGAGACATGGATTGTGGGGTGAGGGGGCTGTCCCCCGCCCCACCTCGATTTTTCGGCATGCTGCAGGCGGCATATACTTTTATATGTGCCGCACCCTCGTGTCGGTGGATATTTAAATACTCTGCCGCCTGCACCATGTCGACGATTTGGGTGTATGCCGCCTATCGTTTTTACACACATTCAACGACGAGACACAATGAGGTGAGAACGTGACACTTTATGCGGCAATGGGCGCCCTGGCCCAGGGGCTGGTCTTCGGCCTTTTGGCCCTGGGGGTATATCTGACGTTTCGGGTGCTGGACTTTCCTGACCTGACGGTGGACGGGAGCTTTCCCCTGGGGGCCGCCGTCAGCGCCGTGTTGATCATGAAGGGGGTCAATCCCTTCATGACCCTGCCGGTGGCCCTGGCGGCGGGTATGGCCGCCGGATTCGTCACCGCGTTCCTTGCCACGAAGCTGAACATCCTCAATCTCCTGGCCTCGATCCTCACGATGATCGCGCTCTATTCCATCAACATCAGGATCATGGGGAAGCCGAACATCGCCCTGATAAACAAGACCACGATTTTTGACTCGTTCGACGGCATGACCGCCTTTTTCAAGGCCCACGGCGTCCCGGCGTCGGTCGTCAACCCGATTCTCTTCCTGGTCATGATCATCCTGGTGAAGATACTGCTAGATCTTTTTCTTCACACGGAGCTGGGTCTGGCGCTCCGAGCCACCGGGGACAACGAAAACATGATCCGCGCCCAGGGGGTCAACACCCACACCACGATCATGCTGGGTGTGGCACTCTCCAACGGGCTGGTGGCCCTGTGCGGGGCGCTGATGGCCCAGTACCAGGGCAGCGCCGACGTGAATATGGGAGTGGGCATGATCGTGGCGGGGCTCGCCTCGGTCATTGTGGGTGAGGCGGTCATCGGGGAGATGACGGTCTTCCGGGCGACTCTGGGTGTTGTCATCGGATCGGTAATCTATCGCTTCGCCATCGCATTCGCCCTTTCACTTCGCATCGGAAAGCTCCATATCACCCCCAGCGACCTGAAGCTTATCACCGCGGTGCTGGTCGTGATCGCCCTGACGCTGCCGGCGGTGCGGGACAAGGTGAAGGTGGGCATCGTCCGAACCGGGGAGGGCGGGGAATGATCAAGCTGAGAAACCTGCGGAAGGTCTTCAACCCGGGCAGCATCAACGAAAACCTGGCCGTGGATAAAGTCAGCATGGACATAAAGACCGGGGATTTTATCACCATCATCGGCTCCAACGGCGCGGGGAAATCCACGCTGCTCAACCTCATCAGCGGTGTGTATCCCCCGGATCGGGGAAAGGTCGTCATCGACGGCCGGAACGTGACGGGCCTCAAGGAGTATCAGCGGGCGGGATTTATCGGTCGGGTCTTCCAGGACCCGATGATGGGCACCTGTGCCTCCATGACCATCGAGGAGAATTTTTCCATGGCCAAGGCAAGGGGCATTCGTCGGGGGCTTCGCTTCGGCGTCAACAGGAAAGCCCGCCGGCTCTTCAAGGAAAAGCTGAGCGTCCTGGACCTGGGGCTGGAGGATCGGCTCAAGGACAAGGTGGGGCTCCTTTCCGGCGGCCAGAGACAATCCCTGACGCTCCTGATGGCGACCCTGAACTCGCCCAAGGTGCTGCTTTTAGATGAGCATACCGCCGCCCTTGACCCCAAGACCGCCCAGCAGGTGATAGACCTGACGAAAACGATCGTCGAGGAATCGAGCCTGACGACCATCATGGTGACCCATAACATGCAGCAGGCCATAGACATCGGCACTCGTCTCGTCATGATGCATCGGGGGAACATCATCATGGACGTGAAGGGGCCGGAAAAGATGAAGCTGACGGTGGACGATCTCCTGGAGGAATTTCGAAAGGTCCGAGGGAACCTTACTGATCGTACCATGCTGACGATTCGGAAGGAATCGTGACGGTGTCAGGTTCGCTTCGTTCCTTTTCCGGACCAAGACGCCAGGAGTCGCTCGGTGCGTATCCAGACGATATATATATAAAACAACAAAGCAAAAAAACTATTGAAAAGAAAGATGTGATAAACCATCGGCTTCGCCCGAGGGAGATATCAGGGCGGAGGCCGGCTCACGATAATTTTCGCCGGATGTTCAATGCGGCGTCCGAGCGTGGCGTTAAAGCGTAGGCTCACACGAAATTAGTGGAGATATCCGATGACGGACCGGAAAAACAAAAACGGCGATATCGACGAAAAGAAAACCGGCGGCTCCTCCCCCCTGGACGACATCGCCTCGGCGCCGGAGGAGATCGAGGCGACGGAGGTGGAGTTCGGCGAAGCGGGCGCGCCTTCAGGTGAGTCGAAACCCGCCCCGGAAACTCCCCGGGACGTTCCGCCGGAGCCTCAGAAAGAAACACCCACGGAGACCGAGGCGGCCCCATCCCCTCCCCCGGGAGAGAAAAAGGACGAAAAGCAAACCGAAGCCGCACCCCCGTCCGATCGAGGGGCCTCTCTCCCGTCGGCGTCGGAAGAAGAATATCATTCCCCGGCGGAGGCCGCCGTAGAGGAGGCAGGCAAAAAAAAGAAGAAAAAGCCGCTGCTCATCGCCTGCTGCTCGTGTCTGTTTCTCATAGTGGCGGCGTTCATTATCCTTTTTGTCGCCGGTCTACTGACCGAGATGAACGGCACGTCCGAAACCGGCTACCTCAACGGCCCCGGCGACTCGGTTCAGTTCCTGGTGGAATCCGACGAGCCGACGCTGACCATTACCTTCGAATACCCGGCGGGGGAGGCCGATTTCTGGGTTTTTGTGTCCGATGAATACGGTAATCCGGTCGTCGAATGGTGGGATTTGGATGTGGGCACGGTGCTGACCATCGCTGGGAATCAAAACTATTACGTGACGATCCAGTCCATGGCCGGCTCGGGGGATTGGTCGGCGGATTGGTAGCCGCCTCGCGTCCGAGTTATTCTCTTCTTTTTATCGAAGGCCGTACAAAAGGACGAAGGGATGCAGACAGAATACTGTTCCGCTCCCCTCGTCCTTTATTTATATATAAACGACCCACAAAGGCGGGGTCGGGCATGTTCGTTATATAAACATGTCCTCCACGTCGTACTTGCTGAGCGACATTGAAAACCGCTGCTCCTTTCCGTTGTGCACCCCCTCCCGAAACAGGGAGAGAGAGACCCCGGTATTGTCCCGAACGGCCGCCTTGATCGCCTCGATGTTTTTATCGCATTTGAGCATGGTCTTCCATGAATAGAGGTGCCACAGCTCGTGAAAGTCCGAATTGGCCACGTAATTGAGCTTTTTTACTCCCACCTCGGAGAAGAGGTCGTCCCGGTTGCCCACTTCCCATGCGTCAAAGATATCGCTGTATTCCTCATGATGCTCCCACAGGTGGCCCGACGGTCGGTTGCCATATTCGTCCTCCCGGTGGGGGTGGCAGGCCACGGCGAGACCTCCCTGGGAATGAATCTGGGCCGCTATCTCCTCCACAGAATGATCGGGGGAGATGTATTGCTTGATATCCAGAGCCAGGATGTGATACCGTTCGGAATCATTGGTGAGCTCCGCCCCGGGAATCAGCACCATTGAGTACTGCTCCCACGCCCTCCGGGCCTCCCTCCAGAGGCTTTCCATGTAGTGGTGAAAGTGGTCCGGGAGGATACATTGCGGGGGAATATCCGCCTCGAGCTGGGCGTTAAGGACGCGGGTGTCCATCACGTGATCCGTGATGCCGATAACGTCAAATCCCTTATCGCCGTACAGGTTCACCACCTCCACGAGCGACAGGCTGCCGTCGCTCATGGTGGTGTGAATATGAAAATCGCACAGGAGCCATTCCTTCTGCATAGCAGGTCCCCTTGGATGTGATCGTTTAAAGATGTATCAAGAATAGGCTGTTTCTATATACTGGGTATAAAAAACATGAAAGAATTGAGTAAATCCGGGCCCGTTTCGTCCCGGGTGGAGGAGATCGTGGAGCGTCTTTCGGAGATGGCGGATCGGAAATCCGCCACCGGCATGTCCCGGGTGGGCATCGATCCGGACCGGGCCCTGGGGGTGAGGATCCCTCGTCTCCGAGAACTGGGAAAAGAAATCGGCACCGACCACGAGCTGGCCCTGGCATTGTGGGACCGGGGTTTGAGGGAGACGATGATCCTGGCATCCCTGGCGGCGGACCCGAAACAGACCAGTGAGGCGTTGATGGAGTCCTGGGCAAAGGACTTCTACGATTGGGAGGTGTGCGACCAGACCTGCATGAACCTGTTCGAGAAGCCGCCTTTAACGGAAAAGGCCTATGAAATCGCCCGGGTGTGGAGCGGGCGGACCGAGGAGTTCGTCAAGCGGGCGGGATTCGTGCTGATGGCCCGCCTCGCCGTCAGCGATAAAAAGGCGGCGGACGACGCCTTTTATCCCTTCTTCGACGATATCACGAGGGAGTCAGGCGACGGGCGAAACATGGTCAAGAAGGGGGTGAACTGGGCCCTTCGGCAGATCGGAAAGCGAAATCTCTCCCTCCGGGGGCGGGCGGTGAAGACGGCCGAGGCCCTTAAGGAGCGGGAATCGGCCGCCGCCCGGTGGATCGCCGCGGACGCCCTGCGGGAGCTGAATTCCCAGGCGGTCATCGACCGGCTGACGGAGCGGGAGGAGAGGAAAAAGGGGAGGTGAAAAGAGAGCAAAACTGCTCTTTAAAGAATGCTGTGGACATCCAAATCGGATATTGAATGAGAGTATGTCCCATGAAAGGCCGGTCGAGGACCGAATCGCCCGGTTACCCCTTTCGGCCTTTGGAAAAAGCGACGACATTCGCCTGTGAATGGTTTGCGTAGGTATCCCAGCTCGGGGCATAGTCATCCGCCTCGTTGCCCCACACGAACCATCCTTTCCTGGGGCCTCGTGCGAACAACTCGATTCGAGGGCCCGAGCTACACGACTCGATGAGATCGTATTGCTCATCAGGTTTTCTGCTGTGCTCTCGCTTACGAGCGACGAGAATATTCTCTTGACTGCGGCCGGGTTGCAGCGTCCGGGCGTTTTTCCCACGGATGCCGAAGAGGATCATCTCCGTCACATTTCGAAAATAGAATCCGACTCCCCGCCGGTCCGGCCCCCCGTCCTTTCTCACCTTGTACCATATCAAGTTTGTCTTATACGTAAATCCCCAGTGCTCCATCACCTGCATTCCTTCGGCCAGGAGGGCGTTCGGAACCCAGAGATAGAGATGGGCGGTCTCTTTTACGATCGCTTCGACCGGCAGCTCCTTGATCGCCTGGAGGCTCAATGTCGGGTATCTGGACAGCCGTTTATGCTCGGGGGCCATCTTGCCGGTTCTGTTTTGGAACTGCCACGGGGGATCGGCCAATACGGTGCCGAATTTTCGATTGCCGACCGCCTTGAGCAGATTGTCGGAAATATTTGAATCCATGCTATTCGTCCTCCACGTAGAGGGACTCGGAGATACCGAAAACCAGGAGAGGACACCCGCCGCCGCCTCCCCCTTCGATTTTTGGGAGCAGTTTGCTCATGTGCGTTGTTGATTGACCATAAGACGAGCCGCGCCCGATATCTTTGAATATATTCTGTAATTCATCACATCGTGTGATGATAACGCCGACGCTGATGGCGCGAAGATCGAAAAGGAGCCGGAAGTTATTCAAATCACGATCGAAAAAGGGATCCTTGTTGTTCCATTCCGTTTCAAGTGCTATTTCATTTTTGGAGCAGTCGACCTTGTGGGTCGGGGTGTCCATGCTGTGTTGATCGACAACTACCTGTGTCTTGAATTCCTTTTCCACCCACCCTCGTTTATATAGAAAAACATCTATAAAATCGGAAATTTTCGACTTTCTGCCCCCCGGTTGTATGATCCAGCTTTTAAAGAGGCGAAATTCTTCGAGGACTGCGATAACATCATCCCATTCGGAGGGGAAGTCTTGCATCAAAATTGCGGATGCGTGTTTCCACTCATGCACCTCGTAATTTCTTAGGATGAATTCCGGGAGGTTCGCAATACCCATTTTTTAATTTGTTCGAGACCGGCTGTAAGAAGGGAGAGGGGTTTCATGCTGTATGTGTTAAAGAGATGATATCTTCTGTATCACAGAAAGTCAATGGAATTGACCCCAAAGATTGACTGTGTGACCACCTGCAGCTACAATTACGGTGTATCGTGAGTGTCTGAAACGTGTTTATCCCATTTTACGGCAGGGGATTTTTCATGCGACACACGAAGGATCCGGGGCTGCTTTTTTTTTCTCTCGGGCTGGTTGTTTTTGGATCGGTCTATTTTCTTGCCCAATCATATGCATACGTGTGTGTCTCCGACATCTTCTGTTTCAGGGCGAGCGATGCTGTCGTGGGATTGTTTCGTTCCCTTGAAGTCATCGGGTATCTGATACTGGGCGTCATCATGCTGATGCGTGCCCGTATGGCCGGGGGTACGGAAAAGGTGGGGGCCCTTTTCGTGGCCGTATGGCTGTGCATGGCCGGTACGGGGTCGATGCGGTCCTTTGGTGATACCTTATTTATCGTTCATATCGTCGTGGGTGTCGTCGCCGGTGCGCTGCTCATGATCGAGTCCCGGGATCGAAACACCACCGAAACGATCGGCCGATATCTTCTCGGATTCTGGATGGTCGCAACCCCCCTGGCTCAGTATCTGGCGGTCCTATTTTCAGAGGAATCCGGCGACCCGATGCTGCATAAGGTCGAAATCATCGAAATCAGGGTGGTGCTGGGGATCTTGGCCGTCATGTCCGGGATCTTTCTGGTATACACGGAGCTATCATCCACACAGCCTGATGCATTCACTCCCCCTGAATCATAACCTGGACTTGCGGCGGCCGGTCGGGTATACTGCCGGCACCCATTGATATACGAAACTGATTTCGTCATTTTTTTACCGAGGAGTTTTTCATGAGGTTTACAAAGGACACGGAGCTTCTGCTGTTGGGCATCTGGCTGATCGCCGTGGGCGTCATGTCGCTGGTCGGTGTCGGGTCGGTGTTTCGTCTTCTCGTCGATATCCTCGCCATCGTGGTGGGTATCGTCATCCTGGTGCGCCTGGGGAGCACCCGGAGCCCTGAGAAGGCGGGGATGCTGCTCCTTGCCGTCTGGCTGATCGCTGAGGCGACCGTTTCACTGCTGGGTATCGGTTTTTCCGGCCTGGGAATAATCCTGGCCATACTGGCGACCATCGCCGGCATTTTGATCCTCATCGGGTTTCGGGGGAGAAAGCCCTCGGAGAATATCGGCAGGCTGCTTTTGGCCCTGTGGCTGATCCTGGGATCCCTCCTGCCGCTGTTGGGCCTCGGATTTCCCGGCATGGGGGTGGTGCTGGCGATCATGGCCATCGTGGCGGGGGTGCTGTTAATCGTCTCTCTGTAGCGGCCGATCGCCCCGGTTATAAAAAACGCCCCTGTTTCGGGGCGTATTTTCTCTCAACGTCAGTACATACGTCTGTTCGTATTCCCTCGGGACAACGCACAGGAACGCGGATCTTCTGTGTCGTGTGTGTCCATGTACCGGTACCACCCGTTTGTCCCCTCTATATCGACACCCGGCTTTTTCACTCCTTCAATGGAATAATCTTCATCGGCTGCCCCGTGTCGGTGTTCGGCTGACTCGGATTATCTTTCCTCATACCACAGGGCGAAGCGACGTTGTACAGCCGTTTCACCTCGCCGGGAAACTTTACTTTGACATTTCGCTCCGATCCTCGTATTATCAAAGAGACCGGGATAATTATTTAGCGACTATACTATTATACGCATATCAATCGGAACCGGAATTCGCCATGAAACAGACAGACCGCACCGTTGAGACGGACATTCTGGTGGTCGGGGGCTCCGGCGCCGCCGTGGCCGCCGCCGTGGCCGCCCGCCGCCACGCGGACGAAAACGTCCGGGTGACCCTGGTCGGCAAGGGGAAGGTGGGGGCGTCGGGCAACGCGATCCTGGCGGCTGCGGGGATTTCCCTGGACGGTCCCGGCGCCATCGAGGCCGGGTACGACGGGGATCCCTCATTCACCCGGGAGGTATGGTATGACCAGATCATCCGGGACGGCTTCTACCTGTCGGACGGGAAGATCGCCCGGCGCTATGTGGAGGAGGGGCCCGGATGGGTACTGGACCTGGTGCGCTGGGGGACGGAGGCGGGCCACTACTTCCATTTTCACCCCCCGGCGAATTTCTTCACCTCAGGCACCGCCATCGGCGCCGCCCTTGTCCAGGGGCTCTCCGAGCACCCGGGGATCGATCTGCTGGAGGACGTGGCGGTCACGGACCTGTTGATCGGCGAGGGGCGATGCGTCGGAGCGGTGGGAGTGGATATTTACTCGGGGGAGATACTCTCGATCTCCGCCCGATCGGTGGTCCTGGCGACCGGCGGCTTTCAACCCTATTCGTTTCGCTGCACGGTGAGCGACATGACCGGGGACGGCCCGGCCATGGCCCTCAGGGCCGGGGCCCGGGTTGCGGACATGGAGTTCATGCTGTTTCTGCCCGGCGTGGCGATCTCCCCCCGGATACACCGGGGCTCGGTCTTTCCCGGCCTCGTCAACGTCCTGGCCCGGCGGATACCCGGATTCCCGCCGCCCCGGGTGGTTAACGGCGGGGGAGACGACATCCTCGAAAAGATGCCCGTGGGGGTACAGAAAATGGTAAACGAGACCGGGTGGCTGAAGCTGCTGAGCACCTACTATTGGTATCGTGAGATCGACGAGGGACGGGGCACGGAAAACGGGGGCATGCGCTACTCGTTCGCCGGCCTGGACCGGGAGGCGTTGACCCAGGGATTCGGCGCCATGGACGGCATGATGCGGATATGGTACCGGGATCAGTGGAAGTACCAGGGGGAGGATTTTTCGGACCTGATCGAGACGGCCCTGTCCGGCGGCTCCTGGGAGGTGGGGTCGTCGTGTGAGTATTCCATCGGCGGCGTCGTGGTGGACGAGGACGGGAGGACGGATATCCCCGGACTTTTCGCCGGGGGCGAGGCGGCCACGGGCTGTTTCGGCGCCCATCGCACCTACCGGGCCCTGGTGGAGATGCTCACCACCGGGGGCTCTGCGGGGCGGGAGGCGGCCCGGAGCATGGAGCGGGGCGCGCGGATCGCCCCGGACACGGAATCCCTCTCCCGGTGTCTCGATCGACTCGTATCCCCCCTGGAGCGGGAGCGGGGTGAGGATGTTCGGGCCGTCCGGGATCGTATTGAGGAGGCCGCGGACCGGGGATTCGGTCCTCTGCGGAATGAAGAGGGGATTTCCGACTGTATCCACCGGACTGAGGATATCCGATCAAACGCCGTCCCCGCCGTTTCGGTAAAGACAACGGGCAGGGCCTATAACCCGGAGTGGCTGGAGGCGCTGTCCATCGAGAACCTGGCCCTGTGCCTGGAGGCGGGGGCCCGGGCGGCCCTGTTCCGGAAAGAGAGCCGAGGCACGCACATCAGGGTCGATTATCCGAACGTGGATCACGAGCAATTCCTGACCAGGATCACGTTTCGCACAGACGGTGATCAATTGGTACGGGGGACGATGGCCCCGGGGTTGTCGGGCATCGATCCACCGAGGGCCGAGTCGATGGACGTCGTTGGATACGCCGTCGAATGCGGAAGGCGGATGGGCATTCTGGATGACGATACACACTGAACGGTTATACGCTATGGATGAAGAGATCAGAACGATATTGGTTTTTCGAAAGGGACCCGAACCTGACGACGAGGGATACGTTTCAAAATGGCAGGTGCCCGTCCAGTCCGGCATGAGCGTAATGAATCTCCTGGACGACATCACCCGGAATATCGACCCGACCCTGGGATACTACACCCACAGCCGCTGCGACCGGGGGGTTTGCGCCCGCTGCGCGGTGCGGGTGAACGGAACGGCGGGGCTGGCATGTCGGATGCAGATTCCCCCCGAGGGGGACATTCAGATCGAGCCGGCGGGGAGGTCTCGGACGGTGCGGGATATCGTTGCGCCGAAGAAGAAAGGAGCCCGGGGGAAAAAGACTGCGGCGTCGTCTGATGGGGGAGAATCAACGGAGGGGGAAGATGCGGCGCCGTCGGACAGGGAGGATATGTACCGGCACCTGGAGCGGCTCTGGGAGCAGACGGCCCATGGGTATGTAGCGCTGGAAAAAACCCCCAGGCATTTCGGCACCGACAAGCTCCTCCACATGGGGGAGATACACACCATAGACGCCGTCGGGAGATTCCCGAACATCAATATAACGGAGCTTGCCCGGGAGCTCGAGGTGACCAAGGGGGCCGTCTCCCAGATGGTGAAGAAGCTTGAGAAGAAGGGGTGCCTGGTTGCGGCGAAAAAGCCGGGAAACGACAAGGAGGTGGCCCTGAATCTGACGGAGGAGGGGCGTGTCGCGTATGAGTACCACCAGCACCACCATACGGGCCTGGAGATGGTGCTTCGTCGCATGATGGAACGATTGGACATGGGAATATTGGAGGAAATCCGGGAATCACTGGAGGCCCTCAGGCGAGATTATAATGAATTCGACGCCGATGAGAACTGAAAACATCGAGCGTGAAAGAGCAGAGCCTCAATGACGGATACCCTTTCTCTCCCGTTTCTGGTCACCGCATTTGTGACGATCTTCGTCGTGGTGGGGGCGCCGTCCGCCGCCACAGTCTTTCTCTCCCTCACCGCCGATCTCGACCGAAGGCGCCGGCGCATGACCGCCCTGAAATCCTGCGCCGCGGCGTCGCTGATCCTTTCGGTGTTCACCCTTTTCGGCGATTATATTCTCTCCTTTTTCGGGATCACCGTGGGCGCGTTCCAGATCGCCGGGGGGGTGCTGCTCTTTTTCATCGGCTTTTCCATGCTCAGCCTCCATCGCCCCCGGGCCGTCTCCACGCCGGAGGAGGAGGCGGACGGGGCCGCCAAGGAGGACGTCTCCATTGTTCCCATGGCGATACCGATCCTGGCGGGGCCCGCATCCATCACGACGGTCATGGTGCTGTCCGCCGGGGCGGCGGACTGGAGGGTACGGTGTGCGATCCTCGCGTGCGCCGTGATGACGCTGGCGGTCGCATTTGTGTTGTTCGTGGGCGCCGAGGCGATGCATCGCATCCTGGGGAGGACGGGCATACGCATTCTCGAGCGGATAATGGGGCTGATATTGACGGTTATGGCGGTGCAGTTCGTTATAGACGGAATCAAGAAAGCCTTTTTCACTCTCCAGGGGTGAGCCTTCCCGGGATCGATCAGCCCTTGTCGGGGGCATCCTCTTGTTCCAGCAGGATCGTCTCTATCTCACCTTCGAGCTGTAATATGAGGTGCTCCAGGTCATCCAGGCTCTCATCCCGGACCGCCGCTTCGATTTTCTTGCCTATTTTGCTGAGAACGTCCCGTCCGAAAACCCCCGCGAGTCCCTTTAAATCATGGCCGATGCGCCCGACGGCGTGAAAATCGCTCAGAGCCACCGCGGCGGTGAGGCGTTCCAGCTCTCCGGGAAGGCTTTGCACGAAGTCATGATAGATATCTTTCATACTTTCCCGGTGAACGGTTTTCGGACCGCTCTCCACAGAGGAAATGCCGGTATGGACGGAGACCTCCGCCATGAGGGCGTCTTTTCGTATCGGCTTTGTCAGAAACCCGACACATCCGGCGTCGAGGGCGCGCTTCTTGTCTTTCTTCATGGCGTGGGCGGTGATGGCCACGATGGGGACGCCCGAGAGGTTCGGGTCCTCTTTGATATATCGGATCGCTTCGTATCCGTCCATGACAGGCATCTGAAGATCCATCAGTATCAGATCGAACGTATTTTCCGAAAGAATCTCCAGGGCGACGGCGCCGTTTTGGGCCAGGGTGACGTCGAAGCCGCCGTCACTCAACAGCCGGGAGATAAATCGCTGGTTCACCTCGTTATCCTCCACCAGCAGGATGTTCCCCAGCGTGGCGCCGGAGGTCGGAATGATATGCTCGGGTTCGCTTTGCCTGATCGTTTCGAGGATCTCCCGGCGACCGCTGATCGCCGGTCGGAACGTCGGTGGATCGGGCAGCGACACCGGAAGGAAGATGGTGAACGTGCTTCCCTTTCCCTCCCGGGATGCAATCTCCAGGGACCCGCCGAGGAGGTTGAGAAAATTTCGTGTGATGGTCAGTCCCAGTCCCGTGCCGCCGTAGGTGCGGGTGATGCCGCCGTCCACTTGGGTAAAGGGCTCGAATATACGGGCCTGGTTCTCCTTGGAGATGCCGATGCCGGTATCGATGATGGAGATAACCAGGCGCCCCCCATTGTCGTCCGTCCTTACCTCAACCGTCGCCTCCACGAATCCCTCGTCAGTGAACTTCATCGCATTTCCCAGGAGGTTTAGGAGGATGTGGCGAAGCTTGTCGACATCGGTGATAACGGTCTTTACCGTCAGGTTCGAGGGTGTGAGAAACAGGTTGATGCCCTTTTTCATGGCCCGGGGCCGTATAATGACGAGAACCTGTTCGACGAGATCGTAGGGGTCGAACTCTTCGGGGAATATCTCCATCTTCCCCGATTCGATTTTCGACAGATCAAGGATGTCGTTGATCAAACTCAGCAGTGTTTCGCCGCTCTCCTGGATGATCGCCAAGGATTCCTTTTGGGATTTCGTCAGATCTTCTTCCATGAGAAGCTCCGTGAATCCCAGGATGCCGTTCATGGGGGTTCGGATTTCGTGGGAGACGTTGGCCAGGAACTCACTTTTCGCCCGGTTTGCGTCCTCGGCCCGTATTTTTGCGGTCCTCAATTCCCCTTCCATCCGCTTGAGCTCGCTGATATTCTTGACGATTCCCTGATACCCGATGATGGAGCCGTCCGGGGCGTGTCGGACTGTCGTCGTCTCCAGGCAGTGAACGAAGGTTCCGTCTTTTCGCCGGTATATCACCTCGTAATCCTTGATGAACCCGGTTTCATCTATAACATGTTGATATTGCTTCGCCAGGGTGGGGTCGGCGTGCACATCCGTGATGTTCATATCCAGAAGCTCACGACGGGTGTACCCGGTGATCTCCTCGGCGGCGGTGTTGAAGTCTTCGTAGCGGCCGTCCCTGGTCATGATATAGATGGCGTCCCGGGAGGTCTCGAAGAGGTTTCTGTATTTTTCCTCGGAGATCCTGAGGGCGTCCTCTGTCTGTATCCTCTCTGAGATTTCCCGCTCCAGCTCGATGTTGATCTTTCTTAACTCCGCCGTTCTCTCCGTGACCAGCTCCTCGAGGTGGTTTCTGTATTGTTCGAGCTGCCGGTCGATCTCTTTTTTTTCGGTGATATCCCTGGCGACGACCAGGAATCCGGCCGGTTGATCGTTTTCAATGATGGCGGTGTTGGTGACATCCATATGGAAGTGGCGTCCATGTTTGTTGACATACTCCACCTCGAGAGAGACGGTTTCGTCGTAGTTGGTTGTTCTGCGGGCGGTGGATTCGAGGATATCTTTCGCATGGTCCGGAGGCATGAAGTCGACATAGGATCGATTGAGCAGCTCGTCTTCGGAGTATCCGCTCAACTGCACACCTGCGGGATTCACATACGTGACCCGGCGGTCCGCATCGTGGGTGAAAATCACGTCCGTGGCGCTCTCCGCCAGGGTGCGATACTTCTTTTCCGCCCGGATGACGTCCTCCGACAGCGCTTCCACTTCTCGAAATGCATTGGAAAATCGAACACTCAAAAGCACCGTCTGGAAGAAGATGAACAGAAGCAATCCGAAGCCGATCAGGTAGCCGGTGTGAACAATGCCGTAGTTATACAGGACATCATTCACGAACATGGCGAAGAAACCCAGAAAACCGAGGAGGAAGAACTCCGCCCCCTGTCGTTTTCGGATGAACGCCACGAGCACCATCGCAACACTATACAGGGATCCAACAACGGTGATGGCCTGCATCGGTATGATGCTGTAGCTGGAGATGTAGGTCGGGGCGGTGTATATCAGCAGGAGGGCGACGGAGCAGATCGCAATGATCGTCCAGGGGAAGAATTTCCGTATTTCCCGGGGATAAAGGGAGTAGACAAAGCATGCCATAAGCGGCATGCCGAAGTAGAAGGTCGAGTATTCCAGAATGAGGACCGTCCGCCAGCCGATGGTCGGTATGAGTGTGGCAAGGTAGTATTCACCGGTAACCAAAACCCGGAATGCCGTCACGATGCAGAACAGGCCGAAAAAGAGGGGTGACGGCTCCTTCCTGAAGGAGACATAGAGGGTAAGATGATAGAAGCCGGTAATCAGGATGCCGCCGAAGAGGAACATCTCCAGCAACAGCGAGCGCACCTTCATGTTTCGAACGCTCTCTTCCTCCCCCAGGTATATGGAATGCCAGATCCCCCCCCGACGAATATGATAATTTGAAACCACCATGATGATCTCGAGTCGCTCTCCGGGATCGCCGATGGGCAGGACGATCGGGTAATTGTCCGGGACGGAGCGTTCAGGGTCCGGAGCCGCCTCCGGGGCGCCGACCATCAATCGTCCGTTTACATAGAGGGAGTAGTCATTGGCCATCTCCGTGATCTTGAGGGCCAGGGGCGGGTGCGGCCCTTCGGGAAGAAGGGTGACCAGTCGATAGGTGGCGTATCCCCGGGGAGGGAGATGTTCTCCGTCGATGGTGAGGTTTTTCCATGCGCCCGGTATCGGCGCCAGGGCGTCGGGGACCGGGGGCGATTCGCCCGAGAAGTCGGAGGGGGCAAGCACATTGTCCCAGTACAATTCCCATTCTCCGTCCAGGGCGACTATCTTGCCTGCGTGGGGATTCCACCCGGTCAGGTCAAAGGATCCCCCCTCTGCGGCGGATTTGGTGGGATGAAGTGTGCGATGAGTGGGAAAACCGAAAACTATCAACGCCGCGGATATGCCGGCGAAGAGGAGAATCGGGATGAACAGGAATATTCTTCGAAAATTCATGGCGCGACAGTGTGGTGTATGGTTTCGGTTACGGCGGCACGCACCGCCTCGTGTAGCGAGGCGGTGCGTGCCGGTGAATTACGGCAGTACGCTCATTTCGTCCACCCACAGTGTTGTGTCGGTGATCCCGCCGCCTGCGTCCACGGTAAAGCCGTAGCCGATGATCCGGGAGGGATCCACCTCCGTCAATCCCGTGCCGTCGTGCCAGGGGGCGTGGATGAACTCGGACCACGACAGGTCGTACCGGGCCCAGGTGTCGGTTACATTGAGGGAGACCTCGAAGGGCACCTGAGTTCCCGGGTTCCCCGACGTAACGCCGAAGATGATCGGCACGCTGGGGCCGTCGCTCTTCGCCCAAAAGGAGACGCCGGAGCCGCTCCAGTTCTGGGGCATCTCAAAATAGGGGGCGATGCTGATATTTCCGCCGGGGGCCAGGCTGTAGGTCAGCTTGAGGCTGGCGGATCCTTCGTGGAAAACAGACCTGTCCGGTGCGTAGGATGCGGACGAGCCCCCCTCGGCGCCGTACATCTCCCAGATACCCGCCGGAGACTCAAAGCCGTCGATAAGCCCCGTGACCGGGGCCGATGACGGCGTCGGCGCCGACGTGGAGGCGGTGTCGGTGCCCATGCCCATCCCCGTGTCCGCTCCGGCATCCATGCCCATCCCCGTATCCGCTCCGGTATCCATGCCCATGTCCGTGGACGGGCCGGTGTCGGTGGTGGTGGGGGTGTGGGTCGATCCGGTGACGCCCCGGGAGGTGATGACAGTGTCGATGAAAGAGACAAACAGGGGCCCGATGGTCCGGTTCGCCGTGGCGTTGGGGTGGGCGTCGTAGTTGTCGAATCGGTAGCTGGACTTCAGCATGTTGTCCGATCCCGCCAGCAGGTCGAAGAAGTTGAAGACGAAGATGTTTTCGGCGCCGGAGAGAAATTCATCGGACGTGAGCCAGTTTGTCAGCTCCCGGGCCCGGGCGGCCTCGCCGGCGTCGGTGGAGCCGGGGACCTGGGGCGGCTGGGTGAGGATGATGAAGGTCTTCTCCGGGTGGCGGGTCATGCTGTCTCGAATGGTCCGATAGTAGCCCTTCAGCTCCTCGAGCCGGGCGTCGCTTCCGATATTGCTGACCGGGAAGCAGGACTTGACGGCGATGACGTCGTATTCCATCAGGCGGCTGAAGGCGTTGGTCGGCGGCGAGTTCACCGGCTGGGTGAACAGCTCCGCCAAACCGTCCGGGTCGGTGTTATCCCCGGGGATGTCGAAGTTGGACCCGGTCCAGGTGCCGTCGGCCAGACGCAGGCCGTCGCCGTTATAGCCGTGATCGTAGAATTCATACCCCAGGGCGGTAAGCCCCGGGCGCACACTTCCCTCCTCGATGAGGTTGTGGCCGCAGGAGTGATGGAGGAAAATAATCCGAACCGGCTGGGCGACGGCGTACCCGGTGAACATCACCAGCATGACCGTCAGAACGGTGAAAACCAGCGCTGCTCTCCGAAACGCCGCAGAGCGAAAAAATGAAGAGACTGATTTCATCGTAGATGCTCCCTCTTAAAAAAGTGATACATATCGCCCGGTATGCGAAAACGGGGCGCGGTATGTCGCTCGGTCCGGTTCTCTCGGTCTCTCGATGGCCGCGAAGAAGGATATTGAGTGCGTGAATCGGTATTGATCTGAAGATGCGAACCGACCGATATTTGATATTGTATTATTATACAGACGGGGTCCGCTTTTATGCAAGCCGTTTCTTGTCGACCGAAAAGGAACGGGAGGCGATGTGCAAACGGCCGAAGCGAGGTACACCCGCTTCGGCCGTGATCGGTGTATGAATATTCTCGGGCCGATCTACGCGCTGCGGTAGAGCTTGGTGAGGATGAATTCCCGGTGTCCCAGGGTCTCGGCGGCTGTATGCCGGCCGTTGGCGGTGCGCAGGATGACATCAAGAAGTTTATCCCCCGCATCGCCCAGGGTCAGCTTTCCCTGGAGGATGTCGCTGACGTCGAGGTCGATGTGCTCGCTCATGGTCTCGCAGGTGATGGGATTGGCCGACAGCTTGATGACCGGCTCCACGGGATTCCCGATAACGTTTCCCTGGCCGGTGGGAAACAGGTGGATCACCGCGCCGGACGCCATCCAGAGGGTCACCGCCTCCGCCGCCGCCGACGAGGTATCCATGTACCAGAGTCCCGGGCCCTTCGGCGCCTCGGCGGGCTTCAACACGCCCACGTATTTCACGGTCTTTCCGATCTTCTGGACGTTGCCGAAGGCCTTCTCCT
>Ga0180431_10002127_pt1 | contig 26901 bp, 31 predicted proteins | sample SS_ome_11_FD_132459 | JGI IMG/M metagenome (GOLD analysis project Ga0180431, IMG submission 132459) | Hypersaline lake sediment archaeal communities from the Salton Sea, California, USA - SS_1_MS_1 metaG | ecosystem: Environmental > Aquatic > Non-marine Saline and Alkaline > Hypersaline >... | reverse complement strand
TCTGGCTTTACGAAAAACTCGGCCCATTGGCCTATGCTAATCCTTCACTGCTGATTGCCAAAAGTGGCGAACTGGCTGTAAAGCCATCAGAGCCGCAGCCTAAGCAGCCTGACAGAGATGCACAGCCGAGTGATTTTATGCGAATCCTCTGCCCGAAGTGTAAGTGCGAACTGAATGTACGGCTGTAAAAAATGTAATGGCTCTTAATCACCAGATTTTTGAACAGTTAAATAAATTACGTGGCTCTAAGACGGTTATTGTTGGGGTGGGTCAAATCTTAAAAGGTGATGATGGGGCGGGCTCTTTGATTTGTCAGCAGCTTCAAAACAAAATTTCAGCCGAAGTAATAGATGCCGCAACTGTACCGGAAAATTATATCCAGCCAATCATTAAAAAAGCCCCGCAGAATATCATCGTTATTGATGCCGTCGACTTCGCAGCACCACCTGGAACGATAAAGATTTTCGAGCCAAAGCAGTTAGATTCGATTGTCCTCTCTACGCACGCGCTTTCACCACATCTTTTTGTCGATATGATTAAAAACCAGATTGAAGTGGAAGTCTGTTTTATTGGCATTCAGCCTGCACAAATAGGCCTTGGGCAACCTGTCTCTGCGGAAATAACAAAGGCGGTTCAGTCGCTTGTAGATATACTTGCCGATATTTTCCCGCCGTCCTCATAAAGCATTCAAAGCTGAAAAATGTTTGAACATTTGCTTATCTAGTGCCAATATATAGCGTCCGGACGGTTGTTTAAGTTTCACTGATATACTCATTAGCGAAAAAGTGAGAAGTGTTTTGATTAAAAGACAAAGGATATTCATTACGGGTTGTGTACAGGGGGTTGGCTTTCGACCCGCTGTATACCGTCTGGCGCGCGCATTGGGGCTTTCAGGCCTCGTCTTCAACGAAACAAGGGGCGTAACAATTGAATTGCAGGGCACAGAGGAAAAAATCGCTGAGTTCTTGGCCCGCCTCCACAACGCAGACAAACCCCCACTGGCGCAAATAAAATCTTGCAAAGCCCTTGATATAGCTCTCGTCGAGGCTGAAAACGAATTCGCCATTAAAGCAAGTGATGCCCGGGGCCGGGCCCTCTCACAGGTAACCGCTGATATGGCCGCCTGCACAGATTGCCTCACCGAAATGGACGATAAAAACGACTTTCGGTACCGCTATCCCTTTATAAACTGCACCAACTGCGGCCCAAGATATTCCTTAATCAAGGCCATCCCATACGACAGGCCCAATACTACTATGTCGGCCTTTGAAATGTGCGATAAATGTGCTGCCCAATACAGCGATATAACTGACCGGCGCTTCCACGCCCAACCCGTCGCCTGCACCGCCTGCGGTCCGAAAATATGGCTCACTGACGCCGAAGGAAAAACAATACAGGCAAAATCCGATAAAAGTATTACACAAACGGCACAATTGCTTTTGGCTGGAAAGATCGTAGCAATAAAGGGTATCGGCGGCTTCCACCTGGCCGTTGATGCACTTAACAACGAGGCAGTCGAAAGGTTGCGCCGACGAAAAAAACGAGATGCCAAACCTTTTGCTATGATGGCCGATTCGATTCAAAAAATTAAACGGTATGCCCTTGTCGGCGAGCTTGCCGAAAAGGTATTGAAAAGTCCTCAAAGCCCGATAGTTTTATTGCCCAAAAAACAAAGCTCAAAAATAGCCCCTGCCGTTGCCGGCGGCGTCAATACTTTTGGCTTTATGCTCTGCTATGCTCCCCTGCATTATTTGCTCTTTGCTCAGAATATTAACGTCCTTGTGATGACCAGCGGCAATATCTCCGATGAGCCGTTGATTTGCAAAAACGATGAAGCGCTCCAGCGGCTGGCTTCTGTCGCAGATGCCTTCTTAATGCACGACAGAGAAATTTACCGTCGCGTTGATGACTCAATTGTTCATTTTATCGACGATGAGCCGGTTCTTCTGCGCCGGGCCAGGGGTTATGTCCCCACACCTGTTTTTATCGAGAAAAATTGCCCGCAGGACATATTCGCCGCAGGTTCCGATTTGAAGAATACCTTTTGTTTCACAAAACAGAATCAGATTATCTGCAGTGAGCACATAGGCGACCTTGAAGATGCGGAAAATTATCATCATTACATCGATTCGGTCGAACATTTACGCCGCCTCTTTGAAGCAGAATTTGAGGTGGTTGTCTGCGACCTTCACCCGGGCTATCTCTCAACGCAGTTTGCCATATCAAAATCTAATACCGACTCCTTAAAAATCCTTCGCGTTCAGCACCACTGGGCACACACTGCTTCTGTATTGGCCGAACACGGCTTTGCCGGCCCCGTCATCGGTCTTGCCGCTGATGGCACCGGCTACGGTACGGATGCAAAAATATGGGGCTGTGAGTGTTTAATCGCATCCTTGGAAGGTTTCCAGCGTTTCGGCTGTTTGGACTATTACCTGCTCGCCGGTGCCGATATAGCAGCGAAAGAACCTATACGTCCGCTCCTGGCCCTGTTAATGAAAACTTACAGAGATGATTTTAAATTGGAAAACTTCAAATGGCTCCTGGAACCTGTCGAGCCGGACATAAATAAGCAAAATATTATTTTAGAACAACTCGAAAAACAGCTCAACACTATTGAAACTTCAAGTCTGGGCAGGGTTTTTGATGCCGTTGCCGCTATGCTTACCCTGGGCTCCTACAATCATTTCGAAGCTCAGCTGCCGATGGCCCTTGAAGCAGTTATTGCCGATGGCATCGACCAACGCTATGACTTTGAATTTATCCGAAATGCCGCCGTGCCGCTGCAGCTTGATTTATCTAAAATGCTTAAGCAAATAATTGATGATATTCAGCAGGAAATAACCGCCGGCGTCATCTCGGCAAAGTTTCATAATTGCCTCGCTCAGGCCCTGCTGGAAATGGCAAAAGCGGCCCGAGAAGCAGAAAAATTAAATACTGTCGCACTTAGCGGCGGGGTCTTTTGCAATCGATACCTGACAAACCGTTTAATTAACCTCTTGAAGAAAAATGATTTTAAGGTATTATCGCACCGGGATATCCCTTCGAATGATGGCGGAATATCCCTCGGTCAGGCGGCCATTGCTGCTGCTCTTATGAAGTCAAAGAAATAAGGCAATATACGAACTACGGGTCACGAATTATGTGTTTGGCAATACCGGCAAGAATAATAGAGCTTCAAGGCGACAATGCGGTTGTTGATGCGATGGGCAACCGCTTCAAGGCCAAAACTACATTGTTGGCCGAAGCAAAATTGGGCGACCTCGTACTCATACACGCCGGCTTTGCCATTTCGCTCGTTGATGAAGAAGAAGCCAAAAAGACCTGGAAGCTTATCGAAGAAATCAACGAATATAACCAGACACAAAACAGAATTTCAGGATAAATTCGAATCTTTATGCTCGATAGAATTGACAAAGCCAAGACTCTTATGGCTCAGGCCGGCAAAACGCTGGGCCGACAAATTAATATAATGGAGGTTTGCGGCACCCATACCGTCGCAATCTTTCGCAACGGCATAAGGTCGATTTTACCAAAGGCAATAAAGCTGTTGTCCGGCCCGGGCTGCCCCGTCTGCGTTACCGACCAGGGCTATATCGATGTCGTTTTGAAATTGGCTGACCGAGACGATTGTTTAATTGCTACTTATGGAGATATGATGCGCGTGCCGGGCCAAACCGGCTCTCTTGAAACAAAACAACCGAATGACAATGTCAGGATTGTTCTCAGCAGCGAAGATGCCCTGCAGTTGGCCAGGGACAATCCGCAAAAAAATATTGTTTTCATTGCGGTCGGTTTTGAAACCACTGCACCAGCCACCGCCGTCGTGGTCAAAGAAGCCGCAGCCCAGGGTCTCGATAATTTCTCTATCCTTAGCGGCCACAAACTCGTTGTCCCCGCAATGAGGGCTTTGTTATCGCAAAAGAATCATAATATAGACGCTTTTCTTTGTCCCGGCCACGTCAGCGCAATAATTGGCTTCGGTGCTTTTGCCGAAATAGTGGGAAATTTCTCCAGGCCGTGTGTCGTGGCGGGTTTTGAGCCGATGCAGATAATCGAAGGACTTGCCGAAATTTGCCGCCAGCTAACCGCAGCCGACCCCCGGCTAAAATCAATTTACACCGCCGTGGTAACAGAGAAGGGCAATACAACCGCACAAAAAATCATCGCCGAGTGCTTCGAGCCGGCTGACGGTCTCTGGCGTGGACTCGGGATGATTGAAAAAAGCACACTAAAACTAAAGGAAAAATATTCTCGGTTCGATGCCCTTAAAAAATTCGAAATGAAGGAAAGCCCCGTTGAAGATACTACCGGCTGTCAATGTGGCGAAGTCCTCTGCGGACTCATAGACCCTGCCGATTGCAGACTTTTTGCCCAAACCTGCACACCTCTAACGCCCATCGGCCCCTGTATGGTAAGCTCCGAAGGTGCTTGTGCTGCGTGGTTTAAATATGGAAGAAAAAACAGTTGATGAAGAAAACAAAAAACGATAAAATCTTACTTGCCCACGGCGGCGGAGGACAGCTAAGCGACAATTTAATCCGCAATCTGCTTCTGCCGAAACTCAAAAATGATACTCTTACCCAGTTAGGCGATTCGGCAAAGTTGAATCTTACTTCAAACTCGCTGTGTTTTACTACCGACAGCTACGTTGTCAAACCGTTATTTTTCAATGGCGGAGATATCGGCAAACTCGCTGTTTGTGGAACGGTAAATGATTTGGCCGTTGCCGGCGCAAAGCCGGTTGCACTGGCATTGTCGCTGATAATTGAAACCGGCTTCAAAATTGAGCTGCTCGAACAGATTGTAGACAGCGTCAGCCGGGCCGCAAAAGAAAACAATGTAGATATCGTAACAGGAGACACCAAGACCGTTGAAGCAGCAGCAGCAGACAAAATCTTCATAAATACCGCCGGCATCGGCGTACGATTACCCGACGTTGATTTGGACTTAAGCAAAATCGCCGTCGCTGACAAAATCATTATCAATGGAACAATTGGCGACCACGGAATGACAATTATCTCGCAGAGGGAAGGTATGAAATTTCAGTCACAGTTAAAAAGTGACTGCGCCGGACTGGCCGGTTTAATCGGTCAACTGCTCACAAACATCAACGGCGTAAAATTTATGCGCGACCCCACACGCGGCGGATTGGCCGCCACTCTTAATGAAATCGCCAAGGCTACCGGCTTAAGTGTCGAAATTTGCCAGAATGATGTTCCTGTAAATCAAACCGTACAGGCGGCAGCCGATATGCTCGGTTTTGACGTGCTAAACATCGCAAATGAAGGAAAATTCATCGCAGTTGTCCCACCGCAATCAGCCGAGGAGTGCTTGAATATCTGCAGAGGCCATCCGCTGGGCGCAGAAGCATCTATAATCGGCCAAATAGTCAAAACCGATGATACCCCTGTTGTGGAAATTGAAACCGAAATAGGCGGCCGAAGAATCGTTCAGATGCCCTATGGGCACCAGCTTCCGAGGATATGCTGATGCACGAGACAATGGTTGCTCACAGTCTGTTGATTTCTATTTCCGCCGAGGCTGAAAAAATTAATGCAAAACCGATAACCGCAAAAATCAGTTGTGGAATGCTTAATGCTATCAATGATGAAGTCCTTTGCTTTGCTTTCGAGGCCATCGCCAAAGACACAATCTGCGAAGGTATGAAACTGCACGTACAGCATAAACCGATTCAAGCCGCTTGCAAAGATTGTAACGAAACCTTTGATTTTGAAATTCATCACCCGCAGTGCCCAAAATGTCATAGCAGCAGCTTCGATTTACTGCCGGACGCACCTTTAATACTCGAAGAGATTGAATTTGAAACGGAGTAGTGCAATGTTAAAAAAAGTTGAAGTCGGCAAAAAAATCCTCAGTGCAAACGAAGAATACGCCCTTAAAAACAGTCAACTGCTGGCCGAACAAAAAAAATTGTGTCTTAATATGATATCATCTCCCGGCTCAGGCAAGACCACAATTCTTACAGGGACAATAACCGATTTGAAAGACAAACTTAAAATCGGTGTCATTGAAGGTGATATTCAGACCGACATCGACGCCCAAAGAATCAAAGCGACCAAAGCTCCCGTCATTCAGATAAACACTGCCGGTGCCTGTCATTTATCAGCATCTCAGATAGCTTCTGCTTTGGAGGATTTACCCATCGCCGATTTGGACCTGATTTTTATTGAGAATGTCGGCAATTTGGTTTGTCCCTCGGCTTTTGAATTAGGCGAAACCGCAAAGATTGTTGTGCTTTCAGTTGCAGAAGGTGACGATAAACCCGCCAAGTATCCCGGCATTTTTGCAAAGTCAAAGGTAATGTTGATTAACAAAATCGACCTTCTCGAATCGTCCGCCCAGCTTGATTTCGACATCGAACGCGCCAAAGCTGATGCCCGCAAATTAAATAAGGACATCGAGATTTTTCCCATATCAGCAAAAACCGGCGATGGAATGGCCGACTGGTGCGATTGGCTCATAAAGTCCGTCAAAGAACTATAATTGTAACTGCTCTTTATCTGCAGCACTCACAACGGCAATACCCCAAAACAAAAAACTGCCGGGCGCAATTGCCCGACAGTCAAGACCTTACAAAAATGCAGTAACAACTATTTGGATATAACATGTGAAATAACAGCAGTCTAATCGCAAAAAACGGCATTTTTGTAAATAGCAGAGGTGTTTTACAGCTTGGTGTATGTTAATGAGAGTCTATCTCTTCAAGAATTTTGGCGGTGTCTTGTACGAGCTTAGTGCATAAAGATTTGTCGCCGACTAAGTCTTTGCAAATTACTGAGCCATTTTGGGATTTGAATTTTTTTGTGAAATCTTTAATAAGGCTGTATGTTTTCTTCCTTGATTTTTTGTCTGTTGCATCAGCGTTGCCATGCTTTAATCCGATGATCATAAAAGCTGCGGCAACAATGCCACAGACTTCGCCCATAAGCATTCCGTTGCCAAATCCTGCTGCGAGCTTAAAAGCAGTTTCACGGTCAAGGCCTAACTGTTCGCAATAAGGAACCAGTACCCCTTCAAAAAGCTTATGCCTAAAGACAGGGTAATTACAATATGCGTGATTACAATTGTATTTACTGCAAAACGAAATGCTTTAGGATTGTCATAGTTTTTCTTGGCACTTTTTATGCTCTTTAAAAGCCAAGGTAATGTTGCCACAGCGAATATTGCCAATACAGGAATTTTTTTTGTCATGATACCTAAAATTAAAAGTACAAATACAGCTGCCAGGCCGACTTTCAGGAGCAATATTGCTTTTTGTTTTCCGAGTCTTACTACTAAATTGTGCTTTCCAACCAGCATATCCTGATAATAGTCTGGTATTTCGTTCAGCACAGCTAAGCAAAATATACTCAATCCGCTTATTACGGAGACAAAAAACGGCACAAAATCAATTCTTTGCGTTTGAATATAGTAACTGCCCAAAAGCATAAACGGGCCATAGCAGAGACCTATTACTATTTCCCCGAATCCGCGGTACGCCCATCTGATTGGCGGGCCGACATAAAAATATGCTCCGAGAAAACCAAAAAAGCAAAACAAAAGTAATAGCCAACCCGTCTGTGCAGTTAGATAGATACCAATTACAAACGCAAGAGCAAGAGCTAAAATTCCCAACTTATAGAACCAATCAGGAATTACCAGTTGCTGGTGAGAGAAAATTCTGTCGCCGCCTTCTTTGGCATCGAAATATTCGTTGAACAACTCGACCGCAACAAGAACAAGAAAAATCCCTGCAAATCCCCACCAGAAATGCAACCAGTTAATTTCCCTCAGAACATTAAACGCCACAGCCTGACCTAAAAGAAAAGGAAGTAGGCCGGCAAAAAGAAAGAATCGGTATCTGATCAACCGTATCAGATTCATGGCGGGACTCTAAATCTCCCTCCAGTTATTTGCTTGGGCCAGAAGATTTGGGGCGGCAATTACATCCTTTGTGAATTCAATAACCTCTTGATTTTTCCAGGCTTTTTTGTAATTTTCCCAAATCTGACTCAGGTTCTGTTTTTTCAAATCACCACAAATAAACGGCAGTGAATTGATGAGTTTAACTTTACCATTTGGCAGGACAAGCAGATCGGCAGAAGGAGACTTTAGTCGATACTTTAATTCATCGATTACGTCATGGGGATAACAGAAGACCTTCATTTTCCCCGTATATTCTGATTCTTTTTCTTTTAGCACGTTGTAAAATTGATCGTACTGTTCGTCTGATGGACATAAGGCATCCCAATTCTGTGCAGCTCGACCAATTCGCATTGTTTTGCCGGAATAAAAACCATAAACGCCTAATGAATAAGCCAAATCGACTACAGATGCCGTTTCGTGGATGTTGAATTTTACTGGAACAAAGACAATTTCTGCCTTAACGCCGTATTTTACCAGCAATTTACAAGCTGTTACGGCTTTTTCCCAATTACCACCTATCCTTAATTTCTCATGAGTTTGGGCAGTTGCACCGTCAAGACTTACCTGTACCGAACGAAGGTTCAGTTTTGCCAGTTTTTTTGCAGCCTGCTCATCAATATGTTCACCGTTCGTTTCTATCTTTAAGCTTATATTATTGCCTCTGATAAACTCACAGATATCAAATATGTGCGGACAAAGCATCGGCTCACCACCCGATATAGCCATATAGGGAACATCAAGTTCTGCGGCCTGCCTGCAAAAATCAAGGGCCTCTTCTCTGGTCATTTCATCTGTCATACTGGTGCCCGCCTGCTCACAGCAATGCAGGCACCTCAAATTACACGCCGAGTTAAGCTGCCATGGCAGAAAAAGAGGGGCACTGAACTCGTCGCACATGAAACCCTGTGAAATGTTACTCTGTTCTATGAGCCCGGAATCAGTTGATTGGCTTATAGTTTTTTCTTTATTTTCAATAGCCATTCTTATTCCTACGTAACAATTAAATTTCTATCCATTTGTTTGATTCTGCCAGAAGTCTTGTGTCGGCTATAACTTTTCTGGTAAAGTCAATTACCTCTTGTTTTTTCCAGGATTTTTTGTATTTTTCCCATACTTCTTCGAGACTTTCCTTTCTAAGGTCACCACAGACAAAAGGAAGCGGCCCGGCAAGCTTAACTTTGCCATTGGCCAAAACGAGCAGGGAAGCAGACGGGGATTCAAGTCGATAAGACAGTTCCTCAATGATATCATAGGGGTAATAATAAATTTTAAGCTTTCCGCCATAAAAAGCCTCTTTTTCCTTGAGAATCTTGAAGAACTTCCCATATTGCTCCTGCGATGCACAGATAATATCCCAGTTTTTCGCAGCTCTGCCGATCCGCATTGTTTTGCCCGTATAAAAACCTTGAGCACCCAGAGAATAAGCCATGTCTATGGCATCTGCAATTTCGTGGATGTTAAACTGTGTTGGAACAAAAACAACTTCTGTATTAACACCGCATTCCACAAGCATTTTACAGGCCGAGATCACCTTTTTCCAGTTGCCGGCTACTCTTAAACTCTCATGTCCTTGTGGTGTTGCGCCGTCAAGACTTATCTGTACCGACCGTAACTTCAGCGAAGCTAACTTCTCAGCAACCTGCTTGTCTATGAGTTCACCGTTAGTCTCTATCTTCAAACTTATATTTTTGTCTCTGATTAATTCACAGACATCGAAAAGATGAGGGCAAAGCAGTGGTTCTCCGCCGGAGATAGCCACATAAGGAATATCCAGTTCCACTATTTGTCTGCACAAATCAAGCGACTGGCCTTTGCTTAATTCATCCGGCATACTGTGGCCGGCCTCCTGGCAGCAATGAAGACAACTCAAATTACAGGCCGAATTTAGCTGCCAGGCGAGAAAAAGCGGCGATTTATAATCTTCGAAATTAGTGCCTTTGAGAATTTCGCGCAGTTCGTCATCCGGGCCAGGATTGGTTAAACGACTTAGCTTTTTGTCTTCAGTTGTTATATCAATCTTCATTCCTATGCACAAACTATGTTGTTTGATATTAATTGATCGGTAAACTCAACAGCATCTTTTTCGATAGTTTGCTTGTCACCGTCAAAATTTTTGCTCAATCCACCTACGATTTCAGGCAAGTCTTTGTCTTGTTCGATCAAACAGAGAATTTCACTGCCAATCTGGTCAGTGATAAATATTTTTTCAGTAAGTGTGTCAAATATTACTGTTCCGAACTTTTCTTTTCTGATTTTTGTATGCTCTGTAAAATTCATCAAAACCTCTCTTTTCTGCCAGGATTAATAAATACGTAAGAACACAGCGGAGCTTATGACTTATGTGTCAATAATAATCTACCCCCTGAGATTATTAAGACGATTAAGTGAACCGGATGTAGGGCTGTGCCATTACTTTTCCTGAAACATCTTCAAGTTTGGGCTTTTGCCATTTCTTTTTTGCTTTGCTTTCTCCTGCTGTCGCGAATTTTGCTTCTTTAATTTCTAATTGTTTCTTTTCCATATCTCAGTCTCCTTCTTGAATTTTGTCGTTGGGATTATAATTATATCGGCCTGAGAAATCAAGTTTTGCTTGAACTCAAGCAAAACCGAGTCCTTTCTCTACAATATGGTCAGCGAGCCGACTCAGAGCACTCCGAGCTTCGCAGTCTTTTAGCGAACTTAAAGTTTTCTTGGATATGTCTCTATATTCGGCTGCCTTTTCCAAGCAAAGTCTTGTCGCCCCGCATTGCTTTGCCATGTTTCTTATTCGGCCTGAATCATTTTGGTTAATTTGCCGTTTCTCAAAGATTTTCTTTATCCATCTTTGGTCCGTCTTGCCTACTGTATTTACTGTGTAAATGAGAGGTAAAGTTACTTTGCCTTCAGAAAGGTCACTGCCCGAGGGCTTGCCAGTTCTTTGTTCTGTGCCAACCATATCCAGGCAGTCATCAACAATCTGAAAAGCGATGCCTAAATTTAATCCATAATTAGCTAAGGCTTGTGAATTTCTCGCAGACGTCTTTGCTGTCAAAGCTCCTGCTTTGCAGCAAAAAGACATAAGGGAAGCGGTTTTTTTCTCTGCAATTTCAAGATACTGGTATTCACTAAGCGATAGGTCATAACATCTGTTTAAGTGTTCCAGTTCACCATCGCATATTATGTTAACTGTTTCGAGCATACCTTCTAATATCCCGGCAATTCCGGATTTTAAAAGGATCATAATAGCTTTTGCACACCAACAGTCCCCCAAAACTATTGAAATGGCGTTATTCCATTTAAAATTAACCGTTGGCCGCCCTCGCCGCTTGTCAGAATCATCAACCACATCATCATGAATAAGTGTGGCAGTATGAATTATCTCAACTGCTGCTGCCACAGAGATGGCTTTCTCAAGAGTGGCGGTGTCTGTTTTGGCTGAAAGCAGGACAAGGGCTGGACGCAGCATTTTCCCCGACTTATTTGTGACATACGTATTGAGTTGATGGACGAATTTATTGTCCGAATTCAGATAATTTTTTATTTTACTTTCTACCCTTTGCAAATCCTTTGCTATGGGCGCAAAAATTTCTTCTAATGTCATGCAAATATCCTTATCACAGAATTGTCGGAAGACAAAAGAAGGCCGACAATCAATTCAATACTGCTATACTGTTACAGCTTGGCCCCGTGTCTGTGCCTGAATCTCCCCCTTTTTTTATGTTGCCTCTCCGGGTGTCCAACTTTTTTTTCTACAGTCGACTGTAAATATTCGGGGTCCCGCCATACACAGATGCTGGAAGCGATTTGTTCGTCCATAGCAATATTGCTGCCTTCGCATTCAACGACAAAGGTTGGGTATTTTTGATGTAGTTTAGCGGTTACCCCCGGTCTTAAATGGAGGCCGTTGATTTTGTGGAGTTGCTGGTCACTTTTACAATTTACGTAAGCGATGCGTGCCGATTGTCCTATTTCCAACTCGGACAAAGGAATCACCGAACTATGTGCTATCTTTGCAGATTGAGTACAGCAGCGGCCTTGCGGTATCTGCATTCCATGTGGACATGTTTTCGGATGTCCAAGCAGGGTACAGATACTATCCACCAATTCGGGAGTGACGATATGTTCAAACTCACACGCCCCTGATTCAAAATCACCGCCAAGGACATCGTAAATCAATCTTTCCGCAAGTCTGTGTGCACGGATCAGCTGCCTGCCGTAATCGGCGCCTTTATTTGTAAGCTTGATTTTGCTCCTATCGGCAGATAATTCAACCATATCTTCAGACGCCAATTCATCAATTATTGCGGTATCCAGTTTGCCTTTCATAGCGACTTTGAGAGCCTCTGTCGAATCGTTCCCGTCTTCTTTCATATACCATAACTGTTCGAGATGCTCATCTCTTTCTCTTTTCCCGTTATTCATAAAATCCATCTCCCAATAGTAAATACCAGTATCCAGTTTAAAATACCTGCCAGAACGAAAGATGATACGTTTATCGCTACAGTCATAGCTAAACCGGTTTTTACGCCCATCTGCTTACACATTGCCACAATATTAGCAAAGCATGGAACAAACATCGTTGTAATAGTTACAGCAACTACGCACTGGATAAAATTCAGAGCACCTGAATCTACCATGTTTAACAGTAAACCAGCTGCCGCCTCGTGTCGTGCAAGAGAAAGTATCAGCGCATCGACAATGTCGATTGGCAAACCAAGCCATCCGACAACAACCGGGCTTAATGCAGTTTTTGTTAAATCAAGCAGGCCTATTTTATCAACGAAAAACAGCGCCGCCGCCGCAATAATAAATATTGGAAGTGCTTCTTTCAGAAACCAATACAGACGATAATAGGTCTTGACAATTATCGCCTTTGGGTTTGGAACTCGAATAGCGGGCAATTCCTGGATAAAGTCGCTTTTTTCATCGTCTTTTATCACCTTATTAAGCAGGAACCCTACGCCAATCTCAACAATTGCCAGTGTCCCATAGGCAATTACAAAGCCTAAAAGCCGCAGATTTCCGAGTTTTCCAATTATCCCCATATCGATAGCCAATTGCGCAGCGCAGGGTATGGCAAAAGCAATCAGGTAAACGGCTATGAATTTTTCCTTGCGGCTATTTAAGCTTTTCGTAAAAAGCGTTGCCATCGTTTTACATCCAAATGCTAAAACCAATGGCATAACCGCTTTGCCGGTTAATCCTATCTTTCCAAAAATCCTTTTAACCAGGACACAGAGGTTTGGCATATAGCCTATATCTTCGAGGAAACCAAACATAAGAAAGAATACAGAAAGTATTGGAAGTACTGTAACTATGGCATTAAATAAACCCAGCGTCAGAATCCCGTAATGTCCTACAAGAAAGTCGTACCAGAACTGGTGTTTTATAGCTCCGTCTTTTGCTTGGAACAGTCCTTCGATAAACCCTATAGTAGGGTCAAGTAAGACAGCACTGAGTATTTCATCGATGAAACCGGCAACATGAACCACAAGCATAAATGTCATCAGCAAGAAGAATATTAATATCGGGACCCCGAACACCGGATGGCGACTCAATCGCCCAAAAGCTTCTGAAAACTGCCCGGGGGCAATCTTTTGCTTTTTGGTTGTATTATCTGCTAACTCATCCACCCAGCGAGCACGTTTGTTGTTTATGGCTTGGCCGATATTTGCCCTGAACTGTTGGTTAATTCTATTTACCTGTTCGGTCAAATGAACTATCTTCTCGGTCCCATATTTCTTTGTCAGGTAATCGGTAAGGAATGGATCGTTGAGCAATAGTAAAACAGCAGTCTTTCGCTTAAAGGACAGGTCCTGGGGGAGTTGAGAGGCAATAGTCAATATACCGCTATCTATAATTTCACCATACTTTACAGGTCGCTTGTCGATGTGGGCTTTGCTTATAGCGGTTTTAAGATGGTTTGTGCCAATACCATTGACAGCAATTGATTCAATGACAGGGACGCCTAAAGCCCGTGACAGGCCGGCTGAATCGATCCATATACCCTTTTTAGCGGTTTCGTCTATCGCATTAAGTGATATTACCATAGGTATTTCTAATTCGAGCAAGTCCGCGGTAAGGGTAAGTGATTGCTTGAGCTGATTGGCATCAATGCACTGGATGATAACGTCCGGCTTTTCGGAAAATATCATATCACGAACCTGCAGTTCCTCTTCGGAATGAATATAGAGACAGTGCAGGCCGGGTGTATCTATGACTTCGTAAGATTGGCCGTTGATATTGCATCTGGCCCTTTCGGCCTTTATCGTAGTAAGTGGATAGTTGGCAACCAGTGTATATGTACCGGTGAGATTATTGAATACCTGGCTCTTGCCGGTGTTTGGCAGACCAACGATAGCTATTTTCTTGACCGGGGTCAAGCTGCTTGGATTATCTATTTTCAAATTCCTTTCTTTGCTTGTTGTACTCTTCATATTCAGGGCTTTCCTTAGAATATCATTCGCGCTCGTAACCCCGCAACACCGTATCTTTTGTTGTGTTGGACCATGAAAAATTTCTCCGGTTAACAGAACACCTTTCCGTTAAAAAATCACTCGAACGCGCAGGCCCAGTATGACAGCATCATCAATAGTTTTATCACCGCCGGGATTGGTAACGTACTGAATGTTCGGGCTGATATGAAACCAGGGCGATATAGCAGCGCTGTAATATAGTTCAAAGACACTTTCATAATCATCGGTATAAGCTGTAGAGGCCTTGTCACTGAAGACGCCTTTGGCAAAGCCTAAGGCGAGGATATCATCATTGCGGCCCTCAATAAGACCCTGATACTGAAATCCAATGCTCCAGAAGCCTGTAATATCATTTCTTTTATCGTCGGCATAACCATATCTGAAAAACGTACCAAGTCCCTGACCGTCTTCGGCGCCGGGATTTTCCTGGTAAACCAACCAGTCACAGCTTGTATAAACGCCAACATCATCACGCTTATTGTCGCTGCCTTTCGGCTGAGGGTCATTCCAGAGACCCACTCGATAGGTACCGCTGCCTATGGTTTTTCCTGTCTCAAGAGCGTAGAAGAAATAGTCTTCATCATGAAATGTAGTCCTAAAACCGTTTTCTCTGTTGTCAGCCTGTGCGTCAGCGACACCAGCCATGATATACCATGATTCGGTCAGGTTATAAGTAAGCACAACACCGAGACCCTGCGATGGAAATGGAATAGTCGGGTCATCGACCAAAGAAGCATTTAGAAACTGACTGCATTCGTCATCAGCATATTCGGAAGCGTCGAATATGCCGGTGAAATCCAGCTTACCAACTGCTATAGTGAGATTATCACTGAAGAAAGGCCCTTCATAGAACGCCTCGACAATATCCAGACTTCGATTACCGACAGTAAGAGCGTTTATTCCCCATGCACTGCCCACGGAATGTCCGTCGATGCCTTCGGTATCAGGCCATCCGCCCCAGCCATGCACAAAAAACGAGCCGCCTTCAATACCCAACAGCTTTTCCAGGTCCATTGACATTTCCAGGTCGTATCTGCTGAGATGTCTTCCTCGGCGGTCATTTGTGCTTGTTCCCCCGTGGACATTTGTTTGATAGGCAGCAGTCAAACCAAGGCCTATCTCGATACCGGAAGGAGCCAGCCTGTCATTTAGCCCCCAGAAACCATTAGTGAGGGTCTCCTGCTGCCAGATACTCTCGCCTTCGGCCTGGCAAAACCCGGTTAAGGCCAACAAAACCACAATACTTAGGATAACTTTTGTTCTGCTTATTTTTCACTCCTTTCTGTAAAACACTTTTCCACATCCCTGTAATAACAAAACTAAGCCGATAATTGAGATTGATTATGGCTCTCAATCTCAATTACCAATTCTACCCCAGTACCAGAACCATGTCAACTATTTTTATTTTTTTTGGATTTTTTGAAAAATTTTTTGATATAGCTTTAGCACAGCGTTAGAATGGCTTGGAGTAAGATTGAGAACTATAATCATTATGTTTTGGCAGATGTATGAAGTCAGCAAAGACCATATTCAGTCAGTATCTTAGAAAAAATGGCATGCTGTACAGCAAACAGCGAGAGCAAACCCTGGATGTATTCCTGAAAACGGAAAAGCACCTTACGATTAACGACCTTTACGAGTTGGTCAGAAGAAAACACCCCCAAATCGGCCTTGCCACCGTATACCGAACAATGAAGGTAATCTGTGATGCAGGATTAGCAAGAGAGACTGATTTTGGGGGCAATATCAGACGCTTTGAGCACAAATACAAGCATCAGCACCACGATCACTTGGTTTGCCTTAAATGCGGCAGAATTATCGAGGTAATAAGCCCAGCAATTGAAAAGCTGCAGGAAAACCTGACAAGAAAGCACAGATTCAAGGCTGTTAGACACAGGATGGAGATATTTGGCCTTTGCAAAACCTGCAAAAGCAAAGAAACGCGGGCTTAAAGCCGACGGCGAAATATATCTGCCAGATTTATTTGTAAACTTTGTCCTCGATTCTGTCGAGACGTTTTCTTTGTCCACGGACTTTTACCGTGAGTACAATCACACTGATTATCAAAACCAAAAAAATCAATGCACCTATCATTCTACAACTCCCTTCAAATTTCGTGATATTTTCTTATTGTCTACCTTCACTTTTGTTTTGCGATTTTCTTTTCGAGTTTTTTGATGCGCTCGTTTTGGTTGCCTATCTTTACCAAAGCTACAATTTCCCCGGTTACCAGAGCTAAGAAAATTAATGTTCCAAAAGTCATTTTGTATCCCCTTTCAATTATATGGTTTTTGGTTTGTTCTTTTTTGACTTCACCAGTTTTTTGATTCCAACGATGAGTAAAACTGTTCCGCCAACTGCCAGTGCGACTGTCCCGAGCGATAAGCCAAGAATAGTACCTGTTGCGGCATAGGCATGGCCATTTCCTAATCCAAGCCCCAAACCACTACCCAATACTCCTGTTTTAAGATTTAAGCCCATTGCTTGCCCCTTCTACATAAAGTTCATTTAGTTTTTTTATTTGGTTTTTGAAGCTTCTTTTCCCCCGGGAAAAATCTTGTTCCATATTTTTATGCTGATATATCCCGTTGCAACGCCAGCAGTTATAGGAACGACAACTGTGCTGCCCAAAGCAAGAGCGGTGCCCACAACGGCATGAGCTGCTGCAACGCCCAGACCGGCAGAAACACCTAAGCCTGCAGAGTTTTTCACTGTATCTTTAGCTGCCTGTGTTCCGGTTTTTTTATGTTCTCCATACTTTATCATGTTCGATATACCATAAAACACAGCAGCTATGCCGCCCACAACTGTTCCTGCTGCCAAAGGAGCAACTGCAGCAGCTCCTACAGCAGCCCTCTGTGTTAGATTGACACCTACTGTTCCTGAAGAGGTTGAGGCAAGTGTAGTTGAACTGCCGCTGGTCAAAGTTACAGATGCCCCGCTGGTTTTAACGACAGAACCGGATGTCTTGACAATTGACGAGCCTACACTGCCAACCGGGCTCGAAGATACGGTTTTGACATGTGATGAACTTGTCTTAACTAAATTAGTCGGTTTGTTTGACCATTCTTTCATTTTAGTCCCCCTTTCTACATTATTCTAAATTACCTGATAAACACGAAATAGTATAGGTAAACAATCGGCCAAAAAGGAGGCCCGTGAGATTTACTATCTTTCCTTTGTGCTGGTGTTTGTAAATCGAGGAAGGCCCCAGTAAGGCAGTATGGAACAGTCTACCCAATACCTCCTATATAGGGGAGGGATCACCCCCTGAAAAAATGTTATGCTTAATGCTGCAGATGCCAATGCTGGCAAGTCCCTATCCTCAAATAAATAGTGAACAATCATTTTGTTTTCGACTTTAAGTCGTTTTTTCAAAGAACAACCTATTCCACATTTTTATAGAAGCACATGCGACTGCAGCACCAACTGCTATTGGAGCAACGATTGTGCTTCCCATTGCAAGAGAGCTTCCGGCAATTGCGGCACCTGCCGCCTCTCCCAAACCAGCAGATATCCCTAAGCCTGCAGAACCCTTCACAGTATCCGTAACTGCTTGCTTTCCAGATTTTTTGTTTTCGCCATACTTTATCATGTTGGCTACGCCGTAACAGACTGCGGCTACGCCGCCGACAATTACACCTACCGTCAGTGGGGCAACTAAAGCTACTCCAGCGACTACTTTGTCTGTTATTGCCGTGCTGGTATTAGCAGTAGTTAATATCTTTTGAGAGTTTGCTGCCAGAGCACTTGAACCACCGCTTGCTAATGAGGTAGGCAAAGCACCGCCGGTTGTGATGGCTTGCCCTGAAGTCTTGGCAGACATTGAACTTGCCGTCGGTATCACGGAAGGCGGTTTATTTGTCCATTCTTTCATATCATACCCCTTTCTTTGATTAAGCTAGCATTTGCCAGGCCAGGACAAAACTTTACGAGTACCTCCTACAAGTTTGCCCACGCCATGTCCGAAACCACGAGAAATTTCATTTAATCCCATATTGGTTCCTGAGCAGAACTAAACACCCAAAAGTATAAGACGACAGGATTGTGGCAGCTTAAGTGGTCCTGATTCAGCCTCGACCCTTGCTACCAGAACTTCCGCTATTTTCTTAATATCGCTTTTTATTGATTCTCTTTTTCGGCCTAATGTCCCTCTTAACTGGGCTGTTAATAAAAGGACCTTTGATATCTCAGCCAAAGTAGCGGCTTGGCATATTTTTTCGACGGTTTCCACTATAACCGCATCAACATCCTTGATCTTGCTTAATTCCTTTGCGCACACAGATCCAGGATCTACAGCATTTATGCCTTTATGGGCGGCTTCGGTCAGGAAAAAGCTTAGCTTTCGTCTAACTGGATTCATCAATACAACTGTTTATGTGGAAATTAAGGGACAATCGACTGGTTAGGCAATTGTTTAATTTGCGTTGGATTCGCCGGTCAGAGCAGCACTTTTATTCACAGCGGATGATTTAGTTGATTTTTCGACAACAACCGCATCGACAACTTTTGACTTTTGAGCGCCGACAATTTGGCCAAATAAGGTTACCAATAATACTTTTTCCTCATCAGTTAACTTCTTGGCTGCTTCAATTGAATTCATAGCTTGCCATAACTGGGTTTCAGTGACTGGGCCGTTAGCGGCTAAAGAGCTAATTTTTGCATAAAATGGCTGTGCCACCGCATCTATTGCTTCCATTCGCTCTGAAATCTTGCCCATCATAAACTCAGCTTGCTTGTATAGCGTGCGAGTTAGCTTCTCGTAAATAGCGTTTTTTATCTTCTCCGGCAGATTCTTCGGATTCAGAGCTTGAGTCGATTCTTTCAGCTTTTTTTGTGCTGACGAGAGTGCATTATGACTTTTTCCCGTGAACTCGCCAATCCGGCAGGCAATACTACAGCAAATATCTGTAAAACCCACGTTGTCTCCTTCTTTACATCGAACAAAGTACCGAACAGAACACCAATGCTATGGTAACCATAAGCTTGATGAGTATATTCATAGCAGGGCCGGAAACATCCTTAAACGGGTCGCCTACCATATCACCGACCACCGCAGCCTTATACGCATCTTCAACATCTTCGCCTCTTTGACGCTGGGCTTCAATAAATTTCTTGGCATTGTCCCATGCGCCTCCCCCGATTGACATGCTTATTCCCAACACCGAGCCGGTTATCATCGCTCCAACGAGAAAACCGCCCAACGCCTCTGAGCCTAATACAAAGGCAATAATAAATGGTGCGGAGATAGCAATCACCCCAGCCACAACTGTAGCTATAAGAGAATCTCTGGCAATGAGATTTACACATCTATCTGAATCAGGTTCCGCCTTACCGGTTAACAGTCCTTTTATTTCTTTGAACTGGCGGCGAACTTCCATAACCAGTTTGTTGGCTATTCGAGTTACAGTCCCCATAGTCCAGGCTGCAAAAAGAAGCGGCAGAGCAGCACCAAGAAACAGCCCTACCAGTACAGCCGGAGCAAACAGTTTGGCGTCTCCCAATTCCGTTCCACCGACATAAGCTGCGAATAATGCTACCGATGTTATGACACCGGCACCGAGAGTAAAGCCTTTGCCGATAGCTGCTGTAATATTTCCAACCGTATCGAGGCGGTCTGTAATACTGCGAACCTTTGCGCTTGCCTTGCTCATTATGGCAATACCGCCTGCGTTATCAACTATAGGCCCGTAAGCATCGATGGTCATAATAATCGCCATTGTACCTAACATGCCTACCGCCGAAATCCCTATTCCGTAAAGCCCCCCTGCAAGCAGTGCTACAACTATCGTCGCACAAATTGTAAAAATAGGCAAAAGTGCTCCAATAAATCCTATCGCCAACCCCGCGATTACATTCGTTGCCGCCCCTGTATCTGACATTTTTACAATGTAGCGGATAGGCAGTCCTGAGCCGAAGTATTCGGTTTCAAGGCCTATTAAAAGGCCGCAGGCAACGCCGGCTAAAACTGTTATGAACAAGCTGAATTCGCCTGTAAGGGCAAGAACCGCCACTAACGCACCTGTAAGGAAAAGGCCGTTGGCAACGTAAATAATTTTCCGCAAAAAATCCTGTGGGTCAGTACGCCTGGTAAGAAAATGACCAACAGACATACTACCAAGGCAACTGATAAAGCCTATAGTCAAAAGTACCAGTGGAAGCACTATATATTTCATTTCCCCCATTCTAATACCCATAATAATCGCCGCTACCGTAGAGCTCATGCATGACTCGAAAAGGTCCGAACCCATACCGGAAACATCACCAACATTATCGCCGACATTATCAGCGATTACAGCCGGGTTGCGAGGTTCATCTTCCGGCAGGTTGTGTTCTATCTTGCCCGACATGTCCGCCCCGATGTCGGCACTTTTTGTAAATATGCCACCGCCTACTCTGCCAAATAGTGCGAAGAAAGAAGCACCAAGGCAAAAACCTGCGATGATATAAGGCAAAGAATCAGGGGCATTTCCGTTAAGTACAAGAAAAGAATAAGTGCCAAGCCCAATTAAACCAACAGATGCGACGGAGATGCCCATCACAGCACTGCCCTGAAAGGCCGTATCCAGTGCTTTACGCAGGCCGCTGCTTTTGGCAGCCTGGCAGGTTCGTGAATTAGAGGCGGTAGCTGCTTTCATGCCGATCCAGCCGGGCAGCATTGAACAGGCTGAACCTACCAGAAAAGCAATAGCTGTCGGCACGCATAGAACTATGCAGATGATAAGAAACGCTCCGAACAGGAAAATACCTGTTATCTTGTATTCCTGTTTCAAAAAGACAACCGTTCCCGAGTGAATCTTCTCGGCAATGGCCTGCATCTTTGCATTGCCTGGCGAATTCCGGAAAAGGGAAAAATAACCAACTATGGCAATAATTAAACCAACTACGCCGACTAACGGTACCGCCTTAAACAGGTAGTCATAGGCGGGTAATTCGGCAACCGGAACCGGCTCGTCTGAAAGACACAATGTATTATCAGCCACCAAAGATGCGATGGGTATATAACGGTATTGACCCTGGCTGTAAACATCCAGTAATGCCGTATCATCTTCGTCAGCCGCAACCGCATTGAAGAAATCATCGAGGTCAGAGATAGATGTCCCGTCAATCGCAACAATCACATCGCCCGGGGCAAGGTCTGCCTTCGCTGCTGCGCCGCCAGGCGTTACTGATACAATTAAGACACCATCCACATCTTTGGGAATGTCATATGTATCTCGCAGCGCTGAAGTAATTGCTGATATTGATACACCCCAGTCGGTTTCATCAGTAGCGTCTGCAACCGTGTTCGTGGTTGATGCTGTCAGCATGGTAGCCGGCAATTCGGTAAGGGTTGCGTAGACACGTGCCTTTCGGCTGTTTCTTAAATATGTAATTCTGACAGTATCACCTGGGTTCAGCGCAGCGATGACCTCTTTGAATATTTCCACGTCTCTTGTGGCGGTTGTGTTTATTACGGCAATGACGTCGCCCCTTTGCAGCCCTGCAATTTCAGCCGGCGAACCGGCGACAACGCTGTTTACAAGAACACCATGCCCATCCGGTATACCTAACTGTTCAGCAAGAACCTCATCTATAGAAACGACCTCTACGCCGAGAAAAGCCTTTGATACAACAGATAAGTCCTGGCCCGCAGCGGTCCGGACAATTGAATCCGATGTAACAGTTCCGGCGAACTCACTAACCAACTCGGAAACGGTTACTTTATCTATATCAAAGCCGGTAATATGTGAATATATAAGGTAGGCGAAAAATGCAAATACCATTCCCGCCAGAACTATAGTCCAGTTAATGTAATTCTTCGGACATTTGTCAAATTGCTCTTTGGTATTATTCAAAATCTTAACCTTAATTTATCTTCACTTTGTGTTGACCTGTCTTTGATGGCCTGCTTGTAACCCAGGGCGGAGTTTGCTCTTTTCCCTGCTTCATTAAATCGTAAAAAGTGGTATTGTTGTACACATCCAGAATTGCATCGTGAATTTTCTTCCACATACCCATAAAAATACAGCCGCCACGGAGAGAGCATTCATTGACCCTGGATTTGTCAATAAGACAAGCAGTTGGTCCGACCGGTCCCTGCATAAACTCCATCACCTGACCAACGGTAAGTTCATTTGGCGAGGGAATTAGTATATATCCGCCGTCATTACCCCTGTACGATTCAACAAAGCCAGCCTGTTTGAGCTGGCTGAGTATCGATTCAAGAAATCGCTGCGGGATGGCCTGGGCTTCAGCAATATCAGCAATCTTTTTGGGGCCTTGACCTACGCATTTAGCCAATTCAAAAACAGCCCGAAGAGCATATAAACTTTTCTGTGTAACCTGCATTTTATACCTTAATCTTTTGTAATTTCATATCCGGCAAAGCACCTTGTGCTCATCCTTCCACCATTCGGTCCACCGGATAATCAGAATTTTGAGCGATTTTTCATCTCTTGGAAATGACCCGCTCATTTTCTTGCCTGTGATTGTTTTCAGTGCGGCAATAATAGTCTTTCGTACCTCTTTCTCAGAATCTTCCAAATGTATGATAAGGTCCGAAACGACTTGATGATTTCGCAGATTGCCCGTTGCCTCGATAGCCGCAAGTCTGACTGAAACACTGTTGTCATCTAAGAGCGGCACCAGTTCTACGGCAAGCTCTTCCTTGCCCAGCCAGCCAATACAGCTAACTGTCCTTCGACGAACATCTTCATTCTCATCGCAAAGCATCCGTAAAAGTTGCGGAGCACTTGCCAGGCCGCCAAGACGATACAAACCTCTTACAGCAGCTAAGCGAACCGAAACATCCTGTTCGCTTAAAGCATTTTCAATCGCCAACAATCCTTCCTTCATATTCACCTCTGCCAGAGCATTGATACACTCAGCCCGTATTTGTGGCACTGGTTCTTTTGCCATTTGCACAACAAGTGCCCTGGCCGATAATTCATGGTGGATTCCGGCCATCACTTTTACTGCATTTAAACGTGTCGTTTTATCCGAACTAGCAATACCGGATAGAGCATTAAGAAATATTATCTTTTCGGAAACACTATCAAAGTCAGCAGCATTAACTTCTTCGACCGTCACATCAGCAGGAACCGAACTTGAAGTCTCAATGGCTACCTGCCCAGACTCCCGGTTTTCAATCTCGACCTGCTCGGACTCATCCGATTGAACAGCAATTGCTTCCACCAAAGGCTCAACTCCCTGCTCAGTTTGTACTATCTCAGATTCTTTTTCAACCTGCTCAGGCAAATCAGCCTGCTTTGTTTCTATGCTTTCAGTCTCTTGCGGCACCGAAATGTCGGATTCAACAGATTTTGGCTCGGGCTGTGGTTCTTCAATTACCTCTTCTACTTTTACATCGTTTTTAGGAACGGTAATTTTTTCAGAAATATCCGTATCCCGTTCTATCCGGGCAGTGCCAACTTCCGATAGAAGAGGCCTGGCTTGTATCAAAGGGCTAACCGGTTTTTCTGTTTTAGGTTTTACTATCTCAGGCTCGGATTCCAACGCAGCGATTCGCGCTCTTAGTGCAGCTTCGGTACTCTTTAGGTCATTAACCTCCTTGGCAGTCTGCTCCATGTCAAAAAGCAAAGAATCCTTTTCTGCTTGTAATGTAGCCAGTTGTAATTCAAAGTAAGACTGCATTTTTTCAGCGTTACTTTTCATGTCAGCCAGCAGGTTACGGGCCTCATTAAGCTCAGCTTCCAGAGAGGCTGCCTTGCCGGTTAATTCTGGTTCTTTGGAACCGGTGTTTTCAATTTCAGGTTTGAGTGCAGGGTTTTGAGTTGTAGCTTCAACTTGTTCATCTTCGTCAACATCATGTTCAATATCATCAATAGGTCGAGTAAGTAAATTCTTCACACCGGTAGTTACTTTCGCTACCGTTCCAAGACCAGCACCTGCGCACTTGGATGCAGTACCGAGGACTCCTAAACGTTTTGCTTCTTTGTTTTCCATCGTCCTTAACTTTCTCTAATCAACTTCCATGTTTATTTAGCTACTCTTTGCCCCGGATTTCTGTTCTTCATTGGTAGATGGTTTAATAGTCTCCACTATTGTCAGGTCGTTAATGCAGCCCACTAATTTCTTAACGGCTACTACCGCAGCACCGGCCAAAGCACCAGTGAATCGGGACATATCCGAAATAACTTCCAAAAATTCTGGTTTTTCGTTCTTCATTATTATTATTTTCCTTTAGCTCGAATACTCAAATTTGCCCATCCATATACTCAACCGGTATATCTTCACCGACAGGAACCTGCTCAATGGTAACTTGTGGCCCGTATACATTAATCAAAAGAAAATGCCGTATCCCCGAATCCAAAAGTCCATCGGAAAAACTACCCGATGTAATATAACGGACACCATTGTTCGTAATATCTACAAAACCGTGATAGTGGCCCTGCAGGATAAAATCTACTTCGTATTTCTCAAAAAGAGCTATGAGCTGCTGTTTTTCTTCTGTTTCAGGAAATTTATAGCTGCCGTATGAATTGCCATATATCGGCATGTGACTTATCACGAAAAGAAGTGGCTGTTTATTGCTCTGCAATTCGTCCTGAATCCATTCCATCTGGTCAGTACCTATCTTGCCGCCGGCGGAATCTATTACAATAAATTTTCCATTACCTCCACAGAAGGAATATACCGAAGGTCCCAGAAACTTCCAGTAATACGCCCAGCCACTGTTACAGATGTCGTGATTTCCCAGTGCCGGGTACCACGGTACAGTTAAAGCATCGCAATGATTGATAAAGTTGCTGTATTCAGCCTCTTCACCAAGGTATGTCAGGTCACCGCCGAACATAACAAATCTTATTTGCTTTAGTTTTATTGCTCTGTCGAGGTCGTCAAAGCAGCCGTCTCCTTTTGAATACATATGCGGGTCGCCGCAAAATGCGAACGAATAGATATAAGTACCTTTTATCGCGTCTTTGTAAGGTGATTTTATCGAGTTAGAAAGCCCGAATCTTTCTTCAACCGTAGATTCCTCAGTCGTACCATGTCTCAACAGAAAGAAACACAGAGGTATAAGGATCAGAATAATCGGCGGCCTTATGAGCAGGGAAATGAGTATCCGCTTCCATAAGCTTTTTTTCTCTTCTACCGTTTGTTCTTTGTCTTCTGTCATCAGTTCTTCTTAACCTCCGGCGGCCTGTTATATTCCCTGTAGGAAAGATACAGAATCAGAAGTATTAACAGACCTATGAATAGTACAGTATCATTGGTTGTGCTTAACTGCGGCGGCACTTCCGTAGGCCTGTTCATACCAGTAGTACTGCTGGTACCACCTGGTGTCCCAGATGTCCAATCTGATGTTCCACCGGTATTTTCATCTCCCGGAACTGTTGATGGCCGGTTAAAAGCAGGATTATCCCCTGAGGTAAGCTGGACGTCATCGGTTGCGAATTTTTCGCCTTTTGGTCCTTCCTCATCGTTATCATCGTCGTCATCTGTTACAAATGGTATCCCGCCGGTAAGCACACCGGCCATTCTTTGCCTGAGGGTCTGAGTTTGAGTAGGGGTAGTATCGACAGCGGCAACAATCCCGGATGAATCCAGCGGCACATAGCGTACTGAGCCTTGACGGTAAACATCCAGAAGGGCAATATTATCATTGTCACTTGACAAGGCACTGAAGAATTCTTCCATATCCGATACCGAAGTCTGGTCAATCCCTGTAATTACATCTCCCGGTTGCAGGCCAGCCGCATCTGCGGCACCGCCCGGTGTTACCGAGAGGATCGCGATACCATCTATATCAGCGGGTATATTAAGTGAATTACGCATGGCCGAGCTAATGTCTGAAAGTGATACGCCCCAATCACTGTCACTTGACTCGGTATCCTGAGTCGCTGTGAGGCTATCAGGCAGTGCGACAAGCATAGCATAGGTTATATCCTTTTTGCCAGCCCTTACATAAGTGATTCTCACCTTGTCGCCCGGATTGTATGCCGCCAACAACCGCCTGAATCCGTCAATATCCTCTACCGCCTCACCATCCAAAGATAGTATGGCATCACCTCTTTGAAGCCCAGCCGTTTGAGCAGGCGAATCATCAACGACTCCGTTTACAAGAATACCACAGTCACTCGGAAGTGACAATTGCTCGGCAATAATGGAGTTGACAGAAAGAACCTCTACACCAAGAAAAATAGATGGCGTGACAGAAACCTCTTCGACAACTGTGGTTTGCACGATATTGGCGGTCTTTACAAGGTCGGTTGTTGTATCAGTAGTATCATCCGTAGAGCCCGATCTTAATCTGTTTGGTGCTGATTCAAACAGAAAATAGACCCCTAACATAAGTATTATGCCGAGCAGAAAGGCCCATAGAGCACTTAGCCTGTTTTTTGTTTTTTTCTTTTCCACAGTGCAATTACCTCACTTGTTTTAATTGTTATTCCACCTTTAAAGAAGATCTACCCACCAAGCCGTATAGTTACAATATATGACACCAACTTGCAAAATTTTCTCATTGTCGGCGATCCTTGACGTGTTAACTGCAATATAAACAAAGTTATAG
>Ga0180431_10002126_pt1 | contig 26903 bp, 23 predicted proteins | sample SS_ome_11_FD_132459 | JGI IMG/M metagenome (GOLD analysis project Ga0180431, IMG submission 132459) | Hypersaline lake sediment archaeal communities from the Salton Sea, California, USA - SS_1_MS_1 metaG | ecosystem: Environmental > Aquatic > Non-marine Saline and Alkaline > Hypersaline >... | reverse complement strand
GTAATCCTGTTCGGCACGATGCTTGCGCTCCTGGAGACGGGCAACCCAGGCAAGCTGAGTGGAGTTGCGCGCTGGGCGGCGGGCGGTTATCGTTCCCGCCATGGCTGGACGGACGAAGCGAGAGTTCCGCGATCAGGATGTGCAGGGCCTGAAGTGCCTGTGGAAGATCCGTCCGCTGCTGTCGCGGCTGCGGAACGTGATCAGTGCCAGATCTGTGGCAATTTGAATTGAGGCGAGAGTGCGTACTTCCTTGACGGATTCATGACTTCCCCGGGGGCCAAATCCCAATACACCTGAGATGCTCGGCGCCGTACCCAAGACAGCGACCATGAATGTTTTCACTATTCTTGTTTCCTGTCTTCCCACCCATATTCTTCATTGAAATAGCTTGGGTCGATGTCATCCTCGATGACAGCAACAGCAACATTGCCGCAAGCATTAGCCGCCTGCGCCTGCAACGGCATAACAGGGCCCACATTCCGCTGTTCAGGCACAGCCACAGAAATCAGTCTGGCTTCGCCAGTTCAAACCGGCCGCTCTGGCTCAGAAACGCCAGTGGGTTTTCGAGGCTGATTTTCTCGACCAGCTGCTGAGTGTGACCCCGCCGTCGCATCTCGACGTGGCACTTGGGCACCGACAGCGGGTCGCTCGGCCCCCAGTCACCGGCTGAGTTGATCCAGAGCCGCTCGTTGCCGTAGCACTCGATGATGTCGACCGCCCGCTGCGGTGTGCACTTGCTGTCGGGATAGAGCGTCATGCCCGCCCAGTAGCCCCGGTCGAGTACTTCCCCCACCGTGTGCTCCTCGACATGGTCGATCAGCACCCGGCCCGGATCGATGCCGGCATTGGCCAGAGCATCCATTGTGATCCGCGTGCCCTTGAGTTTGTCTTCCAGGTGTGGCGTGTGCACGAGAATCAGTCGGTCGTGTCGCTTGGCCAGGTCGATCTGCTCTTCCAAAATTGTCAGCTCATTGCGGGAGTTTTTGTTGAGCCCGATCTCACCGATCCCCAGCACGTTGGGCCGATCGAGAAACTCTGGGATCAGCCCGATCACCTCCCGGGCAAAGACCGGGTCTTCCGCCTCCTTGGGATTGATACAGAGCCAGCAGTGATGGGCGATACCGTACCGGGCCGCTCGCTTCGGCTCGACCTCGGTCAGCTGCCGGAAATAGTCATAGAAGCCAGCCGGACTCGACCGGTCAAAACCCGCCCAGAAGGCAGGCTCAGTGATCGCCACGCAGCCGGCCTCGGCCATTGCCTGATAGTCAGCGGTTGTCCTGCTGACCATGTGGATGTGCGGGTCGATGTAGGCCATGGCTCACCTTGGGGCTTTGTCGCTCAGTGCGGTGGCGGCTCAGTAGTCGCCGTGGGGGTCGGCCCCGAGGGCTGACTGGGTGTGGGCGGCCGGTGCCGGCTCGGTGGTCCGGTCACTGAGCAGTTCTTGCACCCGCCTGACCCGGTCGGCCCGGCCTTCACTCGCAGGATCGTTCAGCAGCGGGATCGCCTTCGTCAGGGCCCGCACCCGCACATCCTGCAGGCCCTCAGGACCGCCGGCCCGTTCCAGCCGGTCGAGGAAAGCGGCTATGTCGAGCAGCTTGGCCCGGTGCTCCATGAAGTAGAGATCGACCACCTGCTGGCTGGTCAACGGACAGGTCTGCTCGGCCATCGCGGGCTCCTCATTCACACTGCTGATGTCAGGGTACGCCGGCGGTTACCATCCGCCCACGAAAAAGCCGGGCCACCCCAGCGGATGTCCCGGCTCTTCGTGGGCCGAATGACCAGCCTGCAGTCCCAACCGGACCGCCTGGCCGATCAATACATATCGTAGTCGCCGCCGTGGCCGGCACCACCCTTGCCCTTGGTCTCCTTCGGCTTCTCAGCGATGAGGGCATCACTGGTCAGCAACAGGGTCGAGACGCTGGTCGCGTTCTGCAGGGCCGTCCGGGTGACCTTGGCTGGGTCGATGACACCGATCTTGACCAGGTCTTCGTACTTGTCGGTGGCGGCGTTGTAGCCAAAGTTGCCGTCACCGGAGAGTACCTTCTCGCAGACGATCGAGCCGTCCTGGCCGGCATTGGTGGCGATCATCGACACCGGGGCACGTGAGGCCCGGATGACGATCTGGTAGCCGACCGCCTCGTCATCCGAGAGGCCCTTCGGCTTAACCTGTGAACTGGCCCGCAGCAGGGCGACCCCACCACCCGGCAGGATGCCCTCCTCAACGGCTGCCCGGGTGGCGTGCAGGGCGTCTTCAACGCGGGCCTTCTTCTCCTTCATCTCACTCTCGGTGGCGGCCCCAACATTGATTTTGGCCACCCCGCCGGAAAGCTTGGCCAACCGCTCCTCCAGTTTCTCACGGTCATAGTCGCTGGTGGCGTTCTCGATCTCCCGGCGAATCTGTTCGATCCGGGCCTTGATGTCGGCGGTCTTGCCGGCACCTTCAATGATCGTCGTGTTGTCCTTGTCAATGATCACCTTCTTGGCACGGCCCAGTTCGGCCAGCCCAAGGTTCTCAAGCTTCATCCCAAGATTCTCAAACACCGCGGTGGCCCCGGTGAGGATCGCAATGTCTTCGAGCATCGCCTTGCGGCGGTCACCATAGCCAGGTGCTTTAACAGCCGAGACCTGGAAGGTGCCCCGCAGCCGGTTGATCACCAACGTGGCCAGGGCCTCGCCGTCGACCTCCTCTGAAATGATCAACAGCGGTTTCCCCGCATTGACCACCGCCTCAAGCAGCGGCACGATATCCTTGACGGTCGAGATCTTCTTCTCAAACACCAGGATGTAGCAATCTTCGAGAACGCACTGCATCGCCTGCGCGTCGGTCACGAAGTAGGGAGACAGATAGCCCCGATCGAACTGCATGCCCTCGACGAACTCAATCTCGGTCGAGAGGCTCTTGCCCTCGTCGACCGTGATCACACCGTCCTTGCCAACCTTGTCCATCGCCTCAGCCAGTAGATCACCGATTTCACGGTCGTTGTTGGCGGCAATGCTGGCAACCTGGGCCATTTCTTTCTTGCCCTTGATCGGGATCGACATCTCGCGGAGTTTGTCGGTGATGTCCGCGACCGCCTTCTCGATACCGGTCTTCATCTGGATCGGATTGACACCAGCAACCACCGCCCGCAGGCCCTCGTTGAAGACCGCCTCGGCCAAGACGGTGGCGGTGGTGGTGCCGTCACCCGCCACATCGCTGGTCTTACTGGCGACTTCACGGACCATCCTGGCGCCCATGTTCTCGTAGGTATCCTCGAGATCGATCTCCTTGGCGACAGTGACACCGTCTTTCGTCACGGTCGGCGAGCCAAAGCTCTTCTGCAGAATCACGTTCCGGCCCTTGGGGCCGAGGGTTATCTTGACTGCACGGGCAAGCTTGGAAACACCCCGCCGCATCGCTTCGCGGGCTTCCTGATCAAACGCCATCATCTTGGCCATCGAGTCGTTCTCCTGTGCTGGAAAGTTCCGGGATTGGTTGTTTGATTCCGATCAGCAAGCGAACCGCCGCACGGCGGCCGCCGGTATTCAGCCGAGGACCGCGAGGATGTCATCCTCCCGCATCAACAACAGCTCTTGGTCGGCCACCTGGAAGGCCTCGCCGGCATAACTGGTGAAGACCACGCGATCGCCCGGCTTGACCTGGAGCGGGTGCCGGTTGCCCTTGTCGTCAAGCTTGCCTTCCCCAACGCTCACCACAACGCCGCGGGCCGGCTTATTCTTGGCCGAGTCGGGCAGCAGGATGCCACCGGAAGTCTTCTGCTCACTCTCTTCACGCTCCACCACGACGCGGTCACCGAGGGGAATCAGGGTTGATTTGGCCTTCCCGGCCTTGCTCGCAGCGGCTGCCATTCTGGATCCTCTGTCTTGGAAGGGGATTGTGGGGTACGAAAACCGGAGGTGAGTCGACGCACAACATGGCTGCGGGATCCGCAAACCTGTTGCTGCCTGCCGTGGCGGCATCCGACAACACCGGGTGTGACAGGGCCAAGCAACTCGCGCGCCAGACCGGGGTCGCCTGCCAGAAATTTCGTCAAGGCCAGTTTTCGACAGCCTCGCAGCCGCCTATTTCATGCTTTTTTTCGGCCAGCGACTGATGGAGACGAACTCTGGTAGGAAAATCGTCGCCCGGCCTTGGCCGCCGGGACGCCTGCCACAATGGCGGTGGGCCGGTCGCGGACCCAGTTTTGAGTCGGCGAGCGATTTTTCGCTGGTCCGTTGGTTCGCCGCAACCGCCGACCGTTGTGGTATTCAGCAGACCGACCCGGTACGCTTGTGGGCGAGGTGGGGCCGTCTGGCGGTCCGGCTGTTTTCTTCAATCGGTTTTGTCCGTAGCGGAGGTTCTCTTCTGCTGCTGACGATTGGTGTTGTTGTCCGGCGACTGCCGCCGGTGGGGAAAACGGATGCCTTGAAAGCATTTGTCAGCATTATTGAACACAGGCCCCTGCGGGCCCTTTGAGAGGACAGGCATGGCACAGTATCGACGCATTGGCGTCACGACGAACGGCGATGTCGCCGTTGTTTCGTTCAACGACAAGAAGATTCTTGATGAGGCCAGCATCCAAGAGCTTGGCACCGAGTTGTTCGGTCTCGTTGAGCAGCAGCAGGGGAAGGGAATTCTGCTGAACTTCGCGAATGTTGAGTTTCTCTCAAGTGCCGCCCTCGGCAAACTGATCACGCTCGACCGGAAGGTCAAAGCTGCGAAGGGTCGGCTGAAAATGTGCAACATCCGCCCCGAGATTTTCGAGGTCTTTCAGATCACCAAGCTCAATAAGGTCTTCGATATCCGCAAGGACGAAGCCGATGCCGTCAAGGCGTTCTGAGCAGAAAGACGGTCCGAAACCCCGATCGGTTGTTCTCCGCCGGCCTGCCACGATCTGAACAGACCACCATGACGCATACGTCTCCGCAAGAAGCTGCCGAATCTGGTGGATCCGCTTGGCGCAAGGCGCTCGATCTTCCCAGTGAACGCGGTGCAAGCCGGCTGATCATGGATGAACTGCTGGATCGCCTTGGCGAGCACGGCTGGCCGAGCGCCGACATTTTCTCGATTCACCTTGCTGCCGAAGAGGCGATCGTGAACGCGATTGTCCACGGGAACAAACTTGCCGCCGACAAAAAAGTCCACGTCGAGTGCTTTGTCTCCCCGACAGTTGCCCGGATCGAGATCACCGATGAGGGCGAGGGCTTCGATCCGAGCCAGGTGCCCGACTGCACCCGGGAGGACCGGCTGGACGTGCCCAGTGGTCGCGGCGTGATGCTGATTCACAACTTCATGACGCGGGTGGAATACAACGAGCGAGGCAATCGGGTGCTGATGGAGAAGACTCGTGACAGCTGAGGCCAGCCACCTGCTCTTGGATGCTGACTGCCCGGCCAGCGGTTCAGAGGTGGGCCCTTTCCGCGACAGAAACAGCGGATGTCTCGATCTTGCGATCGGTATTGGGTAGATTTTCGCTAACGGAGTGCCTACGGCAGGCAGACGATCCCCGATAGCTCAATGGTAGAGCGAGCGGCTGTTAACCGCTAGGTTGTAGGTTCGAGTCCTACTCGGGGAGCTTGGCTCGTGTACCCAAGCCGGTGCCCCTTTCAAGGTTTCGCATACCCGGCTGCTGGTTCACCGGCCTCGTTGAGCTTTCCCGCTGCCCAGAGCAGACCGCGGGAGACCAGATCGAGGTAGCGGTCATCGCCCACCGTCTCGTTGTTGTGGCCGAGTGACGTGCTGAAGATGCGGGTCTTGTTGGGACCGTATTCGTTCACCCAGGCCACCACTGCCTGAGCTTGGGTCGGCTTGGCCTCCAGATCGGCCGGTTCGCCCTTCTTCCGCCGTGGCTGCTGCTGCTGCGTGCCTGCCGCCAGCACCGTCGCCGAGGGATAGACCTGAATGTTGTTGTAGAGCTCTTCGTTGATCGTGGTCCAGCTGGCCAGCCCCACTGTGATCGGATGTTTCTCATAGAGCACATCGATCGGTGACTGGGGCCCGTGACCCGTCGACTGCAGGCCGATCATCTCATACCAGCCGGCGTTGTCGGCACCAGCCTCGACCGGCTTCCGGAAATCACCCCAGCGATAGGAGTGCATCGCGCAGTGCAGGTTGACCGCCGGCACACCGTCCCGATGTGCCTTGAGGATGCGGTCGACATAGGGCCGCTCGGTGACCCCCGCGCTGCATTCATCGTGGACGATCACATCAAAATCACGGGCCCAGCCATCTGACTCATAGATCGGAAAGCGGGCCTTCACCGAAATGTCGGGGTTATAGATCACCTCGACCGCTGCATTCACCCGGGCCTCGATTCCCTCCCGCAACAGTTTGGTCTGGGTGGCATAGTCATGGCAGCAGCCCCCCGCCACGATCAGCACCTTCAGCGGGGCAGTCTGCTCGGCAGCCACCACCGGCCGGATGGACGGCCCGAGCAACGAGGCCGCGAACACAACGAGGACGGCGAACGGACGGCACAGCATCATCGAAAACACTCCTTCGGAACAGTGAGCTCAGACCACCAAACAGCATACCGTGGCCAGCCGCAAAGTTTCTCCAAGCCGCCCACCTCCCAGTCGATCGTGAAAGGATACCGCGCAAGCCCGGTTTTCCAGGGTCATCCGTCGCGGGTTGCCGATAGCACCCGCCGGAGGGTGCAGCGTTGGATTCACGAGGCAGTCGGCAATCGAGGTACAGGTTACGGGGTCTGCTCTGCCTGCTCCTTGTCGTCATTGCGGGCACTGCGCAGGCCGCCTCGCGGCCGCCCGATGCCATCCTGATCGCCAGCTTCAACATCCAGGTTTTCGGGACCTCCAAGCTGGCCAAGCAGCATGTCGTCGACATTTTGGCGCAGGTCATCCGCAACTTTGACGTGGTTGCCATCCAGGAAGTACGGGCTAAATCGAATGATGTGATCCCCAGCTTCGTCAAGCACGTCAACGCCGACGGCAGCCGTTATCAGTACGTGATCGGTCCGCGGCTGGGCCGCACCAACAGCAAAGAACAATACACCTTCCTCTACGACACCAGCCGGATCGAGGTCGACACCACCTCGGTCGGCACCATGCACGATCCGGGAGACCGGCTGCACCGCCCGCCGCTGTTCGTGCGGTTCCGGGCCCGCGTCCAACAGCCCGAGCGGGGCTTCACCTTTTGGATGGTCAACTCCCACACCGACCCCGATGAAGTGCCGGAGGAGGTCGATGCCCTCGCCGATGCCTTCCTGGCGCTCAAAATGGCCCGCCCGGACGAAGACGACATCATTCTGCTCGGTGATCTCAACGCCAGCCCGCAGCAGTTCGGCCGCCTTGGACAGCTCACCGACATCGGCTGGGCCGTGTCGGGCGTCACCACCAACACCCGCCGAACCAAGACCTATGACAATCTCATCTTTCAACGGACCGCCACCGCCGAATACACCGGCCGCTGGGGTGTGCTCGACCTGCAGACCACCTACGGCCTCAGCCTCAAACAGGCCCTGGAGGTCTCTGACCACAACCCCGTCTGGGCCGCCTTCTCAGTCACCGAGGCAGCTCCCGCGAGCACCGCCGGCCTGCTGAATCAGTCAGTGGGCCGGTACTAAGCCGCAGCGAGTGGGTACATTTCCCTAAAACCAACCCGGTTTTTCGGCGATGCTCCCCCCCGTTCTGGAAGCTTCAACTCGTTTCGACAAGGTTCTGCAGTGATGTTTTCCGCTGACCGCTTGATCCTGCTGCTGCTGGTTGCAGCTGGCAGTAGCCCACTCACGGGAGCTGAAGTCCAGGAAGTCCAGTTTGAGAAGATCGTGCTGACCGATCGCTTTCAGGCCGAGGCAGCCGGTATTGGCGACATCGACGGCGACGGCCACGGGGATGCCATCTATGGGCCGTTTTGGTATGCGGGCCCCAGCTTCACTGAGCGGTTCCCGATCTACCCACCGGAAGACTTCGACCCCCACAAATACTCCAACAACTTTGCCACCTTCATCGCGGACATCGATACCGACAGCCACCCCGACGTGCTGGTCAACGTCTGGCCGGGGAAGGAGGTGGCCTGGTTCAAGAACCCGGGAAAGGGCGTGCGGCAGGCAACCGGCTGGCAGCGGCAACTCGCCTTCCCAACCGTCGACAATGAATCGCCGACCTACGCCGACATCAGCGGTGATGGCCGGGGGGAACTCTGCTTTCACACTGACGGCATCCTCGGCTTTGCCGGCCCCAGCGACCCCAGTGGTACCAATCGCTGGCCGTTCACCCCCTGCTCAGAAAAAGAAGCCTGGCAGCGATACACCCACGGCCTCGGAGTGGGCGATGTCAACGGCGACGGCCGGGCCGATTTCCTGATGGCGAACGGCTGGTGGGAGCAGCCCGCCGAACCGGGCCGTGACCCCTGGCCAAAACACGCTCTCGACTTCGGCTCCGGTGGAGCCCAGATGCATGTGGCCGACATCGACGGCGACGGTGATGGCGACATCGTCACCAGCCTCGCCGCTCACCGGTATGGACTGGCCTGGTTCGAGCAGGTGGCCACTGCCGACGGCGGCATTGGCTTTACCCGGCACCTGATCCTGCCCGCCACAGCGGACGAGTCCCTCGCGGGCGTGCAGTTTTCCCAGCCCCATGCCGTTGCCGTGGCCGACGTTAACAGCGATGGCCTGCCTGACATCATCTCCGGCAAGCGGTACTGGGCCCACGGGCCCAAGGGTGATCCCGATGCCGGGGGTACACCAGTGCTCTACTGGTTTGAACTGGTGCGAGATTCAACCAAGCAGGGCGCTGAGGCTGTCTCGTTTACCCCCCACCTGATTGACGACACCTCAGGTGTTGGCACGCAGTTGGCAACTGGTGACCTCAATGGTGACGGCCAATTGGATCTCGTCATCGGCAACAAGCGGGGAGGCTTCGTCTTCCTGCAGCGATGACCGCGACCCTTCCAGCGGGAGCTTGTTCTCAGGTTTTTCTGAGTTGTTTTCAAAGCGTCGGGGCGTTGCCCAGGCTATCGCTCTGGCCGTTCGCTCCGGGCATCCTGCCCTTCACCCACTCGACGGAAACTTCACTTCGTCGTCCCGGCTGCGTTCAATTACCGACGTCGCTCGATTGGCATGGGCAACGCCCCTCATCCATTCAGTTCTGAAAAGAACCTCAAGAGGGTCTCTCAGTCGGTCTGCCGGACGAGCTTATAGATGCCCTGGCCAGCTCGTGACGCAGTCAGCACGTAGGCGGTCCCCATCTCGTCGAGGCCAAACCCAAAAATGGGCAGCCCGGTCCAGGGGATGCCCAGGTTTGAGACAACGGGTGTTTCTGCCCCGGCCACCCCCTGAACTGCCAGGGCCCAGAGCCGGCCGGTGACATGATCACCGTAGAGATACCGGCCCTCAATTTCGGCAATCGTGCCGCCCCGCACCACGCAGCCGCCTGTGATCGACTTGCCGACCTGATGGTCATACTCCCAGACCGGATCGATCATCGGAGCCGTGGCGGTCACGCTACCAAAGGGATAGCTCCCTTCCCGTCGCCGCCAGCCGTAGTTGCCGCCTTTTTCAACAATGTTGATCTCCTCCTGCAGATCCTGCCCGACGTCGGCCAGCCAGAGCTGTCCCGTCTGCCGATCAAACGAGAGCTGCCAGGGATTGCGAAAGCCCAGGGCCCAGATCTCAGGGCAAACGTGGTCACGGCCAACGAAGGGATTGTCCGAGGGTACCGCATAGCCCTTGCCATCATCGCAGCGGTCAATATCGAGCCGCAGCACCTTGCCGAGCAGACTGGTTGCGTCCTGGGCATTGTCGAGCGGGTCGTTGCGGCTGCCACCGTCGCCCAGCCCAACATAGAGACAGCCATCAGGCCCGAAGGCGATCGACCCACCGTTGTGATTCGGAAACGGCTGCTCCACCTCGAGCACCACCTCTTCACTGGCGGGATCGGCCCGGTTGGGGTCGGTCACCGAAACTCGAAACCGCGACACCCGGTCGGTCTTCGGGCTGGCAACTGGGCTGTAGCAGACGAAGAACTCGCCTGTCTCGGTAAACCGGGGATGAAAGGCGAGACCCAGCAGCCCCTCTTCGTTGGCCTTGTTCCAGGGCCGGGTCGCCTGCCGTAGGTCGAGGAACAGTTCGGCCCGCCGGCCAGCCGCGTCGATCCCATGGATCATGCCCGACTGCTCCAGCACGAACCGGCGGCCCGACCCATCCCCAGCATGGGTCAGCAGCAGTGGCCGCAGCGGGGGCACCGGTTTGCCATCATCTGACTCAGCTGACCAGCCCTGCCACGCGATCTCAGGAAAGGCAGGCACTGCCGCCACTGGCAGCCTGCCGTCGGTTGGTTCCTGCGGCAGTTTGCCGTCGGGCAGCCGGCGAATTTTCAGCGAGCGGAAGGCGACCTCATCGCCATGGTCCTGCAAGCAGATATGCCCCTGACCGGTTTTGCCGAACTGCGGGTAGGCCGCGAACTTGCTGGCCGCCACCCGCTTGTTCCAATCATCATTGCCGATGACAAACTTGTAATAGCTGATGCCGTTGAGGCAGACCTCGCCTGAGCCCGGCGTTACCCGCAGATAGAGATGGTTCCACTCACCTGCCGGGCGGGTGGCATCGACAACCTCGGCGGCGGTCAGGCCGACTGCCTGCTCCAGACGGGCGGCCCACCTGGGAGGCTTGGGCTGATAGAGCTGATAGAGCCAGCCGGCCTGCTGGGGATCTTTGCCGGCGGCGTTGTCGAGAATCTGCACCTCCGGCCCGGTCTGCCAGGGACGGTCGGCATCCTCGGTCACATGGAACATCAGACCGCTGTTGCCCCCCGGGCTGATCCGGTACTCCAGCTGAAGTTCAAAGCTGTCGAAGGTCGCGTTGGTCAGCAGATCACCGGCGGGATCAGTTCGTACGATCGCCCCGTCCCGAACCTGCCAGCCCGCCCCGGGCAAGTCGGTGCGGTAGCCCTTGAAGCCGTCGAGCGACTCGCCATCGAAGAGCAGCTGCCAGCCACTGCGATGTTCGGGCTGGGTGAGCGTGTTGGGGGCCAGCTCGGCAGCTGCCTGGCGACCCGTACCGACAATGACCAGGCAGAGAACAACCCGCTGCAAAACAAGATTCAACTCACGCATTGTCAGGGCATCCCAGGAAAGCGGTACTGACTGCACGCTCCGGACGTTCACTCACCCTCGTGGCTGATCATCTGTCGCGCACCTGATGAAGAATAATCTATCCATCGTCCACTGCCGACGGAACTGGCCTCTCCGGACGCAATTGCCACAGACCTGAGCGGGCCGATCGTAATTCGACGGGACCACCAAATCATGTAACATGAAGCCAAGAAGGATCTCTTCATTGCTGATCAGGCACACGTCGTCTCTGCTCTTCCGTCGGCTGGTTGGGCCGGTTGTCGGCCTGCTGTTGGTCGCGGTGCTGGCCAATGTTGCAGTGGCCGCCTGGCTGGCTGCCCACCGTACCGCTGCGGCAGCCGCTGCCGTCGAACACCAGGTCACTCAAGCACTGGCAGCCTCCCGGGTGCCGCTGGCGCCGCCAATTCTCACCGCCCTGCATCAGCTCACCAGCTGCCACTTCCTCGTCACCGACCCGGCGGCAGAATCCGGCATCTTCTCCACGACGCCGCTGGGCGATTGGGGAGACACCGACTGGAGGGCCGTCCTCGCGGGCACGGCCCAGCCCCCAACCACCTTGCAGCTGCCGTTGGGCCGCTACCGCGTCAGCCTGCTCCGCAGCCAGAGCGTTCGGCCCCAACAGGCGGTGCTGCTCATCCCGCTGCCGGCAGTGACGCGGGTGACGTTCGAGGCGGTCGCCCCGATGCTGGTGGTTGCCGGAATCATGCTGGCCATCTTGATTCCGCTCGGGCTCTCGGTAACCGGTCGGCTGACCCGCCGGATTGTTGCCATCGAGGGGCTGGTTGGGCGGATTGCCGCGGGGGCTTTCGGCAGCCAGCTCGCAGCCGGACCGGCTGCCGCTGGTGATAGCGATGAGATCGATCGGCTGCAGCGGGGCGTCAACCAGATGAGCAGCACACTGGCCAGCCTCCGGGACTCGCTGGTGGCGGGTGAGCGGCAGCGGCTACTCGGCCAGTTGGCTGCCGGCTTTGCCCACGAGCTTCGCAACGCCATTACCGGCAGCCGGCTGGCGATCGACCTGCACCGGCGTCGCTGCCTGCTGTCGGCGACGGACTCAACCCCCCGTGATGACAGCCTGACGGTCGCCATCCGGCAGCTCGATATTCTTGAAGAGGAGGTTCGCGGGCTGCTGGCAGTCGGCCGGCCCGAAGTCCGCCCACCGGTTACCCGGTTCGATCTGGCCACGCTGTTTGCAGATGTGCAGGACCTGACGAGTCCGCGGCTTGAGCATGCCGGTGTCAGCCTGTCCTGCAGCTGCCCACCGCTGCGGCTGGCTGCCCGCCGCGAGCCCTTGCGGGCAGCCGTGGTCAATCTGGTGCTCAATGCCATCGACGCCGCCGGCCCGGGTGGCGAAGTCAGGCTCGCCGCTGCAGTTCAGGATGGCTGCTGTCTGATCACGGTTGAGGATAATGGCCCGGGTATTCCGGCTGAGTTGGCCAACTCGATCAGCGATCCCTTTGTGACCGGCAAGCCGGAAGGCGTTGGCCTGGGTCTGGCAGTTGCCCGAGTGGTTGCGGAGGAACAGGGCGGCGGGCTCAACTGGACTCGGCACGACGGACTCACCCGCTTTGCGCTTTTCCTGCCGATGGACAACCCTGGCACTCCACCAAAGCCTCAAGGAAACCCATCATGAGCCGCATCCTCATCGTCGATGACGAACCGGCGATCGGCTGGAGCCTGCGCGAGGTGCTTGCCGATGATGGGCATGCCGTTGAAATCGCCCCCTCGGTCGCGGCGGGTCTGGCCACCTGCCGTGAATTTCTGCCGGAGGCGATGCTGCTAGATGTGCGGCTGCCAGACCGGGACGGCCTCGAGGCGCTGCCAGAATTTCGTGCGGCCGCCCCGGCAGCGGCGGTCGTGGTGATGACCGCCTTCGGTGACCTCGACACCGCCGTTCGGGCGCTCGATGCCGGTGCCTTCGACTATCTCCCCAAACCCTTCGACCTGGCAACCGTCGCGCGGATGATCATGCGGGCCACGGCGGCGGCGGGGCAGTCTGGTGGGCCAACCGGTGGGGCGGCGGTGGGTGGAAGTCCCCCAGCCAAACCGGCCGCCGGTGAACTCATCGGCCGGTCACCGCCGATGCAGACGGTGTTTCGCCAGATCGCACTCGTGGCACCGAGTGATCTGCCGGTGCTGATCACCGGGCTCACCGGCACCGGCAAGGAATTGGCCGCCCAGGCCATCCATCGCCACAGCCGGCGTCGCGACCAGCCGCTGGTGACGGCCCATCTGGCCGCCCTGGCCCCAACCCTGATTGAAAGTGAGCTCTTCGGCCACCGCCGCGGGGGCTTCACCGGCGCCACGCGTGACCATGCCGGGCTGTTTGAGCGGGCCGACGGTGGCACGATCTTCCTCGATGAAATCGGTGAGGCCTCGCCCGAGGTCCAGGTCAAGTTGCTGCGGGTGCTGGAGTCGGGAGAAATCATGCCAGTCGGGGCGGCCGCTGGCAGACAGGTTGATGTTCGCATCGTCGCCGCCACCAACCGCGACCTGGCTGCCGCAGTGGCTGCCGGCGGCTTCCGGGCCGATCTCTACCACCGGCTGCGGGGCTTTGCGATCGAGATGCCGCCGCTGGCCGATCGGCTGGATGACATCCCTGATCTGGTTGACGATTTTCTGGCTGCGGCCGCCAACCGGACCGGACCACCTCCTGGACCGATCTCACCCGACCTTCTCATAGCCCTTGCCGGCAGGTCTTGGCCGGGCAACGTTCGGGAACTGCGGCATACAATTGACCATGCCTTGGTGTTGGCCCGGGGTGGCACGCTGGGGCCCGAACACCTCCCTCCTCCCGCAGCGCCCCACAGCACACCCAGCGGCAGCCTTGAGGAAGCCCTTGTGGAGGCGGCCCGTCAATGGCTGATGGCCGCTTGGCAGGAAGAAGGGGCCGGCGATCTGCACGAGCGGGGTGTCGGCATCGTCGAAGGTGTCCTGGCCCGCGAAGCGGTGCGGCTGACCGACGGCAACCGCACGGCGGCGGCCCGCCGGCTGGGGCTCGACCGGGCCACGCTCCGCAATCGTCTGGGTGGCGAATAGGCGGGGAATAATTGCTCGGGCTGCTGATCGCTTCGCCGGTCGGGAGCACAAGCCGCCGCAACCCAGCCAAAAAAAGAGCTGATCTGCGGTGGTGGGGTTTGGTACGGCATCTGCCTACTGGTTTGGCTCCCGCCCTCGATAACCCCCGATAACGGAGTGAGCCCATGTCGCGAAAGCCCCGCCACCACCAGCCAGCCGCCTTTACCCTGATCGAACTGCTCGTGGTGATTGCGATCATCGGTGTGCTGGTCGGACTGCTGCTGCCGGCGGTGCAACAGGCCCGCGAGGCGGCCCGGCGGCTGGCCTGTGGCAACAACCTCAGGCAGCTGGTGCTGGCGGTTCACAACTATGCCGCCGCCCGCGGCCACTTTCCCCCCAGCATGATCCACACGCCCGGCACCGCCTTCGCCAGCAACAACGGCTCATGGGGCGTGCAGGGCCGGATTCTGCCCTACCTTGAGGAGGGCACGGCGGCGGAACGGATCGACCTTGAGCAGCCTTGGGACGACGGCTATCCGGCCGGAACCGCAGGCACGAACTGGGCCACGGTCGGCACCACCAAAATTGCCACCTTTGTCTGCCCGAGCGAGGTGAACAACACCTTCCGCACCAAGGACGGCACCAACTATGTCTCTCCCACCAACTACGGCTTCAACTTCGGCACCTGGTTTGTCTACGACCCAGCTACTGGCCGGGGAGGTGACGGGGCATTCCATCCAAACTCCAACTACAACGCCAAGATGTTCACCGATGGCCTGTCCAAGACGCTGCTGGTGAGTGAAGTGAAGGCCTTTACGCCCTACGTCCGCAACACGGCCGATCCGGGCGGCAGCTATCCGGCCGGCTCACCACCCACCGATCCAGCCCTGATCGCTGGGTTAGCGGGTGGTGGGCAGCAGAAGCTCGGCCCCGATACCAACAGCAACACTGGCCATACCGAGTGGCCCGATGGACGGGTCCATCACACCGGTTTCACCGCCACCTTCACGCCCAACACGGTGGTGCCCTTCAGTGACAGCGGCACCGACTACGACATTGACCTGAACTCACAGCAGGAAGGCAAGTCGGCCAGTCAGCCGACCTATGCTGCCATTACCGCCCGCAGCCATCACGCCGGGCTGGTCAATACCGGCATGGTCGATGGTTCGACCCGGACGATCACCGACGAGATCGGCCTGCAGATCTGGCGGGGCCTGGCCACCCGCAGCGGCGGCGAGGTAGCCAATGTCCCTTGAGTGGCTGCTCAGTGGCTGCGGGACCGGGCCGCTCCGGTCTGTCAGCCTCACCGTCGCGCTGCCACCCGCAACTCTCCACAACGGGCTCGACTCCCGAGCAGAAATTGGCTGACCGGCCAGGATTCGGGCTGGCCCGCGCAGGAGCCAGAATCTCTTGGTACCCTCAACTGAGGCGTTGTTAGGGCCTGAACCGATCAGGACGGTCCTGGTTATGGCTGCTGCCCGCTGGCTGAATCGATGTGAGCGTGAGACGTTCGTCCGTAAACACTCCTGTGGTGGCCCGCCGGCTGATCAGCGCCGGCACACTCGTGTGGCTGACGCTGCTGGTGGCCCCACCGGCAGCAGCGGAACCCGTCCACCATGCCGTCCGGCTGCATCGCGACGATCCCCGGCCGGCAGGTGATCTCCCGGTCGGTATTGCCCCGGAGTGGCAGCAGCAGCCGCAGCCCACCGGCCGGCGACGAACGTCGCGGCGGGCACGGCGGCGGGCCCAGCGGCGGGGCTGGGAGGAGGCCACCCCGCCGGCGACGATCAACGGCATCGACGTTGTCCTCCCCGTCGCGGCCCACAGCCGACTTCGGATCGATCACCGTGATATCCCCTACGGCACGGGTTCACCGCATCACCGCTTCAACATCTTTCTGCCGGGCGGCTGCCGGCAGGGGCAGCTGCCACTGGTGGTCTGGTTACCGGGGGCCGATTGGTCGACCATCGACCGCAACGACTGCCCGATTCTCTGGCTAACCAGCCATGGCTATGCCGTAGCCAGCGTTGGCTATCGCCCCAGTTCGGTGGGCCACTTTCCCGCCCAGCGGGATGACTGCCAGGCGGCCTTCCGCCAGTTGGCCGAGGACGCTGCCCTCTGGGGGATCGCTCCCGATCGGATCGCCGTGGTCGGCCAGGCTGGCGGTGGCCACCTCGCCGCATTGCTCGGTCTTGATGGCCGACCCGTGGGGGCGGCCGCCCCCACGGCATCAGAGCCGGCCGTTCCGATCGCCGCGATCTGCAGCCTCAGCCCATTCACCCATCTGCCAACACTCGGCCCTGATCATGACCGGGCCTCCTCGGCCGCCAGTCGGCTGATCGGCGGCCCCCTGCCCGAACTCCGCGAGGCGGCTCTGGCCGCCAGTCCGCTGGGGTATGCCTCGCCGGGCGACCCACCCACATTGCTCATTCATGAACGGACCGCCCGCCTGGTGCCGGTCAGTCAGAGTGAACGGTTGCATCGCGCGTTGCAGACAGCCGGTGTCGACAGCCAGTTGATCATCCACGATGAGATGAAGCCGGGCATCACTGCCGACAGCCGGGTGGGCCGGCTGCTGCTGGCCTTTCTCGATCGCACACTCACTGCCGGCACCGTCAGCATTGTTGTCCATGATGCTGCCGGCCAACAGGACGGCGGCTGAAATCGGTCTTGCTTGGGGTGGGCTCAACCCCGATTCTCCGTCGGCCGCCGACCGTCCAGTGGCGGGAACAGTGTCCCCCGACAACAGCCTCAGCAAGACTCAGCCATGTCTTCCCACCCGGGTCGCATCACCCGCCGACACTGGCTGGCCACAGCCGCCGCGGGCGGCTGCGGGGCAGCTGGTGGGCTGTTCGCCGAGTCGGTTTTTGTGACGCCCGGCACGCTCGCCATCACCGAGCTGGCAATCGGCCGGCCAGCCGGAACGCAACGACCGCTCAGGTTGATCCAGTTGAGCGACCTGCACCTCCGGGGCATCGGCCGGCTGGAAACCGACCTGATAGCGGCAGTCATCGCCGCTGCGCCCGACCTGATTCTGCTCACCGGCGACACCCTCGACTGCCGCCGTGGGATCGAGCCCTTGGCTGAGTTCCTCCAGGCCCTGCCGCCCAGCGCCGATCGCCTCGCAATCATCGGCAACTGGGAATACAACACCGGGCTCGACCCCACCGGTTTCCGGCAGCTGCTCAGCCGGCAGGATGTCCGGCTGCTGCTCAATGAGTCGGTCGACCTTGAGCATAACGGCCACCCGCTGCGGATCAGCGGGCTCGATGATCTGGTCTGCGGACAGCCAGCCAGCCCGCGGCCGCCAGCAGCAGCCGATCCGACGGCTGAGCATCTCGTGCTGGCCCACTGCCCGGCCACCCGGGATCAACTGCCACCACTGGCCGGGCCTGCTGTCAGCCTGATGCTCAGCGGGCACACCCATGGTGGCCAGATCGCACCGGCCGGCCTGCCGATCATCACCCCCCCGGGCAGCGGCTGCTATGTCACTGGCTGGTATGTCGAGGGCGGTCCGCCGATGTATGTCTCGCGTGGCCTCGGTACGTCCATGCTGCCGATTCGGCTGGGGGCCACCCCGGAACTGGTCATTGTCGATTGGTGGCTCGGCCGCGCAGCCGCTGCGTAGCCGCTACAGCCGGCGCAAAGGGCCCTTTCACCCCTCTTTGTGCAGGCTTCCATGCCCGCTGGCCGATAGCCTTTTCTAGCCAGAACGCGCCTCCCGCTCGCGATCCCGTGAGTCTGCGTTTTGGTCCCCAAGGCGGCCCCGATCGATTCCGATCGGGGAGCGGTTGCCGCCCTATCAAGTCACCAAAGGAACGCTTCAGCCACGCCATGCCGAGCCGTATTCGCCGATCCGACAACAGCCCCGCCCAGAATCCGCTGGAGACCTATCTCCGCGAGATCAACGAAACATCACTGCTCACTGCAGCGGAAGAGAAACAACTTGCCACCCGGATCCGCAAGGGTGATGCCGCCGCGCGGGATCACATGGTGCGAGCCAACCTGCGGCTGGTGGTGAACATCGCCCGCGGCTACTCCAACCGCGGCCTGCCACTGCCCGACCTGATTGAGGAGGGTAACCTCGGCCTGCTGCGGGCCGTCGAGGGCTTTGACCCGAGGGTCGGCACCCGGTTCAGCACCTACGCCAGCTACTGGATCAAGCAGTCGATCAAGCGGGCCCTGATCAACAACGGCAAGACGATCCGGATCCCGGCCTATATGGTCGAAATTCTCTCGAAGTGGCGGCGGGCCTCGGCGCGGCTGCTCGAGATCCTGGGCCGGACGCCGACCCCGGAGGAGGTGGCCCGCATGCTCGGCCTCGCCCGTAAGAAGCTGCCGATCATCAAGAAGGCGATGCAGGTCCATCAGGCCGCCCCCCAGACCGACCAGGCCGATGGCGGCTGGTCACTCGGTGACATTGTCGAGGACGAGAACGCCCGTTGCCCGGCCGAGGTGATGCTGGACGAAGACACGCTGCAGCATGTGCTGCGGCGGATCGACCAGCTTGATGACCGGGCGGCGACGATCATCAGGCTGCGGTTTGGCCTGGGTGGGGGAGAGCCGATGACGCTCAAGGAGATCGGGGGAGTGCTCGGACTGACCCGAGAACGGGTCCGCCAGATCGAGTCGGAGACGCTGGCCTCGTTGGCGGCGGAAATCGAGGGGGCGCCGCGGGCCACAATCAGCCTGCGTCCGGCCCGCCAGTTGCGGCGGGGGGCCTGAGCGGGCTACCTTCTGGAGATGGATCTCACCGCACACATTCGGGCCGTGCCAGACTTTCCGAAGCCGGGCATCCTGTTTCGGGACATCACGCCGCTGCTGGCCGAGCCGACCGCCTTCACGGCGGCGATCGACCGGCTGGCCGAGCCCTGGCAGGCCGACGGTATCGATGCCGTGGCGGCGGTCGAGGCCCGAGGTTTCCTCTTCGCCGGACCGCTGGCGATGAGGCTCGGCGTTGGGATCATTCCGGTCCGCAAGCCGGGCAAACTGCCGGCCGAGACGATCAGCTATCGCTACGAGCTGGAGTATGGCAGTGACACCCTGGAGATGCACCGTGGCATCCTCGCCCCGGGGGCACGGGTGCTGGTGGTCGATGATGTGCTGGCCACCGGTGGCACGGCCGAAGCCTGCGTACGGCTGATCGAGGCGGCTGGGGCAACAGTGTCTGGCTGCTCGTTCCTGGTGGAACTTGGTGGTCTCGGCGGCCGCGAACGGCTCGCCGGCCAGCGGATCGAATCGGTCCTGCATTACTGACACTGTCAGCCCGCGGCCTTCCACCACCGTCGTCCTCGCACCACCAATTCCATGTCCCGGATCGTCATTGCCATGTCGGGGGGCGTCGATTCCAGCGTCGCCGCGGCGTTGCTTGTCGAAGCGGGCCATGACTGCATCGGCGTTTTCATGCGGCACGGGCAGCCGGCCCTGCCGGCAGCGGCCGGGAAATTGCCGGTGGCTGCGGCCTCACGACCGGGCCATCAGGGCTGCTGCAGTGTCAGCGATGCCCTCGATGCCCGCCGGGTAGCTGACCGGCTGGGTATTCCGCTCTACCCGCTCGACCTGACGGATGACTTTGAGCGAATCATCGACAGCTTCGCCGCCGACTATGCCGCAGGCCGCACCCCGAACCCCTGTGTCCGCTGTAACCAGTGGATCAAATTCGGCCGGCTGTTTGACCATGCCGAGGCGGTTGGTGCCAGTCACGTGGCCACCGGCCACTATGCCCGGCTGGTCGGACCCGACCCGAATGGGCCGGATGTTCCGGAATTGCACCGGGGCCACGACACGGCTCGTGACCAGTCGTATGTGCTCTTCGGTATCGGGCCCGACCGCCTCCGCCGCATGCTGTTGCCGGTGGGCGGTCTGGCCAAGGAAGAGGTCCGCCAGCAGGCGACCGCCCTCGGCCTGGTGACGGCGGCCAAGCCGGACAGCCAGGAGATCTGCTTCGTGGCTCCGGGTGAGCATCCACGGCTGGTGGCCCACCGGATCGCCGGCTCGCGGGCGGGTGAAATCGTGGACCAGACCGGTCTGGTTCTGGGCACGCATCCCGGCATCGAGCAGTTCACGATCGGCCAGCGGCAGGGACTGGGGATCGCCGTCGGCAACCCGTTGTATGTGCTGCGGATCGAGCCGGAGACCTGCCGGGTGGTGGTTGGACCGCGCGAGTCCTTGCCGCTGACAACGCTGGTGGCCACCGAAGCGAACTGGATTGCCGCGGTGCCCGACGAACCATTTCCCTGCCTTGTCCAGTGCCGGGCCCAGCGGCCGGCGGCCCGGGCCATCGTCACCCGGCACGGGCCAGACCGGTTCGAGGCCCGGTTTCTGGAGCCGACCATCGATGCCCCAGGACCGATCACGCCGGGTCAACCGGCGGTCTGCTATGCCGGCACCCGGCTCCTCGGCGGGGGCTGGATAAGCCGCGAATCGGTCGCCGGCGGCTGAGGCGCCGGCAAACGCACCGCCGGTCCGATCGATGAATCCGGGAGCCGGCAGTGGAAGCATCCGGGCCGGCAACAGATTCGACGCCCCCGGCCGGTTTGCCTGCGGTGAAAATCGAACTAGCATGCAGTTTGCGAGTTGACCCCTTTCCGATCGGAGCAATCCCGTGCCTCCCGCCGCCCTTGCCGTCCTCGGTGTCCTGCTCGGCGTCATCGCACTGGCGATGCTCCTGCTGATCTTCAATTACGGTCAGATCTGGTTTCAGGCCTACTGGTCGAAGGCGACCGTCACCTTCCTCGAACTCTTCGGCATGAGCCTCCGGAAGGTGAATGCCCGCACGATCGTTCAGGCCCGGATCATGGCGACCCAGGCGGGCCTCGGGAAAGAGATCTCCTCCGGCCGACTGGAGGCCCATTCCCTTGCCGGCGGTGACGTCCCCCGGGTGATCCGAGCGCTCATCGCCGCCCAGCGGGCGAGTCTCGACCTCGACTTTGACCGGGCCTGCGCCATCGACTTGGCGGGGCGTGACGTGCTCGACGCCGTTCAGACCAGCGTCAATCCGAAGGTGATCGACTGTCCCGACGTGGCCAGTGGCAAGTCGACCCTCTCGGCCGTCGCCCGCAACGGTGTGGAACTGAAGATCCGAGCCCGGGTGACCGTCCGCACCAATCTGCTGCAGCTGATCGGCGGGGCCACCGAGGAGACGATCATCGCCCGGGTGGGCGAGGGCATCATCACCTCGATCGGTTCCGCCGCGACCCACTTCGAGGTGATGGAGCATCCCGACACGATCTCGAAGGCGGTGCTCGAGCGGGGCCTCGATGCCCAGACAGCCTTCCAGATCGTCTCGATCGACATTGCCGACATCGAAGTAGGTGAAAACATCGGCGCCCGGCTGCAGGCCGATCAGGCCGAAGCCGACACCCGGGTAGCCCGGGCGAAGGCCGAGGAACGCCGAGCGGTGGCAATCGCCCATGAACAGGAGATGAAGGCCGCCACTGCTGAAAACCGGGCCGGTGTCCTCCGGGCCGAGGCGCTCGTGCCCAAAAGCATCGGCGAGGCCCTTCGCGCCGGCCGGATGCAGAGCCAATCGGCCAATGGCCAGGTTTCGTAGCCGCTGAAATCTGTTGCTGCTGCCCGCACCGGCTGAGAACCACGCAGGCGCGAGGGACACCAAGCCAGAAGTGAGTGTTCCACACGTGGCTTTTGGTCTCGTCTGCTTTTGTCCAAGATCGTGATCGGCAGGTCGATGTTGATGAGTTTCTGCAGGCAGGGCGGAAACCGATCGGCTGCAGCCTTTTCGCCACAGCTGCGGTCATCCTCACTGCGTTCCGTCGTGCTCTTCCTGCCTTCGTGCTCCCCCCCAAAAACTGACCCTCTGCCAAAACCGAGGAAAAATCCTCACAACTGGCGAATTCGGTCAAACTTTGAGGCCACTGCTGGCCGATATTCAATTCTAGGCAGGAGGCACGCTCGACGTGTGACCCCGCAAACCGCAGGACGCGGTTGTGGTCGTTCCTGCCTAACAGGCATCAGATGCCCCACGGGGGCATGAACGGCAAGAGGGAGTCTGCCATGGGTCTGCGAAAACTGCGTGTCTACACCGGTCCCGAAGCTGAGCCCGCAGGTCTGTCCCTGCTCGGCGAGTCGGCCGATCCGCACAACGTCCGGGTCACACTCGGTGAAATCCTGCCGACGCTGGCCGACGCGGTGGCCAGCGACCGGACGTGGCTGACCGATTTCGAGGATGACGAGGTGACGATTTCATCCGACCTCTACGACGTGCTCCAGGCCTACCGGCACTTCCGCCGGCCGGGTGCCTGATTTCGCCTCGGTGAATAATTTCCGCCAAACGCCCCGGTTTTCGGTAAGGGCCGACTTCCGGGGTGTTTTGCTTGCGGACAGACGCTCCGCCGAATCAACCACTTTGTTTGATTGGATGACCCCCTCTTGAGAGGACGGGCCCCATCTTGTAGATTCGCTCCAGGCAAGGCGGCAGAATGGGGTACTCCCCCGGACTGCGCTTCATGATCACCCTGCTGCGAACGCACCACAGATGCCGTCTTCGATCAACCTTGCCTCGCTCGGTAGGAGGGTCCGGGAAGCCCGGCTCGCCCGCAAACTGACCCTTGAGGCAGTCGTCGCCCGAACCAATTTCACAATCAGTTGGCTCTCGAAACTGGAAAACGGCCAGCTTTCACCCTCACTCGATGGCCTGGCCGGGCTGGCCGAGGCCTTGGGGTGTGGGGTTGAGACCTTGGTTGAAGGACTCACCGTTCCGCCACGACATGTCGTTGTCCGGTCGGGGAATGGCCAGTCTGAGCACGGTGCGACCCGCAAACCGAGCCGAAACGGCCGCGGTCGAGCCGTAGGGACAAATGTCGAAAACCTGGTGAACGGCTGGCAGGGAGCCGCCATGCAACCGGTGATTCTGCATCTGGGCAGTAGCGACCGCCAGCGGCCCGAGAGTGTCGATGCCCAGCGGTTTCTCATGGTGCTCGAAGGCCGGGCCCGGCTCGAATACGACAACGATGCCATTCTGCTGGAGGCGGGGGACAGTATCTACTTCGACGCCTCGTTCCCCCATACCATCAGCAATGCCAGTCGCGGCTCCGCGCGGGTGCTTTCGATCACCCCAGCGACGGCCGCACCGGTTTCGGCCGGCTAGCCGTCCTGGGGAAAAGCCCTTCAGGGCAACACTGCGCCGCACGACTCTTGCGGATGAGGCCGCATCCTTGAGCGGCCGACTATTGCTGCCGGCTACTCGCCGGGGCTCCGACAGGCGGCGGCGAGAGCAGCGACACCACCACCAACACCAGAAAGCCGAGCGGGATCGTCACGAGGCCCGGCTGGCTGAAGGGCATCGGCGAGTCGGTCCGGGCGAGGCCGTAGACCTTCTCGAAGGTGTCGGCTGAAAGCAGAATCCAGCCGAGCGATGCGAACATGCCGACCGTCACGGCCGCGGTGATGCCCTGCTTGGTCGTTCGGGGCCAAAACAGCAGCATCACCAGCGCGGGCAGGTTGGCGCTGGCGGCAATGTGGAAGGCCCAGCCGACGAGGAAACTCACGTTGAAGTTTTTGAACAGGATCCCGAGGGCCATGGCGATGATCCCCAGGCCAACCGCGGCGATCTTTCCGGCCCGCACCTTCTCGTGGTCAGTCATCTGCAGACCCCAGCAGTTCTCGACCAGATCATGAGCCACCGCCCCGCTGCCGGCCATGATCAGGCCGCTGACAGTGCCCAGCACCGTGGTGAAGGCAATCGCCGAAATCACCGCAAAGAGGGTCTCACCAAACGACTTGGCCAGCAGCGGCGCCGCCATGTTCGAACTGGTCGGGTCGAGCGCACCGCTGGTCATCGCCCCCAGCCCCAGGTAGAGGGTGAGCACGTAAAAGCCGCCAATTGCCGCAATCCCCACCACAGTGCTCTTGCGGGCGGCATCGGCATCTTTGACGGTGTAGTAGCGAATCAGAATATGCGGCAATGACGCCGTGCCACAAAACAGGGCCAGCATCAGGCTGGCGAAGTCAAGCTGGTCGGTGAGCTTGCCACTGGAAAGGCCCTTGAAGTAGCCGCCGGGCTTGAGCAGATCGCGGCCCTCCCGCACGGTCGGCGTGTAGGTGGTGTGACTGCCGGCCTCGTCGCTGTGCCGCCGGGCCGACCAGGTGATGATCTGTGAGTCCTCAAGCGTCGACAGGTATTCCAGCGGCCGCAGCGGCCCGGTCGTGCGAGCCTCCCCGTAGCGTTCGGGTAACGCATGGAGCGTACCGACGGGCCGCAGGTCGTTCTCCCGGGATTGGGGCTGGCCATTGATCAACACCTGACCGGCCGGTGTGACCGTCCGCACCTGCGGTGTGAGATTCACGGCACTGCTCCGGCCGGCATTGACCAGCAGGCCGCGATTGAGGATCAGGAGCACCAGGATCCCACAGAAAAAGACCAGCAGGCCACCCTTGATGAACTGAACCCAGGTGGTCGAGACCATTCCGGCAGTGACAACGATCAGCGTCACCGCCACCCCCACCAGGATCACTCCGGCGGCATAGGGCAGGCCAAGCAGCGGCACGATCAGGTGCCCCGCGCCGACCATCTGGGGAATCAGATAGAAGACGCTCACCACCAGCGTCGATACCGCCACAGCCAGCTTGATGCCCCGGCTGTTGAAGCGGGCATCGAGGGCATCGGCAAAGGTGAACTTCCCCAGCGCTTTGATCGGTTCGGCAATGACAAACAGCGCGACGATCCAACCGGCCAGAAAGCCGATTGAATAGAGAAAGCCGTCATAGCCATAGAAGGCGATCATGCCGCAGATGCCCAGAAACGAGGCGGCCGAAAGATAGTCACCGGCGAAGGCAATGCCGTTGACGAACCAGTGAATCTGCCCGTGGGCGGCGTAATAACCGGTGGCCGATTGGCCCTTCCGGCCAAGCCAGAATGAGAACGCCACCACGCCGACCACAAAGGCAGCAAAGATGGCGATGGCAACCGGTGAGGAGTCGTAGAGCATGCTCGGTTCCGCAGCGGGAAAAATCAGGCGTCGGGGGTCCGCCGCCGGCAGGTGACCATGTACAGGACCGCCAGGATGAAGGCGGCGGCAATCAGGACCATGCCGTAGGCGATGGCCAGATTCACTCCGCCGAAGGGTCGCCACGAGAGCGCATCGGGCTGGAACAGCACGATGCCCATGAAGCCGACGTAAAGCAGCACGTAGATGGCAAACAGTGCCAGGCCAATCCGGCGATTCCGGGAACGTGACTGTCCCAGGGGATTTTGATGCTGGTCTGATGCCATCGATGATGCCCCTTCCTGCCCCGGATCACCCACCACCACACTGGAGATTGTGGAAGTCTACCCGAACCGGGCCGGACCGCGAGTACCGTCCGAATCAGTCCCGCACCGGAAGCCCGTGGGCCGTGAGCCCCGGTGGCAGCCCGTCGCCCGCCTCGACAAATGAGACCAGGTCAAGAACCTCCTCATGCGTCAGCACGTTGAGCAGCCCGGCCGGCATCGGCGAGACCTGCGACGGCACCCGCTCGTCGACCGACGCCTTGGCAATCAGTTTGATCACATCGGCCGCAAGCAGGTTGGTGCGGATCTTCCAGGCAACTGCCGTCTCGCCGGCCACCACTCCTGACTCGACCCGGCCGTCATCAAGGACGAACTGCACCGTGCGGTACTGGTCATCGATTTTCAGTGAGGGATCGAGCATGTGGGCCAATAGTTCTCGGCCTCGGAGTTTCTTGACGCTGTCGGCCAGATTCGGCCCAAGGTTGACCCCATGGCCGGCCGCCAGATGACACTGGGTGCACTGGGCTTTTGCAAACGCGTGCATTCCCCGCGAGAGTGCCGCCTCATCACGGCTTGGATTCACCACAGGAAAATCTTCGAGCTTCCACACCTTCACGATCGTCGGCCGGCAAGCCTCCAGCAACCGCTCGGCCTCGGCAGCATCGCGGGCAACCACCATGGTGCCGTTCATCACGATCCAGTGGCCGGGAAAGGTGCAGACGTAAGGATAGACCCCTGGCTCCGTCGGTGCCTCGAGCCGGAGCACGTGCACAAGTGCCTTCCGCGTTGGGCCGATCATCGGCGTGGCCGCGATGATCAAATCCCGCTTGTCCGTTGGGATGAAGTCGCTGGTGGCATTTTTGGGGTCCCGAGCCATTGCGTTGGCGGCAGTACCGACCTCGGCCATCGCGCCGGGCCGAACCAGGACCAGGTTGTGATCGGTCGCATCGGGGTTGGTGAAGATGAGCTTCAGCGGCTGGCCCGGCTGCACCTGGAATTGGCGGGTCGTGAAGAGCATCCGTTCGGGCTCGCAGGAAATCCGCACCTCGACCGTTTCGGGCCGGCGGTCAAAGGCGAGGTCTTTCCCACGGGCCCGCGGCTCACGGATTTCCAGCGACCGGCGGGCCAGCTTGAGGAGGCCCGGCACCGGGCTGGCCGGGTCTCCCTCCCAGTGTCGTTTGAGTGGCGCTGATTCCAGCGCTGCCACCGCGGCATAGGCCAGATGCCCTCCCAGCGGCTGCCGGAAGACACCGATGACTGCCTCCAGGGCCTCCGGCGTGCCGATCCAACTGGCCGCAATGACTGCCTCCAGCCGGACCAGCCCCGAGGCATCGGCCGCAGCCCGCGCGAGCAGTTCGTGCCGATCAGGCAGCGCTGCATGCCAGAACCGAAGCTGCCTGATCGCCGCCGCCCGGGCGTGATGGTCATCGCTAGTGGCGAGGTCCACCAACAGTGTCGGCCGGATGACGCCAATTGTCGCGCACGCGGCCAGGGCCTCAGCCCGGTGCCGCAACAGCCGTGGGTCATCAGTCTCGAGTCCGGCCAGCCACTGATCAATCGCTGATGCCACCAGCTCGCGGTTGCGGC
>Ga0180431_10002124_pt1 | contig 26909 bp, 15 predicted proteins | sample SS_ome_11_FD_132459 | JGI IMG/M metagenome (GOLD analysis project Ga0180431, IMG submission 132459) | Hypersaline lake sediment archaeal communities from the Salton Sea, California, USA - SS_1_MS_1 metaG | ecosystem: Environmental > Aquatic > Non-marine Saline and Alkaline > Hypersaline >... | reverse complement strand
TGCAACCCGACAATCACAGATACGTCTATACGTATGCTTTCTATCTGAGACAGAGCGGTTCGGTTAAGCAGGCAATCGAAGTCCTGAAAAGTATAACGGACAAGCAGATTCCATACGCCGAAGCCTATTTCCTGCTCGGTGATATCTACGAGCAACAGCAACAATTCTCGAAGGCCAGGGACACTTACTCCACTGCACTGGCTCTGCCGGGATTGCCCGAGCAGCAACGGTACGGATTCGCCGCGAAAATAAGACAGATCCAGAATCGATAAGTCGACGCTGTTTCGTCGATATGAACGATCAAAGGAAAATGCATAATGTCAACCTTTGTGAAGTCTTTCGTAGTCGTTGTGATGGCGATGTGGTTTCAATAGACCTTTACTTTATTATGGAAGGATGAATTCTGATGCGAAGAACAAGATATGCTATGTTGATGACAGTTCTGATTGCGGCACTGTCACCGGCCCTATCTTTTGCAACCGGAGCCGTTCAATCCCGCAAGAGCCCGGTGAAGGTTTTCATATTGGCCGGGCAATCCAACATGGTCGGTGACGGGCACGTCGGACCGGTCGAGAAAAAGGGCACGCTGGCCTACATGGCTCACAGGTCCGACAAAGCAGAGCAATTTCGACACCTTGTCGGCGGGGACGGCAAATGGCTCGAACGCGGCGATGTCTGGTACTTCCAGCGTCAGATCGTAAAGAAGGACCGGCGGAACGTCGAGACCGTCGATATCGCGTGCGGCCTGAGACCCGGACTCCAGGGCACGGCGACTAAGCCGAAGATCGGGCCCGAACTGCAATTCGGCCACGTCATGGGCGAGCATTTCGACGAGCAGGTGCTCGTGATCAAAACCGCCTGGGGCGGCAAGAGCCTCGCGGTTGACTTTCGCCCGCCCGGCGCCGGCGAGCCTGCATTCGAGTTGAAGACCCGTAAGGACGGAACCAAACCCGAGATTGGCAAGTTCTACCGCGATATGATCGCCGACGTCCGCTACGCTCTGGACAATCTCAATAAGCTCTTCCCGGAATACAAGGGCCAGGGTTACGAGATCGCCGGCTTCGGCTGGCATCAGGGCTGGAACGACGGGACCAATGCGGCCTATGCCGCCGAGTACGGAGAGAATCTGCCTCTTCTGATACGGGACGTCCGTAGAGATTTAGGAGTGAAGAATCTGCCGGTTGTGATCGCCAGCAGCGGCTTCGGCGGACACGACAACAATCTCCCCGGTGTCAGGCGCTGCATCAAAGAGGTTATCGAGCCGGCACAGATCGCCGTCGCGGCCCAGATGGACAATGTCACCTGCGTCGAGACGCGGGACTTCTTCCGCCCGCGCGAGCAATCGCCGACCGGCGCTAGCTACCACTGGAACAGCAACGCCGAGACTTACTTTTTGATCGGCGACGCGATGGGCCGCGCGATGACGAATCTCATGGCAAAGCCGGCCGCCGCGAAAGATCTGCCCAATATTCTCCTTATTCTGGCCGACGATCTCGGCTACGGTGACGTCGGCTGCTACAATCCCGAAGCAAAGGCGCCGACACCCAATCTGGACAGACTCGCCGGGCAGGGAATGCGCTTCACCGATGCGCACAGCCCTTCGACAGTTTGCACGCCGACACGCTACAGTCTGCTCACGGGCCGGATGGCGTTTCGGACCGGCATGGGTGGCGTGTTCACCGGGGTTGGCGGCCCGTGTCTTATAGAAGAGGCTCGCCTCACCCTGCCGCAAATGCTGCACGACGAAGGCTACGCCACGGCCTGCTTCGGCAAATGGCACGTCGGAACAACTTTCTTCGACAAGAACGGCGAGCCGATAAACGAGAACGGACTCAAAGCCGTCCAACGGGTCGATTTTTCCCGCTCGATTCTGGGCAGCCCGATCCATCGCGGATTCGACCGGTTCTTCGGAACAGCCTGCTGCCCGGCGACTGACTGGCTCTACGCCTTCATCGACGGCGACCGCGTCCCCGTTCCTCCAACTCACATAGTCGACCGCGGGCCGCTTCCCGATCATCCTTACTCGAAAGACAACCGTCCCGGTATGATCGCTCCGAACTTCGACCTCGAAGAAGTCGACCTCGTGTTCCTCGATAAGAGCAAGAAATTTCTCCAGGACCACGTTAAGTCCGGGCCGGGCAAACCCTTCTTCCTGTTCCATTCGATGCAGGCCGTTCACCTGCCGTCCTTTCCGGCCGACCGCTTCAAGGGCAAAACCGACGCCGGCCCCCACGGCGATTTCATCTTCGAGATGGACTACGTCGTCGGCGAGCTGTTGAAGACTATAGAACGACTGGGCGTTGCCGACAATACGCTGGTTATATTCACCAGCGACAATGGCCCGGAAGTGCCGACTGTTGTCGCGATGCGCAGGGACCATCAGCATGACGGCGCCCGCCCATGGCGCGGCATGAAGCGCGACCAGTGGGAAGGCGGCCACCGCATTCCATTTATCGCCCGCTGGCCCGGTCGGATCGAAGCAGGCTCGACGAGCGATCAGACCACATGCCTGACCGATGTGATGGCGACCTGCGCGGCCACGGTCGGCGCCAAGTTGCCCAATGACGCCGCAGAGGACAGCTTCAATATCCTTCCAGCCCTGCTGGGCGAGCCGGACGACAAGCCGGTGCGCACATACACGCTCCACCAGACCAACAGACTGGCGCTTGCCATTCGTCGCGGCCAGTGGAAATACCTCGATCATAAGGGATCCGGTGGAAACCGATACAAGGGGAATCCTCGACTGGAGCAATACATCATCGAGGACACGGCCCCCGATGCACCGGGCCAGCTCTACAACCTCGAAACCGATCCCGGCGAAACGAAGAATCTGTACTTCGAGCACCCTGAGATCGTCAAGGAGTTGAAGTCGAAACTCGAAGAATTCAAGCAAAGCGGCCGCAGCGCGCCGCTTCGTTCGAAATGACGAGCAGTGTTTAGTCCTCACTCGTGTTGGGTCTTCGGTTGTAATGGAGAATCTCCAGGTTACGGGCCCTGGTGTTCTATCCGCAGCGAGGCCCCCCAGGGCAGGTTGTTCTGCGTGATCTTCATCAGGATTGTGTTCTCACCCTTATTGAAGGTCGCGATGGCTCTGTCCTGATCCGCGGTAAAACCTCGTGCGATATTGTTGGCGTGTACGAGCTTGCCGTTCACCCACAGCTTGACGCCGTCGTCGCTGCCGATCCGTAGTGTCACACGTTGTTCGGCGGGCCATTCGAGCTTTGTGCGCAGATACGCAACCCGCTGCTCGCCGCCGTCGAGGGCTGTCAGCAGATCGAGATACCAGGGCTGTGCCGCATCCGTCCCGCTGAGCATCTTCCTCCACCTCGCGTCCCTACCGCCGTCGATTTCCGGAGCGAAGGCGATATCGAACAGCGCCGCGTAGTTCTTGCCCTTCTGCACGTAGGGACCGGAGACTTCCCAATCGGTGACGTAGAACTTCACCTTGTTTATGTTCCCGAGCATTTCCCGAGCCTGCTGCTTCGTCGAGTCGCTGACCTCGGCCTCGACGATTCGTTCCAGATCGTCCTTAATCTGACGGCCCTTGGCTGCGTAAATCCTCTGAGCGATCCAACACGCCGCAAGTGCCGCTTCTTTCTTCAGTGACGGATTATCGAAATAAGACATCGCCATCTGAAACGCTTCCAGAGTATCGAGGCTTGAGAGCACCGAAAGTATCTTTTTCCTCTCGGTATCCTGATGTGCCAATTGCATGGCTTGTTGGTAATGCGCCAGTTTCCGAACCGCGGGCAATGCAGCGGAATCGATCAGATCGATGAAACCGCGCAGAGCAAGCACGCGGTGTGTCATGCTGTCCGCCGATTCGGCAACTTCGAGCAGATCGTCAGCCGGTGCCGCATCGGGCCACGCGCTCAGGGCCTTTATCGCGGCATAGCGTATCCGGCTGCTGTCGTCCCCCAATGCCTCGCGCAGAATAGGTAGGGCTTGTTCGTGCCCAAGCCCGCCGAGCACCGTTAGAAGAGCGATCCTTTGGTCGGCTTTGGAAGCGCGATCGTACCTGGACAATATGTCCTGCGTACATTCTGCGTGCATCGAATTACGACGAGCCGCAGCCGCCAGAGCCTTTCCTACCTGATCGGCTTCGGTGGGCTCGACGACGAAAATCAAATCAACCATCGCCTGAATCTGGCGCGGACCGGCCAGATCGTGCAGGGCTTTGATCGCCTCAATGCGTACGACAGGATCTGTATTCCGTGCAGCTTCAAGGAGCACCGGGGCAGCTTTGACGGCGTTTCGTGCGAGCAGTGCCCGGCAAATCACGGCCTTCTTAACGCTGTCACCATCACGCAGCCGGTCGGCGAGAACGGCATTGACGTTTTCACCCCGCAGGGTTGCCAGACTGTCAATGGCGGCGTGCTCGACCAACAGGGAGACACAGGACTCGTCTCCGATCTTACCCAACGCGCTTAGAGCAGTTTGCTTGACAGTGATATTATCATACTTACATGCGTCTTTGACAAACTCTACACCTGCACTATCGTTGCGAGCGGCTAAAGCGTTAATCAGCATAATCTGAACTTCCGGCTTAAATTGTATAAGTCCTGTCACCATCACTTCGGCAGTTGTTTTATCCGGTACGGTCCTGACGATAGTCGCCACCATGCCGTAGAGATGTTTGTTGTCGCTCTTTAAGGCCTCATAAATATATCGTCCGTCCTTGATTGTAACCAGGCCCTTCAGAGCGGCGGCTCGAATATGAGCGGGGCGGTTTTTGCCGAAGGCAGACAGGTACGTGCGCCAGGCTTGTCTGTTTCCATCTGCCATGAATCTGTCGGCGAAGTCGAGTTCGGCCTGAGCAAAAGCCATCTCCTTAGCATAGCTATATTTTTTCGGAGGATCAAAAACGATGTCATTAAAGAACAAAGCCCGACGAGCTTCGATGGTTCCTATGCGTCCGAGGGCCCTGATAGCTGCGATTGAGGTATCCTCATCACCGGAAATCGCAAGTCTGCCCAATTTTTCCGCTGCGCTTGTGCACCTTCGGTTGCCTAACATATTTATTATGCCGAGCCGGGCATTGCCGGTCGCAGTCTCAAGTGCCGACAACAGGGCCTTATCAACCTCGGGACTGTCTATGTGCGTCAGGACGTACAGCGCCATGTGTGTCATCTTCTCGTCGTTGCCGAGATGGCGCGCCAGGACCGGAATGTGCTCTTCGGTAGCGGTCAGAGTTAGCTGGCGACAGGCAAACTGCTTGGCGTCATAAGCCGCGCCGCTGTTCAGAATGCGAACGAAACCGTCGTTGAGCTTCTTTCGCAAGGCTGGATCGGAATGGGATGTCACTGCCGTTTCGCGGATAAAATCGAGAGCTTGCTGGTTTTGTCCGAATCTGTGCGTTTTGAGTTTCTCAATCGCTTCGTCAAGCGTTATCGCGCGGGCTGTGCCGCCGCACAAGAAGAACGCCGAAACTGCGATTGTCCAAAAGATTCTTCTGCTATTACTCATGATCGAATTCCTCGTAAACTCGGTAGGGTGGGGCTTGCCCCACCGTTATAATTGCTCGTACCAGGATGGTGGGGCAAGCCCCACCCTACAAACTGCCGTATTTCATGCTGGTCTCGCAATAATAGTTGGTCATTCTTCATATCGTATAGGGACTCCGCATTTCGCGCCGGAGCATCCTGTCGGCCTCGGGATCGTTGACGAAATTTTCGCCGGCCGGGTCCCATTTCAGCGGCCGCTTGAGCCAGTGGGCGATGTTGCCGAGATGACAGACGCTTATCGAGCGGTAGCCGATATCGGCGTCGCTTGCCGGGCGCGTGCGATTGCGTACCGCCGCGAGGAAGTCCAGATGATGATCGTTGCTGACGTGCAGATGAATCTCGTTTGGTCCGATCTTCTGCCGCAGCAGGCTCTCGGGGTGCGTTTTCAGGTAACCGCGATTAACTTCGACCCATCCTTTGGCGCCTTCGAACTTGACGCCGTTACACGTGTTGTTGCGCGTCATCGTCACCCCATTCGGATACTTGTACGTCAGGACCTTGTAGTCTTTGCCGTCCGGCGGGATGATCTCAACGGGCCCGCTGTTCTCGAAGCCCGTGCCCCACTGCGCAACGTCGAAATGATGCGCCCCCCAGTTGGTCATCTCACCGCCGGAGTAGTCGCGCCATGCCATCCATCCTAACAGCCGCGGGTGAAAGGGCCGCCATGGCGCCTGGCCCAGCCAGATATCATAATCGAGCCACTCCGGCGGTTGGCCCTGTGCCGGAAGGTTGCACTCTCTCGGCCCGCCTCCGACGTTGACGGTGACGTGCTTGAGGTCGCCTATGTAACCGTTGCGAACGAGTTCACACGCAAAACGAAACTCACGAGCTGATCTCTGCTGCGTACCGGTCTGAAAGATTCGGCCGTATTGATTCACTACGCGGGCAAGCTCCCTTGCCTCGTAGACAGTTAGCGAGATTGGCTTTTCACAATAGATGTCCTTGCCGGCTTTGGCGGCCGCGATCGAGACCGGCGTATGCCATCGGTCGCCCGTGGCGCAGATTATTATGTCGATGTCTTCCCGTGCGAGCAGTTCCTGATAATGTTTGTACGCCGCACAATCGTTGTTTCCGTACTCCTGATCGACTATGGATTTCGCTCGCCGGAGGTTGTTCTTATTGACATCGCAGACCGCCACGACCTGCACACCGCGAGCCATGAATCCACCCTTGGGAACCCAGCCGGTATTTGGTACTCCCGGCCCCGCGTTTCGCCAGCCCATCCCGGCTGTGCCCTGGCCGCCCATGCCTATGCATCCCATCACCGGACGCTCGCTGGCGGGCGGCTTGCTCCCGGCGCCAAGTGCGGATGCGGTGATGACATAAGGAACAGCTATCGATGATGCAGCGGTCTTTAGAAACAAGCGTCTATTAATCGGTCTGTAACTCATCATGGTCCTTTCATGCCTTTTTGGTTCGCATTGCAATCAGGATACAAAACCCATACTTGCTTATCAATCCCCTATCTATTAGAATTGACAATCGTTCGTTGGATATTGACTGTTTGTATGGACTCTCGGCCGAGATGCCGGCGGTTGCTCAATAGTCAATAGCCATTATTCAATCGTCAATTTTTTAAGAGGAGTGATCTCAATATGTTAAGGCGCGATTTTCTTAAGACTCTGGGATTAGGAGCTGTTTCGGCATTGTCCGGAACAGTAGTCGTCGGCGAAAGCCGGTCGAGCAAGAGCCTCAACGTGCTGCTGTTCACCGCCGACGACCTCAGCCGCAACTCGCTGGGATGTTTTGGCGGCAAGGTGCCGGGCCTGACCCCGAATCTGGATGCATTTGCCGCTGAAGGCATGCGGTTTGAAAATGCACACGTCACGGTCGCGATATGTCAGCCGAGCCGCGGTGTCCTTGGGACGGGCCGATACGGACACAACAGCGGCATAATGGGTTTCATGCACACCGACCGTGACATCCCAACCGTGATGCAGACACTCAGAGACGCCGGATACCTCACCGGTGTTCTCGGCAAAGTCAACCACTCGACGCCGCACGCCGATTACAAGTGGGACTTCGTTCATGACCAAAAAGAGCTGGGCAACGGCCGCGATCCGGACATCTATTACAAGTACTGCAAGGAATTCCTGACAAGGTGCCGTCGTGAAGACAAGCCCTTCTATTTCATGGTCAATTCTCACGATCCGCATCGGCCCTATCACATAGCCGGAAAGCCGGTTAAAGGCGCCAGAGAACCGTCAGAAACATACGAGCCTGCCGAGGTCGAAGTGCCGGGTTTTGTCCCGGACCTACCGGGTGTTCGTACTGAACTGAGTTACTATCAGAATTCGACCCGCCGGCTCGACGATACGTTCGGCAGGGCAATGCAGGCGCTGAAGGAATCCGGCTTCGCTCGAAACACGTTAGTGATGTTTCTTTCCGACAACGGGATTGCCATTCCGTTTGCAAAATGCAACGCCTACCTCGCCAGCACGCACACACCCTGGATCGTGCGCTGGCCCGGCGTCGCCAAAGAAGGCGCCTTCGAAAAGGCGCACTTCATCTCCGGGATAGATTTCTTTCCGACCGTGCTCGAAGCGGTTGGTCTGCCGATCCCGAAAGGGCTTGACGGTTCGTCCTTTGTGCCCCTTCTAAAGGGCGAAAAGCAAACCGGCCGTGACAAGGTCTTCACGCAGATAGACATGAAAGCCGGCGGTGACGCGGTTCCGATGCGATGCGTTCAGGACAAGCGATTCGGTTACATCTTCAGTCCCTGGGCCGACGGCGAGTTCTGGTATCGCAACAACAATGAAGGCCTCACCATGAAGGCCATGGTCGAAGCGGCCGAGACCGATCCCGAGATTGCGCAGCGCGTCAAGATGTATCGATACCGCGCCGCCGAGGAATTCTACGATCTTCGCAAAGATCCTGATTGTATAAATAACCTCGTTGGAAAAACAGGCTTCGAGGATGAATTGAGTAAGAAGCAGGATCAACTACACAAATGGATGATAGAAACCGGCGACCCGCTTTTGCCGGCTTTCGAGAATCGCAATTCCCCCGAAAGGCTGAAGGCCGCTTTGATCGACATCTACGGCGACAACTACACGAAAGCCGCAGCCAGACAGCCGAAAGTACCAAAGAACAGAAAAAAGAAAAACAAATAGTATCGAGATTGCTTTGCTCTTGGAGTTTAGATAATGAAAATCGAAAAACATATATTCCCGTTATTTTTTCTGGGGATATTTTTCATGTCGTCTCCGGCGTCGGCGATGATGGAATCGAAACTTTGGGAGCCGGTAAACTGGAGCTTTGAGAATCCGAGCTGTTCGGGCAATCCATACGACCTTGTGGCCAAGGCTACGTTCACTCACACGTCTACGGGACAAAAAATCAGGACGGAGCTTTTTTATGACCGGGGCGACAACTGGAAATTGCGCTTCACGGGGACACATACGGGCCGCTGGAATTTCACCACCGAAAGCTCCGATCCCGAGTTAAACGGCCTGAAAGGTCAGATCAAGGTCCTGCCCAATCCCGGCGTGCCGGGCTTCATGACAAACTTCGGCAGCAAATGGGGCCGGTTGGGAGTGGATGAGGCTTTCGTGCCGCAGTACGTGATGTATTCCGATCCGACCGTGTACTATCGCAAACCCGACAGAATCGACGCCGACATTCGCACTTTTTTCGTCGAGCATGGTTTCAACGGGTTTCACACGAGCGTACTGTGCCGCTGGTTCGACTTCGCCAAGCAGCGCTCCAATGAGATCGACTCGGCCTCGCCAAGTCCGGACCCGCGCACGTTCGAGGCGCTTGAACTGCTGATCCACAAGGTCCATGCCGCAGGCGGGGTGGTGCACATCTGGGTCTGGGGCGATGAGCAGCGCAGGATGACGCCGAAGAAATGGGGTCTCAACGGTGAGGTGGATCGCCGGCTGCAAAGGTACATCTGCGCCCGGCTCGGGCCGCTGCCGGGCTGGTCGATGGGATACGGCTTCGACCTGCAGGAATGGGTCAAAGACAGGGACCTGCGCAGGTGGCATAAATACATGCACGAGCACCTCGGCTGGTTTCATTTTCTCGGCGGGCGGGCGCCCGATCTCGAGCAGATATGTGACGGGCTGGATTACTCGTCATATCAGCAGCATCGGCCCGACTACGACATTTACGTCAAGGCGATCGAGCAGTACCCCGACAAGCCGACGTTTTTGGAGGATCGATTCCGTGTTCGCAAAAACGTCTATCCGAAGAAAGATTACGATTTCGACATGACGCGGCGGGGGCTGTGGCACTCGACAATGGCCGGAGGGGCGGCGAACATCTGGGGCAACCTTCTGAGTCCTCATCCGTTTTCCATATCGAATCCGTATCCGAACAAAAACCAGATTCTAACCTGGTCGCGTTTCTGGAAAGACCGATTCCGGAAAGAATTAGTACGCGACAATAGTCTGACCGATGGCGTCTGTCTTAAGGTGCCCGGCAGGATACTCGTTTTCTACAAGGAAGACACCGACTCGATCAAGATGGACCTGAGCGAATTGCAGCGGACGATCGAGGCTATTGCCGTGGATACGTGCCGGGACTATAAAGAAATCGCAATCGGCGGTCTGAAGGCCGGACGAGGCCAGGTTTTCAAAGCACGGGCCCGCTCGGACTGGGCGGTTGCTGTTCGGACCAAAAGAGATAGCGAATGAAAGACCATGCTCAAATGTGGCTTTGATTCACTCCCAAAGGAATTTAATTAAGGAATCCGCTACCGTGGATGTTGAATAAATAGATCCCTCGACTTCGCTCGGGATGACAAAGTCACGCTGAGAGTTGTTAGAATCGCGTCGATACCATTCCGTCATTTCGAGCTTGTCGAGGAATCTATTAAAATAGTACCGCGAAGCGGCTCAACTTTGACCATGTTAATAGGACATGGTCACCAATGGTGAAATGAAAATATTTTGAGTTGAACTGTCAACTGTGGGACTGTAATCTCAATCGATCAAAGAAGTTGAACGTATTAGATAAGGAGCTAATCAAAATGACCAGAAAACAATTGAGCGTGATCTGCTTGTCCGCCTTGTGCCTCATGCTGATCTCGGTGCTTTGCGGATTTGCAACTGAAAAGAGCGACGAGGGAAAGAGTCAATGGATCAGCCTCTTCAACGGCAAGAACCTCGACGGCTGGAAGGTCAAGATCAAGGGCTATAAGCTTGGCGAGAACTACGGCAACACCTTTCGTGTCGAGGACGGTGTCATGAAGGTCTGCTACGACAAGTATGAGAAGTTCGATGGGAAATTCGGCCACATTTTCCATGAGGAAAAATTCTCGCACTATATCCTGCGGCTGGAATATCGATTCGTTGGAGAGCAGTGTCCCGGCGGGCCGGGCTGGGCCTTTCGCAATAACGGGATAATGATGCATTGTCAGTCGCCTCAGAGCATGGGAAAGGACCAGAATTTTCCGGTTTCGGTCGAAGTGCAGCTACTCGGCGGCGCTGGCAAGGGCAAACGCCCGACGGGCAACACCTGCACTCCGGGTACGCATATCGTCATGAACGATCAGCTCGTAACTCGTCACTGCATTAACTCCAAATCGAAGACGTATCACGGCGACCAGTGGGTGAAAATAGAGCTTGAAGTCCACGGCAACGATCTCGTCAGGCACAAGATAAACGGCCAGGTCGTTATGGAGTACGCAAGGCCGCAGCTCGATGAGAAAGACGCCGACGCCAAAAAACTGATCGCCGCCGGCGCCGACGAGATGCTATCGGAGGGCTATATATCCCTTCAGGCCGAGAGCCATCCGTGCGAGTTTAGAAATATTAAGATAATGCCGTTGGAGCAATAGCGGGAAACCTTCAGCAATTCGGGAGAAAGCATGAAATACACACAAGTACTTGTGGTCGTAGCGGCCGGCTTCTGCTTTGCCGGCTGCGCGGCGAAGCCCGGTTCGGCACGTATCAGAGACAACCTGAAACTGAAGGACATGGAGTTTTTTTCCGCGGACCCGCAAGTTGCGATGCAGGACGTGTGGCGAATGGAGGACGGTGTGCTAATCTGCCGCGGCAACCCGCTGGGCTACCTGTACAGCAAGGGAGACATGCGTGACTTTACGCTAAAGCTCGAATGGCGCTGGCCCGAAGGAAAGCCTGGCAAAGGCGGCGTATTAATCCGGATGAGCGGGCAGCACAATATCTGGCCGAAGAGCCTTGAAGCTCAGATCAACGCCGGCAACGCGGGCGATTTCTGGGGCCTCGCCGGATACGGGCTGAGCGGCCCCGCCGAAAGAACGCGATCTTTCGAGCACGAGCAATTCGGCAAGCTGATCAACGTCAAGAAGACCAAAGCCGTTGAGAAGCCCGCGGGCCAGTGGAATACCTATGAGATCATCGCCGAAGGCGATACAGTGACACTGATCGTCAATGGCGAGGAAGTAAACAAAGCTACAGGATGCGATCTCGACGCGGGAAAGATTTGCCTTACCTCGGAAGGCAGCGAGATACATTTCCGGAACATCACGCTGACTACAACCGCCAAATAATCCCGGCATGAAGGAGGCTTTGAAGATGCGCAGCATTCTATGCGTTACCAGCCTTGTATTGGGACCGTTTTTTTTTATCTCGTCTGCCGAAGCAGTTGAAACAAGAGGCTTCTATTTTTCGCCCCCGGGCCAGTCGATTGCCAACCAGAACCAAAGACGGCCCCTGGAAGTGGGGATGCGCCCCGATTTTGTCGGCCGGATAAAGGAAAGAATGAAGGGCAATCGCTGGGCGCTATGGCGCCACGGCTACCTCGTGCACGTCGACGGCGACTTCAACAGAAATACCGAGATTGCATCGCTTCGCAAGACCTGGCACGCCCTGACCGTCGGGGCCGCCATCGGACAGGGTAGGATTCCATCCGTTCACCAGAAGATCAACGTCTGGCTAAAGGAACTGGAAGACAAGGACGCCGAAGCCACCTGGTGGCACGTGATAACGCAGACTTCCGGATTCGACTACCCTTACGGCAGGCACCCGGCCTACAAGCCGGGGCAGATGTGGACTTATTCCGACAAGAATCCGCGGCATCTGTGCAACGCACTGGCTCGCGTTTACGGTAAAAAGAACTGGACAGACGATTACGACGACGTGGTGCGCCGGGCATATTTCGATGCAATAGAATTACGCGGCTGGACGACAAGGCCGCGGCAGGACGGGATTCGCTTTCAACTCGACCTCGAGGACATGGGGCGGCTCGGCCTGCTCGTTTTGGCTCGCGGCAGGTGGAAGGATAAGCAGGTAATCCCGCGATCATTTGTTGAGCAGCTTGAAACCAGGCAGACCCGCGGTGCAAAAGTCAACTACAACGGACCCGACGACGGCATAATCGGTCTGGATCCGAAGGAATTCCCCGAAGCGCCATACGGCTATATGACCTGGGTCAACACCGACGGCGACTACTACCCCGGCGCCGACAGAGCCTGGGCCTGGGGCGCGGGCGCCGGCGGCTCGCGCTTGCTTTGGAACCGCAACAACGGCATAGTTTTCGCCGGATTCGGAGTCCCCAGCGGCCCATCCTCGAACGGCATACCTCATATCATCGAGTCCTGCATAAATGGTCCAAATCCGCTGGTTGGTAGTGTTGAGAGTTTTGCCAAGTGGGCGCCGATTGAAATTGTCTTCAAAGGGCCGAAGTCGAAGGGACGCGGCGAGCCGAATCCGTTTGCCATATCTCTTGATGTTACCTTCACCGGTCCCGGCGGCTCAAAGTATCGCGTGCCGGGATTCTATGACGGAGACGGACGCGGCGGTCTCGACGGCAACGTCTGGAAGGTTCGCTTTTCCGCCGACAAAACGGGCCGCTGGAAATACGTTTCGCAAAGCCGTAACAGCCGGCTTGACGGGCGGTCCGGTGAGTTTATTGTTACTGAGCCGCCCGAAAGTGCGCCGGATTTCTATCGCTGGGGACGACTCGAATACACGGGAACCGCCGCCAACGGGATTCGCTATTTGAAATTCCGCGATGGGCCGTACTGGCTCAAGGCCGGCTGCGACGATCCTGAGAATTTTCTGGGTAAATATAAGAATTACAATACGACCGCCAAGCGAAAGGCCGCCGTCGATTACCTGGCCGCGCGGGGTATCAACTCAATCTATATCATGACGCACAACCTCGACGGCGACGACAAAGACGTCTGGCCCTGGCTCGGCGATACTCAAAGCAGGGCGAAAGCAAACGGCGGGGACAACGCGCGATTCGACGTGGCGAAACTGGCCCAATGGCGGGAGCTTTTCGAGCACATGCAGAACAAGGGTGTTGTGCCTTATCTTGTGCTGGAAGACGACAGCGCCTGGGACCGCTACGATCACGAGCGCTACTATCGCGAGATGATCGCTCGCTTCGGTGATTTGCCCGCGCTGCTTTTCAATTTCAACGAGGAGCACAACGAGAACTACAAACTCGCCCAGGCGCTTCAGTTCATGCGCAAACTCGAACAGATCGATCCATACGATCACCCTCGCGGGATTCACAACGTCAATACCCCTAATGACGCTTATATTGACGCTCCACAGGTGGATTTTACATCGATCCAGACAGGCTCTCCCGGCACGGTCGTCGGTCTCGAAAAGGCCCTCGGACACCATCGAACGACACTCAATTGGATCGAGCGATGCCGGGCGCGCGGCAAGCGGATGCTCGTCGTCAACTTCGACGAAGGCAGACCCGAGGAGAGCCGTCACGCCTGGTGGAGCGCGTACTTAGCAGGCGGAGTCTGGGAAGCTCACGTGAACAAGCCCTACGACCGTCCGATGTCTGCCTGGGAGCCGGTCTGGACCCAGCTTGGCGGAACGCGGGCCTTCATGGAATCGCTGCCGTTCTGGGAAATGGAGTCCCACGACGAAGTAGTCAAGTCGGGAAAGGCGTTCTGTCTGGCAAAACCCGGCGATGTCTACGCGCTGTATCTGCCTATGGGCGGAAGTATAACTGTCGCCCTACCGAAAGACGGCAAGTTTGACGTCGAATGGTGGAATCCGGCCAACGGCCGGGACGGACGTTTTCAAAATCGCACGCGAGTCAATGGCGGCGTTCGGAAGTTCATCTCTCCAGGTGAAGGAGACTGGGCGTTGAGGATACAGAAAGTAAATCCTAAATCCTAAGCTCGAAATCCGAAACAATACCCAAGGTTCAAAATTCAAATGTTCAAAACAAGTCGAGCCCTCACTCTTGTCGTTCTGGTTGCAGTCTTAGTCACGTCCAACATCGCCAATGGGACCAGAACGACGATGGTCTCGATGCGTGACGGGATCAAGCTGCGAACGATCATTTCGCTTCCGGGTAGCGGTTCCTACCCGACTGTGCTGACACGAGGATATTCTGCCGGTGGACTGAGCAATCACGCCGGGCGCTTCAACAAGGCGGGGTACGCTATGGTTACCCAACAGTGCCGAGGCAACGGCGGCAGCGACGGGACACGGTTCTTTCCCGATGACAAAGACGGCTACGACACAATCGAGTGGATCAGCAAACAACCCTGGTCCAACGGCAAGGTGGCAATGTGGGGCGGCTCGTACTGGGCCGCGACGCAATGGCGTGCCGTTGTTGCCGGGCCTCCGAACCTCAAGGCGATTGTGCCGGGCTACATCGATGCCGATCACTGGAAGTACGGCTACCGCAGCCACGGCGCGATCCACCTCAAGATGACAACCCAGAGCAATCGGGCCATCCCAAGCGGCAAATACTCTCTGGAGAAATGGAAGCAGATGCTCTCGTTCGTGCCATTGATCGACATGGACAAGGAATTCATCGGGCACGAAGATAAATTGTGGAACGATTACATCACGCACTCGTGGCACGACGGCTACTGGAATGCGATAAGTATGCGCCACGGCAACAAATACGCCCAAGTCAGCATCCCGGTCTACTGCATGGCCGGCTGGCAGGATTATTACGCCGGGGCGGCGTTCGAGAGCTATCTGGCGCTGGCGAATCTGGGGCGCTGCCCCGACGTTCGCGTACGGATCGGCGACCACGGCCACTCCGGCGCGCCGGACTTCACCGAGACGATCCGCTGGCTCGACTACCACTTGAAGGGGATAGATACCGGAATCAAAGACGAGCCGCCGATCAAAATCCAGGTCCGGCACGGCAGCTGGAGAATGGAAGATCAGTGGCCGCTCAAAGACACTAAATTCACGGACTACTACATCAGCAATCCCGATGGTTCGAGAGTCGGCACACTCAGCAGGAAGCGGCCGGAGAAAGGGCAGCCGACACGATACAGCTATGATCCAGATAATCCGGTCCCGACGCTCGGGGCCAACGGTTCGCATAATCCCGTGCCCGGTTTGATCGTCGTGGGTCCGGCGGATCAACGGCCGAATGAGAGCCGGCAGGATGTCCTTGTCTACACCACCGAGAAGCTGAGCCGTGACACCGAAATGATCGGCCCCGTCGAGGCTCGGCTTTACGCCTCTTCGTCGGCAAGGGATACGGATTTCACGATCAAGCTGATCGACGTCTATCCCGACGGCAGAGCCCTCAACGTAACAGAGGGTATTGTCCGCGCGCGCTTTCGCGATTCGATCTGGGATGCCCCTTCACTAATCGAACCGGAAAAAATCTACGAGTACAAAATCGAGCTGCTTCCCATTGCGATGATATTCAAAAAGGACCACCGCATCCGCGTCCACATATCGAGCAGTAGCTGGCCCCTGTGGGACCGTAACCAGAACACGGGAAACCCGATAGGGATGGACGCCGAAATAATCGTGGCCAAGCAGACGATCTATCACGGCGCGGGCCACCCCTCTCGCTTAATCCTGCCCATCATTCCCGCTGACCGGCGGGTGGCAGCCACTGAGCAAACGAAGTGAGCGAAGTGGATGGTTTTCAGGATTTTCAAGCTGATGCGAGCAATTCCTGACTGATCCCGGGTTCTCTCCATCCACTTCATTCGCTGCGCCCCTAAGGGGCAAGCTCATTCAGTGGCTGCCACCCTTCGAGTGAGGATGTAAATCGATCACGTCACCGGCTGAGCAGCCACTCGACGGCTTGCCGGGCAGTATTCTGAGATGCTCCTGAGAAGGTTGTCAGGTTCTCGGTTTTGCCGGCGGCGGCGAACGCTGCTTTGACGATCGGCGGAGGTTCTTTGCCTTCTCCCGCCAGCCACAGCCGCGTGGGCGCCGCCAGTGCCAGCAGCCCCGGCACATCGTCATATTTGGCCGCACCGGGCATGAAGTTGATATCGTAAGCGTCCTTAAGATCGGCAAAGCGAAATCCTTCCGTGTCGATAACGGTACGATTGACTATGGGTGGCAGGCTCAAAGCAGTAGGCTTTGGGCCTGGTGTGTGAAAGCCAGCCCCAAGCACAGCTTGAGGCTGCCACCCGGCTGTCTGCGCGACGACGGCAGCTACCAGATGGCCGGTGCCGTTCAAGCCTGCCAAATCGACCTCACTGGTCTTTACGAATTTAATCACGGCAAGAATATCGTGCACGCGGCGGGCAAACACAGGCAGATTATAGCAGTACGTCCACCCGGCGTATCCTTCTTCGTTCGGCAGACAGCGCTGTTGTTTGGGCGGCCGTTCGCCATTGAGGAATTCGCCCTGATACAAAAGGTCGACGCCTATCACTTTCAGGCCCGCATCGAGCAGTCTTCGAACGGTTGATTTTAGCGAGCCGTCATTTGCATAGAGTCCGGCTTTACCTTCTTTGTCTATCCAGATTACTGTTCGCTTGGTGGTCTTCTCCGGTGTGAGCACAACCATCGGCAACTTTGCGCTATGATTCTCAATAGTCCTGTAGGATAGAAGTCCGATTGTTTCTCGATACCATTCGTGATCCGCCGATTTTGTCTCCTCGAACTCGATTCCCGGATCATCCGGCAAATTCCGCAGCAGGATGTCCCACGCCCCACCGACAACCTTTCGATAGCGTCGCAGAGATCCTGCGTTCCGGTGCGTCAAGGCGGCGATTTGTTTTCTCGCGTCGTCGGTCAACCATTCGAGAAGCTTGATTTCAAAATCAGGGCCGGGCTTTGGCGCAGGATAATGATCATTCCAAACCGACAGATCGGCTTTTGTCAGTCTCTCGTACGAGCGTTCGACAATCGGCTCGGCAAGTCCGAGTTCGAGATGACGGTTGAGCCAACTGTACATTGCCGCCCGGCTGACATAGTTGTAGTTATGTGGATATTGCAGGAGCGCTACGTGTGAAACGTTTTGTTTCGCTCCGAGCAGACCGTAGAGTTGTTTTAGTTCAGGAAAGCCCCGTTCTGACATGGTTCGCGTGGCGTCATCTGCAGAGATCAACAATAGCGGTTTAGGTGCGTGCAGAGCAGTGATTTCGAGATTGTATGTACCGATTCGGAATCCGCTAATATTTTCACACGTGCATCCACCCTGCCGATCTGTCGATACAATCACCACCGGGACGGACACGAGCGGCCTGTCGTCAACGGCACACAGCATGAACGTCTGCGTTCCTCCGCCGCTGCCTCCCGTTACCGCGATGCGCGCCGGATCGACATCCGGCAGAGAAGTCAGGAAATCCATCGCTCGGATGGAATTGTACGTATGAAGCCCCATTGGATTGTGCAGGTTCAGCTCGGCGGAGGCACTGTAGAAACCCTGCGCGGGCGGCTCGTTGAACTTCTTGCGCAACTGTGAAAACCGATGAGCCACATCGAGAGGTATCTGGATGCTGTCGCCGTAGCCGATCATGTCATAGTGAAACACCACGCATCCCATGCGCGACAGTTGCACGCAGCGCGATTGCATGAAGCTGCGCCCGCCGTCCTCGAATCGCTCGGCGCCCGTGACGATCTTGCGGCGGACCGTCTCGCGTCCCTCGTCCTGGAATCGCCCGCCGGGAAAATGACCGTGAGGACTGAGAACCGCCGGACGCCTGCCCGTCTTTCCTTTCGGTCGATAGAGATTGCCGGTGACGTAGAAGCCGGGGATTGACTCGAAATAGACTTTTTCGATTGTGTAATCGCCCTGATCGATGAGGCCGTGAATAACCGGATTCAGCGGTGACCTGGCGGGCATCGGCCATAATCCCATTGTTACGCGCATGACCCGTCGGACGTACTCGGCTCGTTGCTCCCACTCTTGGCGCGACCGAGGCGGGGCAAATGAAAAGTCGCCGCGTTCGCCTTTTAAAGGACCCAGTCGCGTGTCTCCCGGAACCTGATCCGGCGACAAAGCGCGCGGCGACTCGGCTTCCAGGGCCGATGCGACAAGGCCTATATGTAATGCAACAACGATCAACAGTAGGGTGGGGCTTGCCCCACCGATCATCAATGGTGGGGCAAGCCCCACCCTACGGACTTCCGATATATACCTGATATCTTTGCGCATCGGTCTTACATCCGCTTCAATAAAAGCGCCCAGTCCTTTTCGGCGTTTTCCGGAGGCGGCCCGATTGTGATCTTGCCGCCACCTTTGACCGATGCTCCCGACCCGACGAATTGGCCGTTGCGCGGATTGTACCACCGCTTCTCAAAGTCGCCCCGAACACCTTTCAGGTTTAGCATTCCGGTCTTTCGTGCCGAGGGAAAATACAGCGCGTAGCATTGTCCCGGCTTTGCGAAGACCTGGCCGTCATGAGTTGACGTCTTACCCTTGTAGACCGACTCGCCTTCAAGCAAATCATCGGCGGGCTCCATTTCCCAGAACGATACATTCTCTTCGAGAAACTTGCGAGCGTACCAAATGTAGCGCCACAGCTCTTCGTACTTGGCGAAATTCTCTGTCTTCAACAGATCGCCAACGATGAATTCCAACTGGCCGCCCGAAAGATACGCCGGCCACAGCTTCTCTACGCGCAGAGCTTTGATGTCGTCTTCCGGCAGCCAGGGCTTGTCGTGAGTTGTAACCGTGAACTCGTCGACGGCGATAGGGATGGGCCTGCCAGCTTCACGGGTGAGCTTGCGGAAGTTCTCTACAACCGGCTCGATATCTCTCCTGCCGATCTGAATCGACGTTATGCTGAAAAGCCTGTCGCCTATGAAGGGCTTCAGCATGACGAAAGGATCGCTGGAATGATGGACGGTTACAGGGTGGTCATAAGGATCGGTTTCGTGGATATAGCGTGCAAATGCCCTGACGTTATCAGCCCCGAGGTTGATGTTGAGATTGTATTCCTCGCAAAGGTTCCACAGGATCGCATTGTGATGGCCGAAGCGAGCTATCATCTCGCGGTAGAAGAGCTTGCGCTCGGTCGTGAGGGTCAGTCCGAGTTCTTTCTTGTTGTTGCGTTCGGCCTCGTTGAAAACGCAATGAAGCACGATGCCCTTCTCCTGGGCGTGGTCAAAAACGATCTCCCACTGTCGCAGCTTGCTGATATCGTAATGTAGGTTGTCGTTCGAGGCGTGCCCGTTCGGATTGATCTTGCCTGCGAAGGGCCAGACGTTCTTGCCGTCACCGCCGATGTTCATGGGCAGAAAGTAGATGAGATTGACGTTTTCCTTCGCCAAGTAGTTAATCGCTCCGATAATGCCCTTGCCCCTGCCGTTGCCCCAGTCGGGATCGCCGCTTCGCCAGTGTCGGACGTGATCGTCGTAGGTCTTGACGCGGAATTTGCTGCCGGAGCGCGTGTTATCGAATCCCTCGTACGAGAGGAAGTCTTCCGGGCTGTCGGCGCCGCCCTTGATCCAGTACGGGCCGTCGCGGAATTTGAGGTAATAGCCCCCGACGTATTCCAGCCGCCCCAGTTTGAGAAAGCCGGGCGCATTTTCATCACGCGGCCCGACCTCAAAAGTGCCGGCACAGCCATCGAACGCTACGGGCTGGCCAGCCTCACGATTCAAACTGACGGCAACCTCGCGACCTTTTCGAAAGGACGCATGGAACGACCACTTACCTTTTTGGTCCGGCGTGAAACGCACTCGCCAGATATTTCCCGAACCGCCCCCGTTGCCGTCGCCGGCGTAAAATCCGGGGATATTGCAGACCTTGTCGCCGGGACCTTTGAAAGCCACCTGTAGGCGATAGTCCAGGAACGGATTCGGATCGGTTGACATTTCGCTGGTGTCGGGTCCCTCGAAGTCAATTGCGATTGGGTGCCATTTCTTCAGCTTACCGGAGAGCTTGCATGCCTCACCGGCCGCCTCTACGGCGAGCTTCATCACCCGATTTATGACGGACTTGGTGTCGCCCGGCTGGGGATTTCCCCACTTGGCTTTTGCCGCTACTATCACCGTATCGAGGCTGGGAATGATCGCGGCGGAATTGCCTCCGGCTCCAACGGTCATGAAGGCATCGGCCGGAGCATCGGGCCAGGTCAGCTTATCGGGATGCTCACGTCCCGTGCCGTTGAACCAGAAGTTGTAGCCATAGATGCCGGGTCCGGCCTTGGTGAAGTGGTCCGAGCCGCCGCCGTAAGAGCCGATGCCGAGATAATCGTCGGTACCGGCCTTTTTGGTATGGGGCAGATTCTTCGGAACGTGCGGCCTGCAATATTTGTCGAAGAACTCTTCGGAAAGCAACTGCTTCTGCCGCCACTTTCCTTTGTTGAGCCAGAACCAGCACAACCGGGCAAAATCGCGCGCCGAGGCTACGGCGTGGGCTTTACTGCTGAACGACAAACCATCCTCGAACTGCAGCGCCCCGAGTCTCTGCGCGTCATTGGCCACCTTGTCCGGCGCGGCCTTAAACAGCCGGTCGAATAATGTGAGCCGATACAGATTGATCGCGTAGTCGTTATAAGCCCATGCGGCTCCGGGCTTGTCGGGGCGGGCGTAGCCGCTGATCATGTTCGCCAGATGATGAAACGTCATCGTCTGGTCCTTCGCGCTCATATCCCAGCCGAAACGCTTTATTGGCGTATGAACCGAGTCGAGCCTGCCTTCCTGAAGAGCGAAAAAGAGCAACGTGCTGATTACCGGCTTGCTCGACGACATCCAGCCGCCTCTCTGAGACTTATCCCCCCACGTCTTGACGATGTAACCGTTTCGTATGACGCAGCCTCGTCCTCCGAGAAGCCCTGCAATTGCGTCGATCTTACGGGGGTCCAGACCGGTCTCTTCCGGCGTCTTTGTCTGCCATGTCTTGGCGGGATACGTGCGCGCCTCGACAGGCAAAGCCGCTGAGCATAAAACGGCGATAAGCAAAAGATGGAAAGTGACAGCCAAATGATTCTGACGAGGGTGTTTGCCTGGGGTCATTGCCATGCTCCTTCTTCATTCACAAAACCGGTAGTTGCGGGTCTTCGAGAATCCTACTTCTTCCGGCGCCGGCCGTCAAGATTCGTTCTTCCTGTGCGCGCCGCCGCACACGCACCTGGATTTGGCCCCACCCGCAGTTTCGAGATACCGATACAAAGGTTGACATGTCGGCCCGGAGTCGGCATACTCGATGCCCGATACTCGGTGCTCGATACTCGAATCGTGGTTCGTTGCTCGTCGAGGCATGGAACGCGGGCGTCGAGATAAGCAAACGGGAATCGAGATGCAGGAATCGAGAATCGACAAGAGCCGCGGGCGCTACTGGCTGATCGGAATTCTTTTCTTCCACACGGTTAACACATACATGGACCGCGCGTGTATCTCATCGGCATCCGGCGCGATGCAGAGGGACCTCGGCTTCGACGACCAGATGCTCGGATACATTTTCGGCATGTTCGCGATCGGCTACGCCCTGTTCCAGATCCCCTCCGGATGGCTTGCCGACGTTCTCGGCCCGCGCAAGGTGCTGGCCTGGGTGGTCTCGCTTTGGAGCGTCTTCACGATGCTTACCGGGGCGGCATACAATGCCTTCTCACTCGTACTGATAAGATTCCTCTTCGGTATCGGTGAGGCCGGCGCCTTTCCCGGAGCTACGCGGGCGTTGTACAACTGGGTGCCGGCAAAGGAGCGCGGGATCGCACAGGGGCTTTTTCATTCCGGCGCCAGAGTCGGAGCGGCCCTTTCGCTGTTCCTGATGCCGTTTCTCATTACCATCGTGGGCTGGCGCCTGACATTTGTAATCAACGGTCTCATCGGAGTCGCATGGGTCACCGTCTGGCTGTTTTGGTTCCGCAACGATCCCAGGGACCATCAGCGTGTCAATGAAGCTGAGCTTAGCTACATCCGTCAGGGCCTGATGGCCGAATCCACGCCATCGGCGAAACTCCCCTTCGCGGTAATAGTGACATCGGGCAACATGCTGCTGGCGATGTTCCAGTACATTGCCGGCAACATCACGTTCTTTATCAGCTTCACGTGGCTCCAGCCTTACCTCATGAAGCAGTGGGGCGACCATGCGGCTGTCTACGCTCCCATTCCGCTGATTTTCGGCATGTTCGCGCACTGGACGTCCGGGGCGCTGGTTACATACTTGTACGGCAGGGGCTATCACGTCAACTCCCGCCGGATCCCGGCGGTCATAGGTTTCGTGATAGGCGCCTTCGGATTGATTCTCACAACACAGGCCGGCGGCGCAGGAGCTCTGCCGTTCGTGCTATGCTTCAGTATCGCAGTGTTCGGAGTCGAGATGACCATCAGCCCGAGCTGGTCGTTCTGCATGGATATCGGCGGCACAAGCTCCGGCGCTGTTTCCGGCGCGATGAATATGCTGGGCAATCTCGGCTCGGCCTTTAGCGCTATTATCTTTCCGTTCTTCGTCGCCCGCGTCACGTTGCCTTATTTCGCCGAGCAGACGGGGACCGCCAACTCATTCTTCGTCTTTGCGGCGGTTATTAACGTTCTGGCCGCCGTCGCGTGGCTGTTTATGAACCCGAAGAAGACCATCTCGGATTCGATCTCGCCGAGACAGGTCAGGGTGCGGCTGGTGCTGTTCATAGCCGCCGCCGTCGTGCTGGTCGGCGGCCTTCTTACATACAAGATTTTCTTCATGAAATAGACTCGGGAGGATCGTATGCTCACAAGAGCAGAATGCTCCGCGGCGCAGAGCCGTGCGGCCGCAATGATCAAGGCGTCCGGCATTGTCATCACTGCCGAAGAAGCCGAAAAGGTCGAGGTAGCCGACTTCGGCCTGGGCCGGCTCGAAATAGAGGGCGCTCAGATCCTCACGCTCGTTTCCACCGGCAGAATCTCCGTCAAGGTCGTTGCCCTGTTTGGCGGCCAGACGCTGCCCGAACACTGGCACCCGCCGGTGGGCGACGATCCGGGCAAGGAGGAAACCGTCAGGGTGATCTCGGGCACCCTGCGGTTCTACATCCCCAGCGACGATAACATGACCGAGGGCGCCATACCGGCGGACAAAGAAAACGTCTATACGGCGCGTCACGAGCTTATTTTCAAGCCGGGCGATCAGATCACATTGGAGCCCGGCACGAAACACTGGTTCCAGGCGGGCGAAGAAGGCGTAGTGATGTACAGCTTCTCTTCGGTCGCACGCGACGTGCTCGATGGCTTTACCGACCCGGAGATAAAGAGAGTAACTGAAATTAAGGATTAACCATAGGGCGGGCTCGACCCGTTTGTAGTGACGCCGTGAGGCGTTAGCTGTAGGGTGGGGCTTGCCCCACCGGAAAGGTCATAGTGGGGCAAGCCCCACCCTACAAGGCTATCATTGAAAGGAGATAACAGTAATGGACGTTCCCAAACACGCGGTTATAACCAGTTTTCTCAGCACGACCAAGGACCGGTTCCACCAGTACAATCCGGCCAGGACGCTGGAAGAGCGTTTGCAGATGGCATCGGAGATGAATGGCATCAGCGGTGTGGAAATGGTGTTTCCTTATGAGGTCTGTGAAGATCCGGCAGATATGAAGCAGCTTGTGGAAAAGCACTCGCTGGACATTTCGGCCGTCAATGTCAACGTTAAGACCGAGCCGGAGTTTCGCAACGGCGGCCTTACCTCGACCGATCCGGAGATACGAGCCAAGGCCGTGCAGTTCATTAAGGGCGCCAAGGATTACGCCAGAGCGGTCGGTGCCGACAAGGTCACCTGCTGTCCCCTCGGAGACGGCTACGAGTTCAACTTCCAGTACGATTACGGCAAGGCCTGGGCGAATCTCATAGACACCCTCGGCGAGGCTGGCGACTACCTTCGCGAGATACCTCTCTTTATCGAGTACAAACCCAGCGAAACCCGTGGTCGCTGCTTCGTTGACACCGCGGCCAAAACACTCTTGCTGCTGAACGAGATCGGGATCGAACAGATGGGTGTGACTCTGGATTTCGGCCATTCGATGTACGGCAACGAAAATCCCGCCGAGGCGGTCTCGCTTCTGGCGCAAAGCCGGTTTCTCTACTATATCCACATTAACGACAACAACGGCAAATGGGACTGGGATTACATGGTCGGCACACATCACCTGCTGGACTACCTCGAGTTTCTATATTACCTGCAAAAAGACGGCTACGACGATTTTCTCACTTCCGATACATCGCCGACGCGGTGGGACGTCAAAGGTACATTCGAGATGAACACACGCCTGACCAATAAGCTCTGGGCTTTGCTGAAGAAACAGAACACCGGCGAGCTTGAAAAGATGATAGCCGCCGGCGACTACCTCCAAACCTGGCGCTGGGTAGAAAAGAACATCCTGTCCCTCTGATGCGCAATAATATGAGGAGTTGCAGCATGAAGACTATTGCATTGGTTCTATTGGCCGCATTCTTGATTACGGACGCTAACACCAGTTCGGCGGCCCAGCCGTACGAGTTGGTCTTTTCCACGTTCTTCGGAGGCAGCTCCGGCGAGGGTATTCGCGACGTCGAGACCGATAGCCTCGGCAATGTGTACGTGGCCGGGACGACTCGTTCTGCCGATTTCCCGACCACGCGAGGGGCTTATGACGAGAAATTCAATGCCGAAAGCGGCAAGACCCGGTGGGGATACAACTCCGACATCTTCGTCGCCAAATTCAGCCCTGCCGGCAGACTGATATGGTCCACCGTCATCGGCGGGCCCGGCTCCGAGGAGGCTTACGGACTGGAGATCGACAGCAAGGGTTACGTCGTCGTCCACGGACGCGGAGCGGTGGGCTCGCCCGTTACGCCGGGAGTCTATCAGGAGCAGTTCAAAGGATGCGGCGGCAAAGACCCGGGCAATCCACACGGCACGGCACAGAACGCCTACATCTGCAAACTCACGCCCGACGGCTCGTCCATCGTCTGGGCGAGTTTCTTCGGGCTCGATCATCTGCACCGCGACCTGGCGCTCGATAAGAACGACGACATTTACGTTACCTGGGGAGTCCGCCCCGACAAGAACGATCGCGCTCACTGGAACACATGGATGCAGCCGGAGTGGAACGCCAACGCCTTCCAGCCGGAGCCACAGGGCGGGACGGATTGCGGCGTCGCAAAGATTTCATCCGACGGAAGCCGGGTGATTTGGGCTACCTACCTGGGTGGCTCCGATTACGACTCCATCGAAGCTTCCATCGACGTGGACGAGCGCGGATTCGTATACGTCGGATGCCAGACGAGATCGAGGGACATACCGACGACCGCCGGCGCCTTCGACCGGATTCACAACGGAGGTGTTGACTGGTACGTCGCCAAGCTCTTGCCGGATGGTTCTGATATTGTCTACGGCACGTTCATCGGCGATGAAGGCAACAACTGGCTCAATACCCACAACCTCGTTGTCGACCGTCACGGCAATTGTTATTCATCCACGTGCGCCTTCAGCTCGGCTTTCCCAACAACTCCGGGCGCCGTTCAGAGCAACTTTGGAGGAGGCAAAGTCGATTGGGGGATTGTAAAACTCTCGCCCACGGGAACCTTGCTGGCCGGCACGCTTCTCGGAGGCAGTGCCCTCGACAATTCCGATGGTATACGCGTCGATTCTCAGGGCAATCTCATCCTGTTCGGCCAGAGCGGTTCAGCCGACTTCCCGGTCTCAGACGATGCCTATCAGGCCGCCAAAGGCTCACGCGACGATGCCGTGATAGTAAAGCTGAGCCCGAATCTCGACCGGCTCATCTACGCCACGTTCATAGGCGGCAGCGGCAACGACGCCGGCCGGGCCGGATGCATCGGCGCCGACGGCAGCATGATCGTGGCCGGCAGCTCGTCAGGCGGAACCTGGCCGACCAAAAACGCGCACCAAAGCGAGTCGAAAGGCCCCGGCGACACCATTATCGCCAGGTTCGCTCGCCTTGCCCGCTAAAGTTATTGACTTGATTGGCTTATTTGGAATGCCCGAATCTTTTTTTCCTGTCAATCAGGTGAATAAAACCCTGCGCAAATTTCCGGGTTGAGTCTCCGAAAGAAGTATGCTATCACATGGCCTTGAATGGATAATTGCCGATTTGTTTTTAAGGAGATATAAAATGACGACTAAACTTCGCATTCTCTTGCTTTGTGTCGTAGTGCTGTTTGTTATTGGCCGGGCCCACGGCGGATTACAGGTACCCGAGCGCGGCTTCATAAGTTCCGAACCGGCCGAAACTTGGGAGCAGGGGCTGATCTGCGGAAACGGCACTATCGGGGCCAATATGTTCAGCCGGCCGCTGGATGAGACGATCATCTTCACCCACGAGCGCATGTTCCTGCCGATGGGGGCGCCGACTATGCCGCCCGATAC
>Ga0180431_10002123_pt1 | contig 26924 bp, 19 predicted proteins | sample SS_ome_11_FD_132459 | JGI IMG/M metagenome (GOLD analysis project Ga0180431, IMG submission 132459) | Hypersaline lake sediment archaeal communities from the Salton Sea, California, USA - SS_1_MS_1 metaG | ecosystem: Environmental > Aquatic > Non-marine Saline and Alkaline > Hypersaline >... | reverse complement strand
GGCCTCTACCTGATCAACGTCAACATCACCGACATCACCGACGAGTCGGAGTACATCGTCGCCCTCGGCAAGAAGGCCGCCGCCGAGGCCATCAACCGTGCCAAGGTGGACGTGGCCGAGCACGAGAAGCTGGGCGCCATCGGCCAGGCCGAGGCCAACCGCGAGAGGGCCATCCGCGTCGCCGAGAACGAAGCCCAGGCCACCAAGGGCGAGAAGCACGCCGAGGCCGACCGCCGCATCTACGTCCAGGGCCAGGAGGCCGAAGCCATCACCGGCGAAAACCACGCCAAGGCCGACATAGCCGACGCCAACGCCGAACTGGCAACCAAAGAGGCCGCCGCGCTGCAAAAGGGCGAGGTCGCCAGGCGCGAGGCCCAGGTCCAGATACAGAAGGCCGAATACCTCGCCGAGCAGGAGCGGCTGAACGCCTCCGAGGTCGTGCGCGAGGAGGTGGACAAGCGCAAGGTCGAGATCGCCGCCGAGGCCGAAGCCGAGCGCAACCGCCGCACCGCCCGCGGCGAAGCCGACGCCATCCTCATGCGGTACGAGGCCGAAGCGAGGGGCATCCGGCAGGTGCTCGACAGCAAGGCCGCCGGCTACGCCTCCCTGGTGGAGAGCTGCCAGGGCGACGCCAGGGCATCCGCGACATTGCTGATGATCGAGAAGATCGAGGACATCGTCGCGCGACAGGTCGAGGCCATCAGCAACCTGAAGATAGACCGGATCACCGTCTGGGACTCCGGCGGGGGCGACGGGGCCGGCTCCTCGACCGCCGGGTTCCTGTCCGGCCTGATAAGGAGCATCCCGCCGCTGCACGACCTGGCCGACATGGCCGGCGTGGAGCTGCCCGACTACCTGGGACGCATGGCCGAGACCAGGCCCGCCGCTCCCGTGCCCAAGCCCGTGCAGCCGAAGCCGCCGGCCGAGGAGGAACCCGAAGCGTAGCGCCGTAAACCGGCGGGCCGGTCATCGGCGCCACGCAGGGCGCAGGCTGAAGGACGGTGGCCCGGCGGGGATTGTCATTCCTCGGGTTTGCTGAAGACGTAGAGCAGGTTCGGTTCGCTGCAGATGTAGAGGACGCCCGCGGCGTCCATCGTGATGCCCTCGGGCTTGGGCGGGCCCTCCTCCAGGCCCGACTCGCCGTCGTCCAGCGACATCCGCGAGATTTCCTTCCCCTCGACCGTGCATTCGACGGCGCAATAGGACTCGTGGCTGAGGATGAGCAGGTGGCCCGTGGGGGCGTGGTAGTAAACGTCGGACAGGTCGCGCATCCCCAGCGACTGTTTCTCGATGTCCCAGGGCTGCTCGACCTTCGGCGTCGGCCCCTCCTCGGGGACTTCGACCAGCCGGTATATCCTGCGCGGGCCCTTCTCCTTAACGGCGAAGAAGCGCCGCTTCTTGGGGTTCGGGTCGCAGGCGACGCCCTCGATCCCCTGGTTCCCGCCGGACCGGGGGTCCAGGACGATCTTGCGGCATGAGGCGTAGTCCACGGCCTCCGTGTCCGGCCCGATGCGTACGAGGACGAGCGTCTGCCTGCCCTCCTCCGCGATGACGAACGCGTCGCCGTTGACGTGCGCGATGCCCTCCGTGTCGGAAAATCCCCTCAGCGGGATGAAGCGCCTGGGGACGCCCTCCAGGGAGAGCTCGACGACGACGGTCGGGCTGTTGAGGACTACGAAGAGGGTCTTCGTCACCGGGCTGTAGGCCAGCCCGGAGGCGTTGTCGCCCACGCCCTTTATTCGCACGGGCTCGCGGGCCAGGCGGTAGGACTCCAGACCCACCGGGGCGGGTGGCTCCGGCGGCTGCTGCTCGGCTGCCGGGGACGCTGCGGCCAGCACAAGGGCGATCATCAGGATAAGTCCGGGACGCATCTGTATGCCTCCAGGCGGATGGGTGACAACCGGTGCCTGCTCGGTTAGTATAGCATTTCGCGCGGCCGCCGGGCCAGTCGGCGGCCGGTGACGGACCTTTGAGGCTTTCGGAGGAGAGCGATGGCAGAAGCAAGGAAGCTGGCGGTCGTGGGTTTCGATTCTATCTCGCTGCCGACGCTGCTCCAGTTCGTCGAGCGCGGCGTGATGCCGAACGTGGCGAGGCTCATCAATGGGGGCAGCCTCACGCAGACGTGGCCGTGCTTCCCGATGGAGACGGGCACGAACTGGGCCTGCCTGGCAACTGGGGCGTCGCCCTGGGTGACCGGCTGCAACATGAGCACCCACTTCCCGGGCAGGCCGCTGGACGAGTGGAGCACGGGGTTCCCCGCGTCCGTGTGCCGGGCGGAGCAGCTATGGACGGCGGCCTACCGGGCCGGCAGGCGCTCGGTCGTGTTCGACTGGGCGCAGTCGCACCCGCTCGCGTTCGAGGACGGGATAGTCCACGTCGGCGAGGACGGCCGGCCGGACAACGCCTTCCGGGCGCTCCAGGAGGTCCGCGCCTACACGACGCACCCGCGCCAGCCCGGCCCGCACGTGGCGCAGGTCGAGCCGCGCCCCGCCGAGGAGTGGCCCGGCGCGCCGGAGGGGGCGCTCGAGTTCGAGGTGCCCATCCTACCCGGCGGCGCCAGCCGATACCGGCAGGTCAGATCCCTGGCCGCGCTCGTGCTGAGGGGCCAGGACGGCTATGACCGCGTGCAGCTCCACGCATCGCGGCGCGAGGCGGAGCCGCTGTTGACGTTCCGCCTCGGCGAGATGACCGACTGGGCCTACCATACCTTCAGGGCGGACGGGCAGGACGTGCGCGCCGCCGTGCGGGGCAAGCTGCTCAAGCTCTCCCCCGACGGGGGCACCGTCCATCTCTACCTGAGCGAGATATACCCGCTGGACGACTTCGTGCACCCCTCGGAGCTCGGGCCGGAGTTGGTGGAGGAGTGCGGGCCGTTCATCATCCAGTGCTCCCGCCAGCAGGTGGTGCAGGGCGGCGCGTCCGACATCGCCACCTACTTCGAGGAGCAGGAGTACCTGGCCCGCTGGTGGCGCGACGCCGCCGGCCACGTCCTGGCCAGCCACGACTGGGACCTGTTCATGCTCAAGTGGCACGGCCCGGACTGGACGAACCACCTGACGATGTACATGATCGACCCGCGCCACCCGATGTACGAGGAGGACCGCGCCGCCGAAGGCTGGGCCATGTGGGACCGCCTGATGGGCTGGGGGGACGACATCGTGGCCCGTGTCGTCGAGGCCGCCGGGCCGGACGCGCTCATCGCCCTGGTCAGCGACCACGGCGGCGACACGCAACTGCCCGACCCGGACCCCGCGCCGGCCCTGAACGATATCCTCGCCCGGCACGGCTGGCTGGTGCGGGACGACGGCGGCGCGATTGACTGGGCCTCCAGCGTCGCCTACGGCCGGGGGCACTACGTGTTCCTCAACGTCAAGGGCCGCGACCCGGCCGGGGTCGTCGAGCCGGGGGACGAGTACCTGGGGCTGCGCGACGAGATCGCCGGGGCACTGCTCTCGGCCACCACCGAGGGAGCGCGGCGCATCTTCCAGGCAGTGCTCCCGGTCGAGAAGGCCGGACGGCTCGGCGTCGGCGGCGACCGTGTGGGAGACATCTTCCTCTGGCCCCGGGAGCGGCACCCCCTCGCCGTCGTCAACAAGGAGGAGTTCTGGAAGACGCACACGAGGGAACAGACCGGCACGTGGGACTGGCCGCGGCTGAACGCCGGCTCGCACTCGGACGACTCCTACTTCATCCTGAGCGGGCCGGGCGTCAGCGAGGGCTACAGGCGGGGCCGTCCGACGCTGATCACCAGCGTCGCGCCGACCCTTGCCAGGGCCGCCGGCATTCCCGTGCCGGCCGACGCGGACGGCAGTATACTGTGGGACTTCTTCGGCTGATTGCCCTGGCTTGCGGGCGGACCGCCGGGAGGGAGGCTCATGGGCTGTTGCATCGCTATCGTCGGCATGATGGCGCCGCGGATACTTCTGATCCTGGTATTCGTGCTGACGCACTGGTTCAGCGTAGCTTACCAGACGTGGGTCTGGCCGCTGCTGGGCTTCCTGTTCATGCCCTACACCACGCTGGCCTACATGGCGGCGATGCTCAAGAACAACGGCTCGCTCAGCGGCGGCTGGGTGGCGCTGTTCATCGTGGCGGTGATCCTGGACGCGGGCCATTGGGGCAGCGGCGGGGTCTTGCACAGGCAGCGCCGCAAGTAGGGCTACCTTTGCCATACACGCAACGAGATGAGCTTGACTCTCCCCCAGCATGACCCGGAGGCGGCCGCCCAGGGCCGCCGTTTCCTCAGCGTGCGCAGCATCACCATCGGCTGCGCAATGGCCGTCGTCATCGGACTGGCCGAGCCCTACCTGACGGTCTATCTGGCCTCGTCGTATCTATTCACCGATTACCACGGCGGCGGGGCGTCCTTCCTGATATTCATGCTGTTCCTCCTGTTCAACGTGCTGCTGAAGTCTGTGGACCGGCGGATGGCCCTGACGACGGACGAGTTGCTGTTCGTCGCCGCCATGATGTTCGCGAGCGGCTCCATTGTGACCTCGGGCGGCGTCGTGCACATGATTCCACTGCTCTCGTCGGCTTACTACTACGGCAACGCCGCGAACCGTTGGTCGGAGCTGATCCTGCCGCACCTGAAGGGCTGGATGTCCCCCCTGGATCCGGGCGGCGGCACGGAGGCGATCCGAAAGTTCTGGGAGGGAATCCCCTCCAATGAGCCGATCCCCTGGGGCCCGTGGGTCGAGCCGCTCGTCCTGTGGGGCATCTACCTGATGGCGGCCTTCGCGTGTATGGCGGCCATGATGGCGCTGATGCGCAAGCATTGGGTCGAGCACGAGCACCTCAGTTTCCCCATCGCGCAGGTCCCGGCCGAGCTGTGCGCGGCGGCGGGGGATCCCGGCAACCCGAACTCCATTTTCCGGAGCAAGGCATTCTGGGCCGGCTTGGGCACGCTCTTCCTGCTTCACAGTCTCGTGGGCGTCCGGTACTACCTGACGGGCCAGTCCGGGCGATTGCGCATCGACGAACTCGTGACGTTCTCGGAGGCCTACAAGCTGCGCATCTGGGTGGAGATTGTCGTCGTCGGCCTTGTGTTTCTCATCCCGAACCGCATTGCATTCAGCGTGTGGAGCCTGGCCCTGGTCTCGTGGCTGATGCGCAGCACAATCAAGAGCTACGGGATCGGCATGCAGGAGAACATGCCCTATGGCGGGCCTGCCGAGACCCAGCACATGGTGATGGGTGCGCTCATCGTCTTTGTGTTCAGCAGCGCGTGGTACGCCCGCGCTCACCTCGCGCGGGCCGTGCGGTGTGCGCTGGGAGTGGGCGAGCGCGACTACGACCGCAACGAGCCGACGTCGTATCGCGTCGCCCTGCTGACGATACCCCTCTGTGCGGCCGTCATGCTCGTCTGGCTTCGGTACAGCGGGTTGGGGCTGATATACGGCGTGCTTTTTCTGCTGGCGTTTCTGGCCATCTACTATGCGATGGCCCGCATCGTCGCCCAGGTCGGCTTGCCGTCGACGAGCGGCCCCGCGTATCCGGCCACCTACCTGGCCAGCACTTTTGGTGCGGCCACGCTGGGCAGAGAGCAGATCGCGGCGCTGGCTTATCAGTTCTGGAACGCGGACCTCCGCCAGTGCGCCGCGGCCGGGACGTCGCACGGAATGCGGCTGGCACGCAGGCGGAACGGGCTGTTCTTCGCCATGCTGCTGGCCCTCTTGATCACTTACGTCTGCGCGTCGCTCTGCACGGTCAGGGCCGGCTACCAGCACGGCGGCTCCAGCCTGGCGGCGTGGTTCATCATCAACTCCTCCCGCGCGCCCTGGTGGTGGACCGTGGGGATTGTGACGAGGAACCACGGCCTCAACTGGCTGGGCCTGAGCTGGGCGGGCTCAGGGGCGCTGGCCATGTGGGGCCTGACCGTCGCACACCGCACTTTTCTGTGGTGGCCGCTGCACCCGGTCGCCTTCCTGATCTCGAACACCCATATGGTCATCAACACCTGGTTCTCGATCTTCCTGGCCTGGTCGATAAAGGCCCTCGTCGTGTACTTCGGCGGGCATCGGGCTTTCCGGACGGCGCGGAGGCTGTTTATCGGGATGATCCTCGGCGGCTTTTTGGCCGGTGGCCTTTGGGCTATCATTGACCTGATAACCGGGGCGCAGGGCAACCGCGTGTTCGCCATATGACCTCGTTCGAGGGAAGCCGGGCCGCAAGGGAGCAAGACGTGATTCCACAGCGGGAGACACCGCGCGAGCGCTTCCTCGCCGCCCTGGAGCGGCGGCCGCCCAAGGGGCGCGTGCCGCACTTCGAGCTGGTCTTTTTCCTCACGATGGAAGCGTTCGGCAAGGTCCATCCCAGCCACCGGAGCTACGGCCAGTGGGACCAGATGGAGGAGAAGGAGCGCGCGCTGCACCGCGCCGACATGGCCGACCTCTATGTCGCCACGGCAGAGCGCTTCGAGCACAGCGCGATATTCCTCCACCCCAACCCGGACACGCTCGAGGAGACGGTCCGGCTCATCGAGGCGGTCAGGGAGAAGTCGGGCGACCGGTACTTCCTGATGCTGCACGGCGACGCGACCTACGGCGTCCCGTCCGGGGAGCAGATGGTCGAGTTCTGCGCCCGGCTGGCCGACGAGCCGGAGAAGGTCAAGTCGGACGCCGAGGGCATGGTCGAACGCGCCCTGCAGCGCGCCCGGAGGCTCAAAGAGGCGGGCGGCCCGGACGGATTCGCGCTCTGCTCGGACTATTGCTTCAACACGGGGCCTTTCCTCAGCCCGCGCCAGTTCGCCGAGTTCGTGACGCCGCACCTGGCCCGGCTCATCCGCGGCTACCGCGAGATGGGCTTCTACGCCATCAAGCACACCGACGGCAACATCATGCCCATCCTGGACCAGCTCGTCGAGGCCGGCCCGCACGCCCTTCATTCCCTCGACCCGCAGGGCAGCGTGGACATCGCCGAGGTCAAGCGGCTCTACGGCGACCGCGTCTGCCTGATCGGCAACGTCAACTGCGGCCTGCTCGACACGGGGACCGAAGAGCAAGTGGTCGAGTCGGTCCGCTACGCGCTTAAGCACGGGATGCCCGGCGGGGGCTACATCTTCTCGACCAGCAACTGCATCTACACGGGCATGAGGCTGGAGCGCTACGAGCTGATGCTCGACGTCTGGCGCCGCGAAGGCAACTACTGAGCCGGGCCGCCGGCGTCGAGGCCGGTGATGACCTCGCGGGTGACTATCCCTTCCCCCGTCACACGGACGACCATGAAGCCGAGGGGCGAGCGGTCGCCGTTCCAGCAGCAGGCGCGCAGCGTGATCATGCGGGTCCGGCCGATGCGGCTCTCAGTCGTCGCCTCGTGCAGGTGCCCGAAGAGCGCGGCCGTCGGCTGCGCCACATCCATCAGGGCGTTGAAGTAGCGCGAGTCGTTGCGGGCGAGATACATGCCGTCGTCGGCGCCTTGCGGGTGCGGCGGAATGTGGGCGAAGACGATCTTGTGCCGTTCGCGCGCTGCCAGCTCGGTCTGCAGCCACTCGCACTGCCCGCGCGGCGTGATGTTGGCGGAACACAGATGTCCGACGTGGTCGGCGATGGCGTCGCAGACGCCGATGAACCGTACGCCCTTGTGCACGAAGGAGTAGTAGTCCGACTCCCGCCCGCCCTTTTTGAAGTCGCCCGGGAACAGATCGCGCATCTCCCTCTTGGCGCCGCCGCTGTCGTGGTTGCCGGCGATGACGTGCACCGGGATGCCGACGCCGTCGAGGTGCTTGCGCAGCTCCCAGAGGTGGACGTCACCGAGTATGAGCATGAAGTCGGGTTTCTCGTCCCCTTCGAGCGCCTCCATCGCGTGCACGCAGGTGAGGAACTTCTCCACGTTGCTGCCGAGGTGCTCGACGCCCTGCCTGGGCGCTTCCGAGGCGTGAACGTCCGCGACTGCGCAGAAGGAGAAGGGAGTCACCGGCCCCGCGGCGCCGGCCCGCTCCACCCCCTCCGCTTCGAGGGCGCCGAGCCTCGCCGCGACCGCCCCGGCCGTTGAGACTTCCAGGAAACGCCGTCGATCCATGCTCACGTTGTCCTCCCGAGTCTCCGTGTCTAATCCCCGAGAACCAGTTCAAGGCCCGTCAGCGGGAGGCCGCCCGCCGCGCTGACTGTCCGGCTCCTGGTCGGGCCTCCGGGCTGGCTCCACCGGACCTCGCAGCCGCCCGGCCCGGGCAGAGCGAAGTACACCTCGCGGCCCGCGACGGGGTAAGCGCCGGCGCAGTGCGGGTAGCCGCCCTCCGGCCAGAGGCCCACGGTCACCGGCCCCGCTATCCCGCCCCTCAGCCTGACGCGCAGGCCCGGCATGTCGCAGAGCTCGTTGCAGTAGCAGAGGACGCGCCCGTCGGCGAAGGCGACGGCCAGGTCCAGCGAGCCGTCCGCGTTGAAGTCCGCGACTGTGCACGCCTGCTGCCCGCCGGGCGGCTCCTCGCCCGTCGTGGGATCGAAGAGCCGCAGCTCCGCTTCCTCGCCGAAGCAGCGGAAGCCCCTGTTGAAGTGGTATGAGAAGTCGCCGTCTGCATAGAGCACGCACAGGTCGGGCCGCCCGTCGTGGTTCAGGTCGGTGGCCAGGCAACCGGTCGCGCCCGGCCGGGCCCTGTAGGTGAGGCTCCCGGCGCGCTCGATCACGTCGGCGAAGCGCCCCCGGCCATCGTTCTCCCACAGGGCGTTGCCCTGCGCCCCGGCGAGGAAGACATCCAGAAAGCCGTCCTGGTTGAAATCGCCCAGTGCGGCATGGCACGCGCCGCCGGGGACCCCTGCCCCCAGGGGTGAGGGCGGCCCGAACCCGTCCGGCTCGCCTCTCCAGAGGACACCACCCGTCGCCCGCACCTGGAGCACGTCCCAGAAACCGTTGTTGTCCAAGTCGGCCACGACGCACGGCGCCGCCAGCCCGTCCGGGTCGGCCGGCATCCCGTCCGATGGCAGGGGCACTCTGCGCCACGTGCCGTCGCCGCCGCACGTCAGAATGAACGGCACGTCGCGCGTGCCGACCAGGAGGGCGGGCGTGCCGTCGCCCGGCAGGGAACACGGCGCCAGGCCCGTGCAATCGCCGTCGAGCCGGAGCCCCTCGGCACGGGCTTTCTCGAACGTCCCCGCCGCCGTGAGGAGCTGGACGCTCAACGCGCCGCCGTCCCAGCTCGCCAGGTCGGGGCGCCCGTCGCCGTTGACGTCGAGCCACGCGAACCTGCGGGACCGACTGTCGAGTCTGAGGTCCGCCGTCACGTTGCCGTACCCCTCGCCGTCGGGCGCGGGCCGGAAGAGCCTGTCCCCTTCGTCGGACCCGACGTAAAGCGCGTACCGCCCGCCGCCGAGGTGCGGGGCGGCCATGCCGCAGATGGCACCGGGTACCCGCCCCACCTCGCGTCTCTCCGGCAGCCAGCTCGCGCCGACGGAGGTGGGCACGCGCGCGTCGGAGTCGGCCAGGACGCAGCGCGTCATGCGGAGCAGCATGTCCGTCCCGCCCAGGTAAACGCCGCTCATCTGGTGGTCGAGGGACTGCAATTCCCATCGGCCTGGCGCGGGGGACTCGGCCGCGACCCAACTGCCCGCCGCGTGAAGGAAGCCGCGCGTCCCCTCGTCCGTCGCGGCGGCGAAGAGCAGGACGGGCGCGCCACCGTTGCCGGCCAGCAGGCGACGGACCGCCTCGCGCCGGCCATCGTCGCCCGGGGCCAGGACGAGGACCTGGTCCCCGCCCGCGCTGCCTTTGAGGGCCTCGCAGTCGCGCAGCGTCCATTCGTCGGCGCCCGGGGCGGCGTCCGTGCGGGCGGCCACGATGACCTCGGACTGCCGCACCAGGTCCACGGGCGTGAACCTGGGGTTGATGTAGCCGAGCGCCGCCGCGCAACACGCGCCCGCAAGGACCAGGCGGAACGCGAGCGCCGTCCCGGGCCGGCCTCTGCCGCCCGCCCCCGGCCTCGAGCGCAAGTGTGCCGCGTTCATCCGCGCTGCCCGCCCGTGAGCCCGCTCACCTCGGCCGCCGCGCGGTAGAGCCTGCGCGAGCGCTCCTGCCAGCCGTAGTGATACTGCTCCATGTCATGGATGATGGAGTTGCCCAGGAAGAAATCGGTCTCGTCGAAATGGTCCGCCAGGATCTTCCTGGTACGCGCCGCGACATCGGCGGGCACCCCCCCGCCGTCGAGGGCCTGTTCGAGGAAGATGCGCGCCTCGGTCTCCTGTATGCCCTCGATCAGGGCCTCGAAGCGGGCGCTGGACTCGGCGCCGTCCCTGCCGGGCCAGAGCGTGAAGAGCACGGGGACACCGGTCAGCCACTTCGGGACGGCCATGCCCTCGTAGTGGATGCCGGCCCATTCGTCCGCCCCGACGCGGGTGAAGCCGCCGCGCCCCGTCGCCAGCGCCCTGTCCACCATGACGCGGTAGGCGAAGGGATACGAGGTCGTGTGGAGCGCGAAGGAGGTCCCGCCGACGCGCGGGTTAGCCAGGTGAAGCGTCCTGCTCTTCCAGCCCTGGTCGTCGCGGAAGGAGCCCCATCCGCCGTGATAGCGGATGTCGGCGACGATTCCATAGAAGTTCTCATCCTTGGCGTAGACGCCGTTCGACATCATCTCGTGAGGGCCGGCGACCCAGTGGACGCCGGGCGCGCAGGAGGCCAACTGCGTCTTCAGCGAGGGGTCGGCCTCCTGCTCCAGCGGGTAGCCCCAGCACATGGCCTTCTCCAGGCCGCGCGCCTTCATGTGGCCGCAGAGCGCCGTGGCGAAGAGCGTCCAGGCCCGGCGCTGCTGAGCGGTCAGCGGCGCCGGGCCCCCGCTCTGCCCCTGCTGCGCGACGGGCCCCACAGTGTACAGGAAGTGCTGGCCCGTGGCCTCGTCCAGCACGCTGACCTGGGGCGGGTCGGCGGGGCTGCGCATCCCCTGCATCACGGCGAACTGCACGACGCGCGGCTGCCCCCAGTGCTTGACGGCCAGGTCCAGGTAGCGGTCCAGGATGCCGAAGTCGAACGCCAGGCCCCCGCTGCTCGTGCGGAGCCAGCGGATCATGGAATCGTAGCCGTTGCCGAACTCCGTACGCGCCAGGACCGGCACGTTCAGCCACCGGTTGCCGGCGCGGCCGAGCTGCCGGAAGCTGGCCTCCAGCAAGGCGAAGTGCCGGTCCGACCACAGCGGCACGCCGTACTGCTTCGCCACGCCGTAAGGGTTCTCCTCGCAGCCGACGAAGGTCTGGAAGTCCTTCGGGTCCGGCAGGCGCCAGTCCACGACATCGAGCTCGACCGGCAGGCGGACCGCTTCCATACCTTCGGCGGACACGGCGATCTGTCCGCCGTAGTGCCCCGGCGGCGCTTCGGGCGGGATGCGCAGGGAAAGCCAGACCGGCCGGCAGGTGTTCGCCGCGACCGGGACGGACGTCTCCCCCGTAATCCGGTCGAAGATCGAGACCTGCCGCCCGGAGGCCGAGGCAGCGTATTGAAGCAGTTGTGCCGTGGACGGGAGGGCCGCGTTCAGCCCCCGCTCGTCGCCCAACCTCCTCAGCGTCCACTCGCCCAACGGATAGGGGGCCATGTGGGAAACCTGGATGGCGAAGGCGGAAATGCCGCCGGCGGCCCCGTCCCGTTGCAGATCGCCCGGGGTGACCCGCAGGTCGGCCAGGGCGACGTCCGTCCCGACCAACACCTGCGCTGAGCAGGTCGCGTTCCTCGGTCCGACGAACCTGACGAGCCCCGGCTCTTCCCCGATGGGCAGCCAGTCCGTCGAGCACGTGCGATGGTGCATGTCTTCGACCCAGACCTGCACGCCGGCCGGACGCACCGCGGCGGACGGAATGCCAACGGAGGCCGGGCCGAGCTCGAACGACGTCAGGCGCCCGTGCGGCCACGGTCTCTGCGGCCCGCCCCAGTTCGGTTGGATGGGGTTGGTCAGGACGATCGGGTGGAAGTCGCTCGCGCGGACCTCGACGGCGATCACGTTGGCCCCCTCACGCAGCAGGGACGGGGGGATGCCGACCGGACCGAGCGTGCGCTGGCCGAGCCTGGCCGCGTCCCTGCCATAGGCCTGGGCGGGGTATGCCTCCCCCGGGACGTCGGTGGCAAGGTTCCCGGCCGGCAGGTGTCCGCGGGCGACCTCGCGGCCGTTGACGAACACCCGGGCGCCGCCGCTGTAAACCAGCCGCACCGTCAGGGGCCGGGCGGCCTGCGGGTCCTCCACGACGAAGCGCGCCCGGTAGCACGCGGCGCTGAGCCGCAGGTCCACCGAACCGTCGTACTGCCCCAGGATGGGGTTGGTGATCTGCGCCCGCAGGCCGCCCTGGAAGGGCCCGCGCCCGCGCACCCAGGAGGCGTCGTCGAAGTCCGGCTCCGTCCAGCCCTCGGGCGAGGGCGGCGTCGGGAACGGGTCGAAGGCCCTCGCCCCGCCGGGCGCCAGGCTCACGTGATCCCGCCAGTCCACCGTCGCCGGGTTGACGCCCTTCGCCCTGAGCGCCCTCTCCGTGTCCTGCTTGAGCCGGTTCAGACGACCTTGTCCGAGGACCTTGTCCCCTTCGGCCTTCATGGCGGACGCAGAGAGGCGGCTGGGCGCAAACCGGTAGTAGCGCCGCCAGTAGCAGTTCTCGTCCAGGACTACCGACCGGCTCTGAGCACACGCCACGCCAGTCAGTACAAGGAGAATCATGGCGGCCCGCCATGGCGCGGCCACGACTCGAATGCCAGTCCGTCCGCCCACCGTCATCATGGGTGTTCCCTTTGCCCGGCCTGCTCGGGCACCCGCAGCCCTCTCAGCCGACCCAGATGGGGCTGGAGTAGGCGATGTGATTGTCCGTCTGCGTGGCGCGCACGTACCAGTTGCACGACGCCCCGCACGGCTCCGTCAGCTCGACGCGGAACGCCTCCTCGCCGGGCTTCCAGCGCCTGTGGAAGTCGCCGTCCTTCATCAGGTCCACCGCCTTGAGGGGTGCCTCGCCGGCCACGTCTATCAGTATCTTGACCTCGTCGGCGGCCGGCAGCTCCGAGCCCATCAGCGCGCCGTTCACGGTGAAGACCAGCCGGATGCGCGCGTTCGTCGTGCCGTAGCAGCGCCGCGCGCGGAGCGCCTCCAGCACGGACGCCCGGTCGAGCCGCTCCGCGAAGACCGCCGTCAGGCCGTTGTTGCCCACGACGCCCTTGTGCCCGTCCGAGTTGCACACGAAGCCGTAGCGGTAGCCGTTCTCCAGGAACCACTGCCCGTGCCGGTCGTCGCGCCAGCGCTTTATCTGCGGGATGTGACGCTCGTTGACGCCCGGCCGCTCGTAGGAGCCGTGGCAGGAGTATATCTCCAGCACCGGCTCGATCCCGATCGCATCCGCAGATATCCACTCCCCGTCCGCCAGGCCGCCCGTGTTGTGGAAATGGGGGATGGTCAGAAAGTCGCGGCCCGCCAGACCCTCCCAGAGCCTGTCAATCCGGTCGAACTCCGGCCGGGTTATCTCGGCGTACTCCATCTCCTCGCCGAGCACGACCGCCGTGTCGCCGCGCGGGCCGCGGTACTCGAACCCGACGAACGCCACGAAGTCGCCGGCCCGGTTGTGCTCGCGGGCGGCCTCCAGCGTCCGCTCCCACAGGTCGGCGCCGATCCGGTGGCGCGGCTCGTGCCGGGGCTGGTGGTGGTCCGCCACGTTGTGGAAGTCGATGCAGGCCACCTCGCGCGCGTAGGCGTGCAGGTCGGCCGGCGTCCGCAGCAGCTTTTCCCGCTCGATGCAGTCGTTCGAGTACTGCGAGTGCGTGTGCAGGTCGCCGAAGTAGAGGTTGTAGTCGCCGAAGACGCCGTCCCTGGCCGGCGCCTGCTCGAGCGGCAACTGGCGGCTGCGGACCTGGACGTGCGGGTCGGCGAACTCGAAGACGCCGTGGCTGTTGCGCGTCCACTGGGCGCCGGGCGGCACGCTGACCAGCGCGGTCGGGTCGGGCACATCGGCCACGTTCCAGAAGCGGTCGTGGGGCACGAGGCTTGCGCGGTTCAGCCCGCGCAGCAGCCGCAGCCTCTCCACCTCGCGAGGCAGGACCGTCCAGGTGAGCGGGACCTCGACGTCCGGCACCGGCCGCTCGTAGCCCTCGAAGCTGCGGGCCAGGTCGGGCAGGGCCGCCTCCGGGTCGGAGAAGTAGCGGATGTGCGCCACGTTCGTGAAGTCCCGCGCGGGCACGACCGTGCAGACCTTGGTGCCGACCGCGTGGCCGTTGCGCGTCCAGCCCCACCGGATGACCAGTTCGTCGTCCTCCTCCAGCCGGCCGTCCAGGTCGAGGACGACCATGCGCGCGGCCATGCCCTTGAAGGAGGTCTTGTCGTGCGTCGGAAAGTCCATGATCTCCATGTCCCAGACGCGCTCGGTGTAGTTCACGTCCGGGTCCGAGCAGAACAGGGCGACGTAGCCGCCGGTCTCCTGGTCGGTGCGGCTGGGGCGGTCGTAGCCCAGGTAGGCGGGGCAGTCCACGACGACGCGCGACCTCTCCGCCGTGCCCGCCGGCCCGACCACGAGCCGAAAGACGAACTCGACGCTGTCCCCGGCCAGTACCTCCTTCGGCGTCACTTCCGCGAGCTTGAAAACGTCCGACATTCCTTCCCTCCGTTCAGATGTCACGATGCCTTGTAGAACGGATGCGCTTCCCTCTTCCCGAGCGGGTAGCGCCGGGCGTCTCGCCCGGCGTGCCGGCATCCTCGCCCCCGGCGAGACGCCGGGGGCTACCCGTAGGGAGCCTTGTACCGGGCGGCGTCATCGCGTGCTGCAGAGTTGCTCGATGTCCTCGTCCGTGAGGCCGAGGGACTTCAGCTCGTCCGGCCCCAGTCCCGCTTCGCGCAAGACGCGCAGCGTGACGTCCGACTGCATCACCTCGTCGGGAAAGGTGGCCTGCCGGGCGCCGCGCAGCTCCGGATCAATCAGCCGGAAGGGCAGGTCCCATCCCTCGTCCAGGTCGTCCCCGCTGAGGCGCTCGGCCTCCTGTTCGGACAGGCCGCCGTTGTCTGCAAGGTCCGGCCCGACGCTGTAAACCACAACGCCGTCCTCGGTCCGGGTGTAGCGGAAAGGCGAGTCTGAGAAGGGGTCGTTCGGCACGGCCTCCAGCGCGTCGGGCACAAGGTCGTCGAGCGAATCCGGCCAGCGCCCGTGGGCCATGCGCCACTTCTCGACCTGGAGCGCCGTGTGTGCCACGCAGAGGCGTGCCTTGGTCGTGGGCTCGCCCGAGAAAGCGTGCCCCATGGCCGGAATGATCGTCGAGGAAAGCGGATACGCCAAGCTCGATGCCGAAAGCTCCTCCTCCAGGGTCTCGCCCAACTCTTCACCTCTGATTGCCTTGTCGGCCGCCGAAAGTCTACCGAGTTCCACGTACTGATCCATCACTTCGTGGAAGTAAAGGGCGTCCCTTTCGCGCCAGCCGGGCACCCACCGGTAGGCAGCAGGCTTGGCAGATCCTGGTTCCCCGTAACCGCGGGCCAGATCGTCGGCATGGCCGAAGGCGTACTGTCCCGAAGACCTCTCAGCAACGATGAGCCAGTCCAGCGACAATTCTGCTTGCTCACGTTCGAGTTCCTGGATCAGCGCATCGAGTTCGTCCTCATCGATCGGGCAGAGACCCACGACCCGTTCCACGGCGTCGACCAAAAGCCCGTCCGAGGCCATCCTGACCAACTGTTCGATGAGGAACGGACGCTGCCCTATCGCAGCGGCAAGGCGACGACACGTCACCAGGGATCCGGCTGCCCCGGCGCTGTCGCCTTCGATGGCGTGAAAGATGCCCTCGCGGACGCAGAGCTGGCCGGCTCGGCGCAACGCAATCACACCGGGGATTCCCAGGCTCCAGGGATCGGAGGCTGGCACCAGCGGGTAACACCCGCGAGGGAGCCGCGCCGCCTCGTGCATCAGCCGCAGGGTTTCCGCGTTTGCCTCCAGATCCTCCCGGATCCATTCCTGGAGCGTGACGGAGGGCAGCACGCCGGGCGGAGAGGCGTCCAGCAGCTCGGAGGCCAGGCCGCCGTGCGGCGTCTCCTGGACTTGCCCACGCGCGTCCATGAAGTCGAACGCCGAGTTCTCCTCGTCGGGTAGGTACGTGTGGCGGTTGATCATTTCGTCGAGGGTGATGAGCTGGCCGTCCGCGCTGAGTTGCGCGACCTTCGCCTCCAGCTTCCCCTCCCAGTGCCGGTCGTAGAGGTAGATTCCCAATGCGCCGAGGCCGATCAGCAGCAGGACGCCCAGGGCGGCGGGCCCCCAGCAGCCAGTGCCCCGGCCCTTCTCGGGCAGGCCGATGTCCAGGTCGTCATCCGTTGTGGCTGCGTTCACGGACTTGCCTCACGTCAGGACGAACTCCGGCCGGGCGATGATCTCGCCCTCCTCGACGACCCGCGCGACCTCCAGGAACCGATAGTCGGCGAAGATGGCGAAGTCCTCGCCCTCGTCCGCCTCCGGCTCTTCGAGCAGGTCCCCCCGCGTCACCGGTCGGCCGAGCAGCAGGCCCTCGGCGGCCTCGGGCCGGGCCGCCACGGCGGGCAGCACGTGCCCGATGACCTCGCCCGGTATCAGCACCTCGCGCAGAGGCGCCTCGTCCCCGGCGTCGAGCCGCGCCACGGCCTCGCGCAGCCCCTCCAGCGTCACGAACCCCGGCGCGTCGTCCCGGAAGATGCCCGCTTGGGTCCTGCGCAGTCCGGTCATGTGCGCCCCGTCGAGCCGCTCGCCCAGGTCGTGCACGAGCTTACGGATGTATGTGCCGCCCTGGACCTTCGCTTTGAACTCGACGTCCCGCCCCTCGCGGCCCGTCACGGTCCAGTAGTGGACCTCCCTCTCGCGCACGCGCCTCTTGACGCGGCTGCGCACGGGGGGAAGCTGGCGGATCGTGCCCTCGAACTCCTTCATCTGCGCCAACAGCTCCTCCGGCCCGACCTCGGAGTGGAGCCGCATCGTGCCGCGGTAGGTCTTGTCCTTGGTCAGGAACCACCGGGCCAGCCGGCAGGCGCGGTTCAGGCCGACCGGCAGGACGCCGGTGACGTTCGGGTCGAGCGTGCCGTAGTGGCAGCTCTTGGGGACGCGCAGGATCCTCTTCGCCAGGTCCGCCGTCTTGAAGGACGTCGGCCCGGAGGGCTTGTCAATGTTGAGGATGGCGAACTGGAGGAGCTCCTCCAGCGACTTGCGCCTCTTCGTCTCTTCCAGGTCCGGTTCCATGCTCCGCGCGGGGCCGAAGGGCGGCGGCTCAGTCCGCCAGCCAGACCCCCTGCTCGATAAGGGAACTCTTCACGTCGCGTCCGTCTATCTCGGCCGGGGGAACGCCCCGGTTGACGGCCATCGTGGCTGCCGTCCCGGCGGCCTGGCCGACCGTGCATGCCGGCGGCATGACGCGCATCGAGGCGTGGATGGCGTGGTCCACGCCGATGGGCCGGCCGCCGACCAGCAGGTTATCGCAGTCAACCGGCACCAGGCAGCCGTAGGGGATCTCGTACCACTCGCCCTCCGGCATGTAGGTGTTCTCGCCGCCGCCGCCCGTCGGGCTGTGTACGTCAATGGGGTAGCGGCACCGGCAGATGCCGTCCGGGAACTTCGACGCCTTCTCGAAGTCCTCGCGCGTGATGCGGGCATGCCCGCGCACGTGGCGCGACTCCCGCACGCCGATGTTGACCGCGATGGCGTGCAGGCGGGCGTTCTCGAAGCCCGGCACGTCCCGGCGCAGGAAGTCCAGGTACTCCCTCACCTGGCGCCGGCCCTCGACCTCCGCGTCCGACAGGGAGAGCGTGTCCGTCCCGTCGTGCCTGACGACGCGCGTGGTGTTGAAGTGGATGCGGTCGTCCTCCAGCGTGCGGAAGAACAGGACGTTCTCTCGCGGGCAGTCGAGCCGACCCTCCTCGCGTGCCCTGTCGTAGGCGGCGTTGATGGCCGAACGTTCCGGCATCCGCCCGATGTCCACGCCCGCCAGGTCGAAGCAGGTGGTCATGGCCTGGGCCAGGCCGTCCTCGGGCCGGCCGTAATCGAAGGCGCACCCGGCGCGTGCCGCCAGGTCGCCGTCGCCGGTGCAGTCCACGTAGACCTTGCCGCGGTGGGCCGTCAGGCCGCTCTTGCCGAGCATAAGGGCGCAGCCGATGCGGCGCCCGTCCATCAGCGGGCGGTCGAGCCGGACGTGGTAGAGGAGCTCGACGCCCGCGTCCAGGCAGAGTCGCTCCGCCGCGAGTTTAGCCGTCTCGTGGCAGAAGGTCCGCCCCTTGTCCCCGAGCCCGCCCATCTCGTTCATGAGGCGGCACCAGTCCTGGAAGACGCCCGAGTCGAGCGGCCTGCCGTCGAGGTGGTTGGGCATGAAGGGATTGACCAGTCCGGCGGTGGCCATGCCGCCCGGGAAGCCGTACTGCTCGCACAGGAGGGTGCGCGCTCCGAGCCGGGCGGCGGCGACGGCCGCACCTATGCCGCCGGGCCCGCCGCCGACCACCACGACGTCCACGTCGTGCAGGACGGGAATGCCGCCCTGCTCCGGTCTCGTCACGGTCTCAGCCATCCTGTTCTCCCAACCTGGCATCTTGAGTTCTGGCGGTTACAGGATAGCACGGCGTCCGGCGGCGTCAAAGTCGAAGCCTCAGGGCCTGTCTTTGACATGCCCTGAGGGTGCGGGTATCGTCGGCAGTCTCCACGTGCACCATGGAAAGTCCGGGTATGTATTCGGAGAAAGAGAACTTCGTGCGGGTGCTGAGGCGGGACGACCCCTCGCACGTCTGCTATCCGCCGCCGTCGAAGGGGACGAGCTATTTCGGCGCCTGGCCGCATCACAGCCGGCCGGCCGAGGATGCCGCGGAGTGGCTGGACGAGTGGGGCGTGCGCTGGGAGGTCAGGAACGGCGAGGCGTTCCCCGTCGGCCCCGCCGTGGACTCGTGGGAGAAGGTTGACGGTATCGTCGCGCCCGACCCGAAGGCGCCCGGCAGGATGGAGCCCGTCCGGGAGATGGCCGAATCGCTCGACCGAGAGCTGTTCTTCCTCAGTGTGGGCCACCCCTACTTCATGTACGAGAAGGCCATCAACATCCTCGGGCCGGCGGAGTTCTGCGCCTCGATGCTGGGCGCGCCGGAGAAGGCCCACCGCCTGCTGGACGTCATCCTGGAGTTCGAGCTGGGCATCGCAGAGCAGTACGTCAAACATTCCCCCGATCACGTTATGCTTTCGGACGACTACGGCCACCAGGACCGGCTGGCGATGTCGCCGGAGTGCTGGCGGGAGTTCTTCAAGCCGCGCGTCAGGAAGGTGCTCGATTTCTACCGGGACCGGCTCGGGCCGGACGCGGTGCTGGGGCTGCACAGTTGCGGGCACGTGATGCCCGTCCTGGAGGACCTGATGGAGGCGGGGCTCCAGATCCTGCACCCCGTCCAGTCCACGGCGAACGACCTGCGCGAGATGCGGCGCAGGACCGGCGGCGGCCTGACGCTGGCGGGAGGCATAGACGGACAGCGCATCCTGCCGCTGGGGACGCCCGCGGACGTGCGGCAGGAGACCCTCCGCAAGATGGACATGCTGTGGGAGAACGGTGGGTACCTGCCGATGGCCGAGAAGAGCCACGGCGTCCCCCGCGAGAACCTGGAGGCCATGGCGCAGGCCATCCGGGACTGGAGCCGCGCCAACGTCGAGCGATAGGCCGACCATGAACGAAACCCCAGCCAGCCTCGTGGACCTGCACTGCCACTCATCCGCTTCGGGCGGCGCCGTGGGCACCCCCCCGGACATCGCCGCCTTCTTCACGAGGCACGGCTACGCGGCCTTCGCCCTGACCGAGCATCAGAACATCCGCAGCCTGCCGGCGGCGTGCGAGGCCGCCGAACGTGAGGGCATCGAGTACGTCAACGGCGTCGAGATGTCGGTGCGCGTGGACGACCCCGATGCGCCGGACCGGGGGGTGGACGTGGTCGGGCTGCTCTTCGAGCCGACGGCGGAGTTGGAGCGGCTGGCCGAGGAGGGGCTGGAGCGGGCGACCGAATGGGTCCGCACCGGCCTTGCCCGGCTGCGCGAGCGGGGCGTGGTTGACGTGTCCGAGGAGGAGTTGAGGGCGGGGGTCAGGAAGCGGTTCGGGGCGCGTGACGTGTGGAAACGCCCTTACGGCGTCGTGCCGCTCGGCGTCGTCCTGCTGGAGAGGGGGCTGGTGCGGGAGAATCAGCCCCGGTCGGTCAACGACCAGGTGCGCGACTTGCTGCACGGCGTCTATCCGGAATCGGAGCGGCCGCCCCTGCCGGAGGTCGGATACGTCTGCGACGTCCTCGCCCGGGCCGGCGCGGTACGCATCCTGGCCCATCCGGGCGGCGGGCGCAGGGAGCCGTCGGACCAGCAGCAGCGCCGGCTGGAATGGTGGCTGGACCGATACGTGGACGGCATCGAGGTCTATACCCGCAAGCACCTGCCGGCCTATGAGCAGATGGCGCTGGAGGTCACGCGGCGCCGGGGCCGCCCGTTCAGCGGGGGCTCGGACTCGCACAGCTACCACGACGACGGCACGTTCAGCAAGGCGCCCTACGCGTGCCTCGAATCGCTGCGCGAGTTCAAGGCGGCCCGGTGAAGGCGCAACCGTGCAACGGGAGACGAGCACTGACATGAAGCGAACCTGGCGCCGGACAGCGACTGCGCTTCTGCTCTTATGGGCGGCGTCGGCCCTGCCTCTGAAGGGGGCCGCAGCGGCGGGTGCGCCGGCGCACCCCTACCTCTACTTCTCCGCGCAGGACCTGCCGGCGCTGCGCGCCCGGCTGAAGAAGGAGCCGTTCGCCGGGCGATGGGAGCGCCTTCTGGCCCACGCCGACCGCTGCTTGCAGCGGCGAGCCCCCGGTCCCAATCGGGCCACGGGCAGCTCGCGGAACTCGCTCGGCGTTGCGGGCACGACGGCTTTCGCCTACGTCGTGACCGGCCAGAGGCAATACGGCCTGCGGGCGAAGACGGAGCTGCTGGCACTGCTGCAGTCCGAGAAATGGCACACGGGTTACTCCTGGAACAAGGGCGCCGACCTGAGCACGGCGGAGCTGAGTGTGACGGCGGCGCTCGTCTACGACTGGTGCTATGACCTGATGGCGCCTGCGGAGCGCCGCGCGGTCCGGGACGGCGTGCTGGAGAAGTCCACGCGCGTCTACCTGCGGTCCGTGGAGGAGTACAACGACTGGTGGTCGGAGAACTCGGTGACCAACTGGTGCGGGGTCTGCCACGGTGGCTGCGGGCTGGCCGCGCTGGCGCTCTACCACGAATCGCCCGAGGCGGCGCGGGCCGCCAAACTGGCCTGGCAGCATGCGCAGAACTTCCTCCGCAGCGTGATCCTGGAGGACGGCGCGGGCCACGAGGGCGTCATGTACTGGCGTTACGGCGTGACGTTCGGCAACTACCTGGCCGCGGCCGCGGCGCGCTGCCTGGGCGGGGACGGAGGATTGTCTGACACATACGCGGGCAAACTGGCCGGCTACTGGGACATCTACATGCAGGGGCCGGACATGCGCTACGCCAACTTCAACGACATGGGCGAGGAGACGTTCGCGGGCCTCTACTCGCAGAACAGCCGCCAGCAGGAAGGCGGCCCGAACAGCGTTCTGTGCGCTCTGTTCGAGGCGCGGGCGCCCGGCGGGGACCCGTTCCTGCTGTGGGGGGCCGACAACGGCGGGTGCGCCTTCTACTGGGAGGGCGTCTCGCCCTTCTACTTCCTGTGGAGGCGGAGCGCGCCGCCCGCCGGCGAGAGGCCGCCCTTGCAGGACGCCGTCCTGTTCCGCGGGGCGGGGCACGCCGTCTTCCAGTCGCAGGCGCTCTGGTTCGTCTACAACGGGGGCTGGACCAGCAACCGCTCCCACGCCAACAGGGACCTCGGGACGTTCGTCCTCGTGGCCGGCGGGGAACGCTTCGCCAGCGATCCCGGCTACGGCGCCGAAGGGACCGAGGACCACTCGACGGTTCTGGTCGGCGGCAGGGGGCAGCCCGAAAACGTCCGCGGCACGTATCGGCGCTTCGGGAGCGGACGCGGGTTCGCCTACCTGGCCTCCGACCTCTCCGACTGCTATCCGGGCGCGGGACTGAAGCGATTCGTGCGCCAGGCGCTGATGGTGCGCGGGGCCTACGTCGTCCTCATTGACGACCTGGAGGCCGAAGCAAGCACAGGTTTCGAGTGGCGGATGCAGAGCGCCCTGCCCGCCGGGGCGCAGCCCGCCCGGCGCCTGGCGACCGTGCAGGGCTCCAACGTTGACCTCCACGTCGTGGCCGCCGCCCCCGCCGACGCACTCATCTCGGCACAGCAGACCAGCATACGGATCAAGGACCGTTCCCGGCGCATGCACACGGTCCGTATCGCGCCCGCCTCGGCGCGGGAGCAGGCGCTCATGGTGGCGGTGCTCTACCCCGTGGTGTCCGGCGGCGCCCCGCCGCGCGTCGCCCTCGACGGGCGGGGGATATTGACCGTGACAGGTGGCGCGGCAACTGATACCATAGTCCTCGCCAAGACCGACTTCGGCGTGGGGGTGGTGAACGTCAACGGCGAGGACGTGTCCCGCCTGCCGCCGCCTCAGGTGCGCACTTTGCGCGCCTTCCGGGGGGCGGGATGAAGCCGAACCCTTTGCGGGGCGCGATGGAGTATCGTGGGGGATCGTATTCGCCGGCACTGGCGGCCGGTGCCGAGAGCGCCGGAGCAGTGTCCGACAGGCGCGGTGCAGGAGGGGAGATGAGATGAGAGGAGTCAGGGACTCGCTGGTCGTGCTGATGCTGGTTGCGGTCGCCGTCGTCTCCAGCGGCTGCCCCCTGCTAGTTGCGGCGGGGGTGGGTGGCGCGGGGGCCGCCGCTTACTACGGCGGAAGGCTCGAGCAGACGATGGAGGCCACCGTGTCTGAGACGTGCGAGGCGGCGGTCAGCGCGCTCGAGGGCGAGGGGCTGCCCCTCTACGAGAAGAAGGTGGACAGCGCCACGGCGCACATAGAGTCGGAGTACGCCGACGGCAAGAACGTGTGGATCGACGCCGATCGCATCAGCGAGAAGAGCACGAAGGTCACGGTGCGCGTGGGCGGTGTGGTGCCCGACAAGCAGCGGGCCTTCGACATCATGGACGCCATCGAGAAACGCCTGCGCACGCGCCGCTCCAGCTCAGGCGGCATCTCACAGGACCCGCGGCTCTTCTCGCGGTGAGACGCCGTCGGGGTCGTTCGCGCGCCCCCCTGCCGGGGCCGGAACGGGCCCGCTGAGCAGCGGATCGTTCGTCTCTCGCATCCATCGGTCGAGCCGTTCGCGCATATCAGCCAGGGCTTCCTCCCCGCGCGGATCGTCCATCAGGCTGTTCGCCTCGTGCGGGTCGAACGTGAGGTCGAACAGCTCCTCCCGGGGCAGCGGCATCTGGACCCAGCCGCAGTCCATCCACAGCTGTTTCGTGGGGCTGTCGTCGCAGTTCGGCAGGACGGGCCTGCCCCGGTCGTCGAACCGCCGGATGTACTTCCACCGCTTCGTTCGCACGCACCGCATCGGCTCATAGGCGGCGTGGTAGTTGACCTCGGCGAACAGCTCCTCGCGCACTTCCTCGGCCTCGCCTCGCATGACCGGCATGAATGAGACGCCCTGGAGCCAATCCGGCGGGTCTATCCCGAGCAGAGCGCAGAGCGTGGGAAAGATGTCCACCTGCGAGACCAGGGCGTCCACGGCCCGCCCGCCCGTGAACCCGCCCGGCCCGCGCATGATGAGCATGACCGCGATGCCGGCGTCGTAGAGGTTGCACTTCATCCGCGGGAAAGCGATCCCGTGGTCGGTCGTGCAGATGACCAGCGTATTCTCGGCCAGGCCCGTTTCCTCCAGCGCGTCGAGCACGCGGCCCATCCGGGCGTCGAGCACGCGCGCCTCGGCCATGAACCCGGCCATGTCGCGGCGGGTCTCCGGCGTGTCGGGGATCGGGTCAGGGGGGCGGCAGTAGTTGGGGTTCTCCTGCGGACCCGGCTCGCGGAAGTCGCGGTGCGTGTCGCCGAAGCCCACGGAGAGGAAGAACGGCTGCCGGGGCGCGTCGTGGAGGAACGCGGCGGCCATTTCGTCCAGCTCGCCCTGGTGCTCCGTGGATTCGCCGACAATGTCGTCGTAGCCGATGGTCTTCCTGACGCCGGGCTCCTGGTGCGACGCGACGTGCTGCACCCCGCAGAGGGCGGTGTAATAGCCGTTGCGGCCCAGCGTGCGGACGACGTGATGGCCGTAATCGTTCAGCCCCCAGCCCCGGTGCGCCAGACCGGTCATGCCGCTATTGTGCGGCCACTGCCCGGTCAGCAGGCTCGCGCGGCTCGCCGAGCAGGTGGGGTTCGTGCAGAACGCCTGCCGGAAGATGACGCCCTGCTCGGCCAGTCGCTGGAGGTTCGGCGCGGGCACCGCGTAGCCGTAAGGCTGGACGTAACGCCCCGTGTCGTGCGAGTGCAGGTACAGTATGTTCGGCCGGTCCATGCTGCGTGCTCCAAAACGGAAGTTGCTGGTTGCTGGTTGTGTGTTGCTGGTCAGCGGGAGAGCCGCGCGGCTGTGTCCGCCGCAGGGCGGATACGGGCCTCGCCGCCGTTAGTCGCCAGCCGCCGCCACCCCGCCCATCTTGTAGTTCTGGCTCAGGGTGTAGAGCCGCCGGGCGGTCCCGTCCTGGTTTACGTGCGCGGCGACGATCCTGCCGACCAGTATCACGTGGTCGCCAGTGGCGAGTTCGCTCTCCAGCGTGCACTCGAAGTTGGCCACCGCGTCGGCCAGCAGCACGCAGTCCACCTCGCTGGCGGGCTGGGTGGGCGTGCCGCGGGCGGCGATCTTGTCCACGTCCCGGCCGGAGTTCGTGCCGAAGAAAAGCGCATCCTCGGCCATGCCGTCGGAGGGGAAGGCGATGACGAACTCCCCCGCGCGTCGGATGACCTCCAGCGAGTAACGCGTCAGCCCGACTGAGATGGCCATCATGGGCGGCTGGTGGGACGTGATCATCGTCCACCCGAGCGTGATGGGATTGCACTTGCCCCCGGCGTCCCTGGCGAGAGCAATCACGACCTGCTCCGGGTACTTGCGCACAATCGCCTCGGAATAAGGCACACCGACCTGCATTGTCGCCTCCTGACCGCTGCTTCGAGGAGCGTCTCAGGCCCATTATAGCGCCGGCGCGCGCCGCCGCTAAGTGCACGTGACGCGGCGCCGGAACGACGGTATGATGGCCGGGACTGGATTGCGACGACTGTGACAGAATGAGGAGCACGGGCCGTGCAGGAGACATCGGGATCGAGCGTTCTGAGGAAGGAAGGCGCGACGCGCGTCGTCTGCGACAGGGAGTTCCGCCCCTTGGTGGCTTACGTGGGAGGGCCTCTCGGCAGGCAGGCGCTGGCGCCGGCCGCCGAAGTGCGCCTGACGCACGACCACCCGGACGACTACGCGCGCGGCGGCGAACTGCCCCTGCTGGTGGACCGGCACCTGGACCCCTTGACCGAACTGCCGCTCGGCGTCCCGGTGACTCGTGAGACGCCCGCCGAGGACGTCAAGCGCGAAGGTCCTTATCTCTCCCTGGCAGCGCGGCCCCCGGAGCCGGACGGCGACCCCGTCGGCGGGGAGCTGTACGCGCCGGACCAAGCCGAGCCGCCCCACGCCCGCGAGTGGGACTTCCTCAAGGAGCACGCCCGGAAGGCCCTCGCCGCCGCCGGCGTCCCCAACTCGACGGACCCGGTCGAAAAGGTGCAGGCGTTTGCCGAGTACGCGATGAACTTCAAGAAGTCGCCCACCTACGGCTCGTTCCACCCGGTGGACGTGCTGCTCCACAGCTCATACTGCACGGGCGCGGCCAACGTCTTTGCCGCCCTCTGCTGCGTCGAGGGCATCGCCACGCGCCAGACCTGCATCTCCAACCACACCATGAACGAGGTTTGCCTGGACGGCCGCTGGCACTTCGTGGACAACCACGCCGACGGCGCCCGTTTCATGCCCGGCCGCGACTACGTGGACGTCACGCTGGACTGTGACCGCCACGACGAGCTCGGCCCCAAGCAGAGGGACTACCTGGGCCACCCGCGCACCTGGGCGCGCAGCCCGTGGCACTACTCGGGCACGCTGCGTTGGCACTGGGCCTGGGGCGACGGCCAGGGGCGCGGCATCCGCACGGACGTGATGGACGGCTACGGCGTCGGCGTCCCATGCGACCCGCATCACGCCCGGGCTCTCTACCCGGGGCGGGACCGTCACCCCTTCCCCCTCTGGAACGGGACGCCCGAGATCATCCTCACCGAGAAGGCGAGCTGGCTGCGCGTCAACCTGCTCCTCGAGGCAGGGGAGGCCCTGCTGAAGCCCTTCCACGTGGGACCCTCGGACGACAATCCCGTCAAGGCCGCCTGCGTCGAGTGGTGGTTCCGCGGCGAGGTGAGCCGCGAGGACGTGGTGCTGACCTGCGACGAGGATTTGGAGCTCGAGCCGGCCGCGCTGCTGCCCGGGACGGGCGGGGTGACGGTGGTGCGGTTCGACCTGCCCGTGGACGCCGTCGCCGAGATCGGCCCGCACGCGCTGGTGCTGACGAACCGTTCCGACCGCCGGCTCAGTGCCGTGGCCTATCCGACGCCGCTCGTGACGCCGCCGCCCGTGGGGACGCAGGGCGCGCTGAAGGCCCACCCGCAGTCCCTGATGACAGAGCCGATCATCATCTAACGTCGCCGTCCTGGATCCCCTCTCCCCTCGGGAGAGGGACAGGGCGAGGGGCGTGTGAACGCCCGGTGGCGTGCCCCGCCTCCCCTCTCCCTCAGGGAGAGGTATAGGGTGAGGGGCGTGTGAGCGCCCGGCCGGGGCGCGTCTATTCCTCGACCCAGCCCACAACCCCGCCGAGGTCCTGCCCCTTCTCGATGGTGATGGTCTTGAGTATTTGCCCGTCTTTGTCTGTCAGCGTGATCGCCGGCCCGATGGGAGGCTCGTCCTTGCCCCGCGTCCGGTGGCACGCCAGGTACTTCCCGCTCGGGCTGATCTTGAACAATCTCGTCCCCTCGACGAGGACCTGAGTGTCATCCTCCAGGTTATAGACGGCCAGCCCGCCCTCCGAGG
>Ga0180431_10002120_pt1 | contig 26941 bp, 13 predicted proteins | sample SS_ome_11_FD_132459 | JGI IMG/M metagenome (GOLD analysis project Ga0180431, IMG submission 132459) | Hypersaline lake sediment archaeal communities from the Salton Sea, California, USA - SS_1_MS_1 metaG | ecosystem: Environmental > Aquatic > Non-marine Saline and Alkaline > Hypersaline >... | reverse complement strand
GAAGCGGTTGCGAGAGGCCGAGCGGCAGTCCTTGCCCAAGCCGGCCCAACTGCCGCCGCGCAGGACGCGCCGGTTGCCGCTGCTCGGACCGGTCGGGTCGCTCGCGGCGGTGCGCCCCGGCGACTCGCCGTACCGGTCGCTGCACCACTCCCAGACGTTGCCACGCATGTCGTACAGGCCCCAGGCGTTCAGCCACAAACCAGAACGCAAGACCAAGTACCGCTCGGCGTTCTACGCGGAGATGGTCAGGCAATACTCCAACCAGCTCGACCGCACGATCAGGCAGGGCCGGATCGACGCGGCCATCTGCGAACTCAAGCTCCCCCCCGACAGCCCGGGCATCCTCCGCAGCAAGGCCGACAGGATTGCCGAGATCCTCGACGAGATGACCCCGGCGTTCTACAAGGACCGCCGGCTTCGGTGGGTCGACGAGCGGGACTGGAAGGCCCGCCGAGACGCCGGTGACGTCCTCCGAGGACCAGCGTGCCGGTGGGAGAGAATACCTGATAGAACAGACCCAAAGATGTGTTAAAGTACAGTAGCGATATCTGCAATTATGAAGCGAGTCGGGCGGCCGACAACCACGAGAACGCCCGTGTGTCGTCGAAGCCCGAGGCAGGGCTCGGCGTGCTCTTATGGCATGGTGACTCTGAGGTAGAGGACCGTGAGGCGTGCCCACAAGGTGACATCCACGCCGTGCGCAATTGTCGAGGCGCTCGAACCGCGCCTGCTGCTGGACGGCAGCCTGCTGATCACCGAGTTCATGGCCTCCAACGGCGGGGGGCTGCTCGACGGGGACGGGAACTCCTCGGACTGGATCGAGTTGTACAACCCCACCGACACGCCGGCCACGCTCGACGGGTGGTATCTGACCGACAATGAGAACGCCCTGACGAAGTGGCCCTTCCCCGACCCGGACGCTGTCGTCCAGCCGGGCGAGTACCTCGTGGTGTTCGCATCGAAGGGGCGTGAAGACGTCCCGGCCCCACACGATCCCAACGTCGACCCCGCGGGCAACTGGCACACGAGCTTCAAGCTCGATGCCACCGACGGGGAGTATCTGGCGCTCGTGGTCGAGCAGGCCGGCCAGCCCACCGTTGTCCACGCCTACGATCCACAGTTCCCCAAGCAGTTGCCCGACATCTCGTACGGGCTGCCGGACACCACGGCTGTGTGGGAGCAACTGGTGGCTTCCGAGGCGCCCGTTGCCTATCACGTGCCCACCGCCGCCGATGCGGACCTGATCCCCCAGCCGGGTATCGACGCCGGGTGGACCGCGCCGACATTCGATGACTCGGCCTGGGCAGACACGATCGCGATAGACCCGGCGGGACTGCTGATAACCGAGACGGGGGCCGGGGAGGTGAGATTTGTCGAGGTCCAGAACGCCGGGGCCGGAGGCATCGACACGACCGGCTGGCAGGTCGTGGTCAACGACGCCTCGTCGGGCATCAACGCCGTGCACGTCGAGCCATGGGCTCTCCCTGCGGGTGATATCCCCGCGGGAGCCGTTCTCTACGGCACGGACGACGCGTCAGACGCCGGCGCCGATTTCCGCTGGTCGGCGCCGATTGCCTGGACCGTTGACGATCCCGGCTGGGCGATGGTCATCGATGACGCCGGCGGCGTGGTGGACTTTGTGGCGTGGGGCTACAGCGAAGGCGAGATCGCCTCACTGGACATCTCCTTCGCAGGCTTCGAGAACATTACCGTCGCCCAGCAGTGGCGTGGGAGCGGGGCGCGGCTGGCCGGAGGGGGCACGCCCGGGGCCGAAGAGGACGTTATTGCCTTCGGGGCGACCTGGGACGCCCTGCACCCGCTGGACGGGGTGGACCCGGCCGGGGCGGACCCGGATTTCAACAGCACGTGGATGCAGCCGACCGGGTACGACGGGCCCACGTTCGACCTCTCGGGTCCGGCGGTGCTGGGCTACGGCACGATCGACATGCGCGCGGTTGTCACGGACATCACCACGCCCCCCGCGGGCAATCGCGGCACCGCATATTTCCGCCGAGAGTTCGTCCTGACCGGCAACACGGTCAACACCGGCATCGAGATCCTGAGCGACGACGGGGCCTTCATCTACATCGACGGCATCGAAGTGGCGAGGAGCAATATCGCCCCGCCCAAGACCGACACCTACGCGACCTTCGCCGACGGCTACACCTACCCCGACGGCACACGCACGGAGAACCGGACCGAGACGCTGACCGTCGCGGAGATGCCCGCGGGCACACACACCATCGCCGTGTCCGTCCACCAGTCCAGCGCGACCAGTTCTGACCTCGGGTTCGACCTTCGCCTGTTCGGCCGGCCCGTCAGCGGGGGCAACGCCCTGCGTCGTACGGGCAGCGTCGACGGCGACACGGCCGCGGACTTCGCCGCCACCAATGAGCCCACACCCGGGCTGCAGAACCCGGACCTGACCGTCCCGTTCGGCACGATCGCACCGTCAGAAACCGGCGTGGGGTTCAGTGCCGACCAGCCGGCCTTCGAGGATGTCATCGGCACCGACGTGGGTTCTGAGATGCAGGGCGTCAACGCGTCGCTCTGGACCCGCATCGCGTTCCAGGTCGACGACCTGCTGCCGTTCGACGTGATGACGCTGCGCATGAAGTACGATGACGGCTTTGCGGCGTACATCAACGGCCACGAAGTGGCCCGGCGAAACGCACCGGCGACACTGGCCTATGATTCGGCCGCCGCAGGCTCCCGCCCGGACGCGCAGGCCGTCGTCTTCGAGGACATCGATATCACCGAGCACCTCTTCGGAACGCTCGCCAGCGGCACCAACGTCCTGGCGATCCACGCGCTGAACGTCAGCGCGGGTGACGGTGACTTGCTGGTGCTGCCCGAACTGGTCGCCGCCGGGCAGTTGCGTCGGCAGTATATGACCACCCCCACGCCGGGCCAGCCGAACGTGCCCGGAGCCGTCGGGCTCGTCGCCGACACGCAGTTCAGCGTTGACCGCGGCTTCTACGACACCGAGCAACTGGTCGCGATCACCACCGACACCGCGGGCGCCGAGATACGCTACACGCTTGACGGCAGTAAGCCGTCGGAAACGGTCGGAACGCCGTATCTCGGACCGGTGCCAATCACCACGACCACCACGCTGCGCGCCATCGCCTACAAGACCGGGCATATCTCGACGAACGTCGATACCCACACGTACATCTTCCCCCGGGACGTCGTCGAGCAGGACGGCGAAGGCTTTCCCATGGAGTGGGGGTTTGACGGGGGCCCGACCGGGGCCGACTATGGCATCGACCCTGACATCGTCGGTACGCACGCCGAGGCGAACGAAGACTACTATGACGACTTCATCAGCGGGCTGACGAGCATTCCCACACTGTCCCTGGTCCTGCCCGTCAGCCAGATGTTCGCCAACGGGGGACTGTACGACAACCCCGGCAGCCGGACGATGGAGAAGGAGACGTCGGCCGAACTGATCCATGCCGACGGACGCGACGGGTTCCAGGTCGACGCCGGCCTGAAAATGCAGGGCGGCGCCAGCCGGAATGTGGGAAACTCACCCAAGCACTCGATGAGCCTGCGGTTCCGTACCCAGTACGGTCCGGGGCACCTGGAGTTTCCCTTGTTCGAGGGCTCGCCCGTCGAGAGCTTCAACAGCCTGCAGCTCCGGGCCGTCTACAACAACTCGTGGATACACTGGGGCTCCGACCAGCGGAACCGAGGATCGCTCATGCGCGACCAGTGGATGCGCGACGTGCTGATCGCGATGGGACATCTGGACGCCGGTCATGGCCAGCACGTGCACCTGTACATCGACGGCCTCTACTGGGGCATCTACGTCGTTCAGGAGCGACAGGAGGCCTCGCATTACGCCGCCTATCACGGCGGAGATGACGACCGTCTCGACGCGCTGAACAGCGGATCGGCCCTCGACGGGAACACGGCCTCCTGGAACAGCCTGCACAACCTCGTTGCCGGCGCCGTCGATGGCGGGATCAGCCTCGCAGAGTTCCAGGAGATCCAGCAGAAGCTCGACGTCGTCCACTTCGTCGACTACATGATCATCAACCACTTCGGCGGTAATACCGACTGGGACGGCCACAACTGGCGAGCCGCTGGCGGCGGGCCCGACAACGCTCCCTGGCGAGTCTACAGTTGGGATGCCGAACACGTGATGGAAAGCATCGGCGTCAACAAGATCGGCGTCAATAATGCGGGCAAGCCCAGCAGACTGTTCCACAGCCTCCGCAACAGCGACGAGTTCGTCCTGATGTTCGCCGACCGGTTGCACGAGCACTTCTTCAATGGCGGCGTCCTTACGGCTGACGCGGCCGCTACCCGATGGTCCGACCGCGCGGCGGAGTTGGACCTGGCCATGGTCGCCGAGTCCGCGCGCTGGGGCGACTATCGCAGGGACGTCCACTCGCGGTCCAGCGGCCCGTATGAACTGTACACCAGGAACGACCATTGGCGTCCGCACCTGCAGTGGCTCATGGACCACTACTTCCACCAGATCGATCCGCCGTATCGCTCCCGCAGCGACGAGGTGCTCATCGACTACAGGAATGCCCAACTCTACCCCGACACCGCGGCGCCCGTATTCCACATCAACGGGACCTACCAGCACGGCGGGGTGATCGACTCCGGTGACCTGCTGAGCGTTCTCAACCCCGGCCAGTCAGGCGCGATCTGGTACACGCTCGACGGGTCGGACCCTCGACTGCCCGGCGGCGACGTGAACCTTGCCTCGGCCGTCGAATACGCGGACGCCGTCGCTGTCGATGACAGCATTCCCGTCCTCGCACGCGTACTCGACGACGCCGGCCGGTGGAGCCCCCTGAACAGGGCGATCTACGAGACCGCCCTGCCGCCCGACATCGCGATCACGGAGATCAACTACAACCCGGCCGACCCGACGGCGGTTGAGGACAGCGCCGGGTACGAGGACGCCAACGCCTTCGAGTTCATCGAACTGAGGAACATCGGGTCGCGGACTATCGGTCTCCAGACCGTCCACTTTGCCGAAGGAATCGACTTCAGCTTCGCCTCCAGCGCCGTGACGTCACTGGACGCAGGCCGGTACGCCGTCGTGGTGCGCAATGCGGCGGCATTCGAACTGCGATACGGCACAGGCGTCACCATAGCCGGTCAGTTCACCGGCGGCCTCGACGGCGGCGGCGAAGCCATCACGCTGGCACATGGGGCCGACAGCGCATTTGTCGCGTTTCACTTTGACGACTCGGGCGACTGGCCCGGACGGGCCGACGGAAAGGGCGCCACGCTCGAGATCATCGACCCGCGCGGAGAGTACAGCGATCCGGACAACTGGCGGTCCAGTGTGGCCTACGGCGGCACACCCGGCGCTGCATCCGAGCCTGAGATCGGCGTCGTCATCAACGAAGTGCTCACCCACACCGACTTGCCCCAAACCGATACCATCGAACTGCACAACACCACCGGCGCCGATATCGACATCGGCGGCTGGTTCCTCAGCGACAGTTGGGGCTGGGCGTCCAGCCCGGACAACGGTGACTACAAGAAGTTCCGCGTCTCCGACGACACGATCATCCTCGCCGGGCAGTACATGACCTTCAATGAGGCCGACTTCAACCCCTCCGGCGGCGCGGCCCCGGACGACTTCGCCCTGAGCGGTGCCTACGGGGACGACGTCTGGCTGATGAAGGCCGATGCCGCCGGCGAGTTGACGCACTTCGGCGACCACATCGGGTTCGGCCCGGCGGCAAACGGCGAGTCGTATGGACGCTGGCCCAACGCCTCGGGTCGCCCGTATCCGATGGCGGAGCAGACCCTCGGCTCGGCCAACACCGGCCCGCGCGTGGGGCCGGTGGTCATCGGCGAGGTCCACTACCACCCGGAAAACCCCGACGGGCCCGGCGGGAGCGACGCCGACGACCTCGAGTTCATCGAGATATGGAACCCCACCGGACAGACCGTCAACCTGTGGGAGACCTATTTTGTCGACGGGGCCGATCGGGACACTCCGTGGACGGTCGAGGGCTTCGCCTTCGCCACGGGCACTTCGGCAGGCACGTCGCTGGCCCCGGGCGAGCGGCTGGCTGTCGTGCCGTTCGACCCGGACCTCGAGCCGGGCAAGCTGGCCGACTTCGAGTCGCACTACGGCCTGGTCGGCTCGGGCGTTCAGATCGTCGGCCCGTACGACGGGCAGTTGGACAATGCCGGCGAAACGGTCCGCCTGAAGCGCCCCGACGAGCCGCCGACCGACAATACGGACTTCGTGCCCTATCTGCTGGTCGACGAGGTGATCTACGACGACCGCCCCCCCTGGCCGACGGAGCCGGACACCCATTGGATGTCGCTGAACCGCACGTCAGCCGGCGCGTGGGGCAATGATGCGGCCTCGTGGGTCGCCCAGCCGCCGACGCCGGGAGGATCGGACGACACCGAGGCCCCGACGCTGGATGCATGGTTCAGCGCGGCCGTGCACGACGGGACCGAGCTTCTGCTGGAGATTCCCGATGACGGGTCGTTCTCCGAGCCGCGAAGCGGCGGCATCACAACGCTGGTGCTCGCGTTCTCCGAGGCGATGAACCTGTCGGGGGCCTCGGTCGTCCTGGCCGGAACGGACCAGGACGGGGCCATGGCTTTGTCCGGCATCACGGCGGGGGTCTCGAACCGCGCACCGGATCGGGGCCAGATCCTGTTCAGCGAGGCGCTGCCGGACGTCGCGCGGTATCTCGTCCGTCTGGACGGCGCAGCGGACCTCGCGGGCAACGCCCTGGTCGGGGACAACGACCGGGTCCTGACGGGGCTGGTCGGGGACGCGAACGGCGACCACGAGACCGGCGTGCTCGACCTGCTCCGCGCGTGGGAATACAGCGGCCGGTCCGCGGGCGCCGGGGCCGACCAGACGCGCTGCGACGTGGACCGCAGCGCGGCGGTCGACGTCTCCGATCTGCTGCTGGCGTGGGACCATCGCGGTCACGACACCGCGGCCTTGGGTGATCCGGCTCCGCAAGCCCAAGTGCAGGGATCTCAGTCCCGAGGCCTGGAGACTTCCGCGCCGAGACCGCCCGCGGCGTCCGAGCCCGAGGACTCCCCGTCTTCGGGCAGTCAAGCCCGGGAACTCGCACCCCCGGGCGACCAGGCCTCCAAGCCCCGGCCCCTGGATGATTCCCCCCAGGGGTTTGTATCCCCGGCCTTGGGTGCTTCCGGGGCGGCGCGGGCCGCGGGAGTCGCCATGCGGGGATCTCAGTTCCCGGCTCTTCTCGATCGTCCCGGGCGGGGCGTATCCCTGGGCTCACTGGCCTCCGAGGCGCCACAACTCAAGCCGAACCTCTCCTCGGGTTTGACCGACCCGCTGACCGGAGCAGACATGTGATCGCCCGGGCTGTGGGATCGGGAGCCTTTTCTCCTTAGAACGTCATGTTGACGACGGCGCGGCGGTCTTTGGTCAGGGTCAGTTGGCGCGTGGGGCCGTCGTCCTTGATCTCGGCGCCCTTGACGGTGACGGTCTCAATCGGCTTGCCGACAGCCAGGCGCAGCGCGAGGGTCTGGTCGCGGCCGCTGGTCAATTCGAGGACCAGCTTGCCGGCCGGGACGTTCCACTCGATGCGGTTGATCGTGACCTGTCCTCGGGCCAGGATCCCGTGGATGGCCCCCTTGGGCCAGGCCGACGGCAGCGCGGGCAGCAGGTCCAGCCGGCCCGGCAGGGAGAAGACCAGCGCGTTGTTGACGACGTTCGGGATGGTTCCCACCGCGTCGAACCCGAAGCCCTTTCGGTTGGGCCAATAGCCGATCATGAAGCTCGGCATGAGGTACCGCCGGGTGGCCATGCGCGAGAGCACCTCGCCCGCGACGTCGCCCCGGCCCAGCCGGGCGGCGCACTCGGCGTGGTTCATCATCCCGTGCGTGATGTTGTTGCTGTTGGGCTTTTTCCCGCGCAGCCAGTGCCGGGCCTTGTTGTCCAGCGCGACGGCCGAGGCCCGCCAGAGCTTCGGCGTGGCCTCGGGGCTGAACTCCAGGCTCGTGGCCAGCGGGTACAGCAGCGAGTAGTGGCGGTGGTTGTAGTTGGGTCCGTTGACGGCCCTGGCGCAGGCCCACTCCTTGATCGCCCCGTCCTTGCCGATGAGGTACGGGGGCATCTTGGCCAGCATGGCCTTCCACTTGGGGACGTTGGCCTTCTCGACGCCGAGGTCCTCGCAGGCCCGGATCAGGTTGCCCAGCACCTCGCGTGCGACGGCGATGTCGAACGTGGCGTTGGGCAGGCCCGTGCCCAGCTCGGGCGAATACGAGATGACGAATTGGTACGTGCCGTCGGGCCCCTCCGTGCCGGCCAGCAGGTCCTCGTAGAACAGGGCGATCTCCTTGAGCAGGGGCACGACGCGTTTGGCCAGGAAGGCCCGATCGCCGGTGTAGAGAGTGTAGTCGTGGAAGTAGTGTGCCAGCCAGCCGGCCCCGGCGATGTACAGCTCGCCCGGCCAGCGGCCCCAGTGGATCAGCAGGCACGTGTTCGACGCCCGCGCGTTGGTCACGATACCCCGGCAGCCGTAGAGCTTCCGGGCGTTCAGCCGGCAATCGGGCAGCCACGACTCGACCAGGGCAAAGTACGCCTGCATGAACTCCGGCAGGTTGGCCGACATCATGGAGTTGATCTCGAGATGGATGTTCGAGTCGAGCGTCCAGTCCCCGCTCCAGGCCGGGCTCCACGTGCCGGTCCATATCCCCTGGAGGTTCGGCACGACCTCGCCGGAGCTGCAGATGGTCAGGTAGCGGCAGGCGTCGTACATCTTCTCCATCAGGGCGGGCGACATGCGGTCGGTCTTGGCGGCCCGGTCCAGGAGCGTCTCGGAGATCACGGCCCGGTCGGCGGCGCCGCCGAGGTCCAGCGACACGCGGTTGAACAGCTCGCCGTGAATGCGAACGTGCCGCTTCAGAAGGGCCGGGTAGTCCGCCGGGAGCTTGCCCAGCGCGGCGGTGATGTCGGCCAGGAGGTTCGTCTTGTGACCCGGGCCGAACTCGGGGTTTCTTGGGGAGTACGCCCAGGCCTCGGACTGCTCGGGCGGCAGGGGCGTCCGCCACGGCTCGACGCGCATCAGGACCAGGACCTTGTTGGCCCCGGTGACGGTAATGCGGCCGTCGGCGCCGGCAACCTTGCCGCCCTTGGCGATCACCTTGATGACGCTGTCGTATCCGCCCTTGCCCTTGACGTAGACGGCGCGGGCTCTCAGCAGGCCGCCGGTCGCAGTGATCTCGGGCTTGACCAGGGCGTGGGTGATCTCGGCGGCCAGTTCGCAGGCAACCTGCCCGGCCGGCCCGGCGATGGACAGGACCGCCACGTCGTCGGGCCGCGAGACGAAGAGCTTCCGCTCCCAGTCCCCCCGTGCGTCCGTCCAGCGGACGGCCAGCTCGCCGCTGGCGAAGTCCTCGGTCATCAGGTAGTTCTTCACGTCCTTGCCCGCGCCGGGGGCCTTGAGCCTCAGGATGAAAGCCGGGTGGTACGGGTCGGTGTGGACGATGCGCTCGTGACCCCGCTTGGTCGCCTCGGCCCGCAGAAAGGCGTGCACCGCGCCGGGCCCGCCCTTGAGGCCGACGGCCTTGATTTGCGGCAGGAGCTTGCCGAGGTCGGGCACGATCTCTCGGCTGCCTCGGGGCAGGTACAGGCGGCAGTGATTGACGACGATGATCTCGTGGTCGGGCCTGCCGAACATCATCACGCCCATGCGCCCGTTGCCGCTGAGGAAGGCCTCCTCCCATCGCGCCGCCGGTTTGGTCACCGCAGCCCCGCGTGCAGGGATGCTCGGCTGAGCCGCGGCCAGGCACGCCTCGCCCAGGATCACCCCGAACAGTGCAAGCAGCGGTCCGCACGATGCGGCAGCCGTTAAGGCGATGGTCTTCATGGCGTAAGCTCCTCATCCGGCCGGCCCCGCCGGCCGGGCGCCATAGTAAGCGGCCCCGGGCGGACGCACAACGGCCAGTCGGCGCCCCTGCGGTGTGGAGTGAGGCCAATTCGCGCCACAGGAGAGCGCCGCGGCGTGTCGCCGCGGGGCTGTTTCTCCCGAACGAATCGCCTCTTGGATCACGTAATTACGGGGCCGTTATCGTGTTCGAGCGAGAACGGCGCCGCGGCGGCACGCCGCGGCTCTCTCCTGTGGCGCTGATGGACCTGCGGCCGGAACGGGGGGGCAAGGCCCGTATCTACAAGGCGCGTTGGCAGTTAAAGCACACCTGATCCGCGGCGACCCTGGCGCCAAGCCCCCGCTCCAAAGAAAAAGTCGCTTTTCACGTGCCATCGTAGAGTGTGTAGTATATACTACATACATGGAGACGGCATTCGGACAGTACATTCGACAGCGCCGCGAGGCCCTGCGGGCCGAGGATCCGGCGTTTTCGCTCCGGAAGCTGGCCGGGCGCGTCGGCATCGAGCCGTCGTACCTGAGCAAGATCGAGCGAGGCACGCAGCCCCCGCCGGGCGAGCAGACGATACTGGCCCTGGCCCGGGAACTCGATGCCGACGGCGATGTCCTGCTGGCGATGGCGGGCAAGGTCTCCTCCGACCTGCTGGAGATCGTCCGCAGGCGTCCGCAGGTGTTCGCCGAGCTGATCCGGCAGTTGAAGCAGGCCCCCGAACACGCCGTGCTGCGCCTGGTCAGAGAAGTCAGGGACGGAAACGGGTAACATGGGAGAAAGACATGATTGAGCTGAAAGACGACGCGCTGGTGTTCTCGTTTCCCGAGGTCCATCCGCAGGCCAAGCTGTCGATCCAGTTCCAGCGGACGCTGCGGATTCCCGACGACGACAAGACCTACCCCCTGCCGCCGGGCCTCGGGGCGTTTCCCCTGCGGCACGTGGACGACTTCGCCGACAACATCCCGCCGACGTGGATGGACCATGGCGGGGTGATGCTGCCGATGTACCAGGCCGAGGCGATGTGGCTGCTGTTTGGGGCAGGTGTCGTCCCGCAGCAGGGCAGCTACCCGTTCGCCATCAAGGTCGCCACGGGCAAGATCGACGCCGTTACGGGCAAGGACTGGTCCGACGGCCTGCACCGCCGGCCGCAGGACTACATGGTCGCGCCCGCCCAGCCCTGGCTGGACGGGTACTGCGTGGAGAAGGGCACGATTCGCCAGTTCGTCGCCATGCCGCTGGGGGCGGGCTACTCCGCCGAGGAGCAGATCACCGGGGCCGCCGAGTACGGCGGTATCCAGGTCTCGGCGTATCCGATGAAGCGGGAGGTTTTCGAGCGGCGGTTCCCCAAGCGGCCGGAACGGGAAATGCTGGCTGCCCCGATGATGGACTTTCTCTGCGAAGCGGCCCCCGCGCCCGGCGGTATGGAGATGGGCCTGGCCCCGGGCGGGCGGATGAAACAGGAGATCTACGACGACCCGTTCGACGCCGACGACTGGGACCTGGGCAACACCAGCCGGTGCTTCGTCCACATTGCCAACTCGATGGTCTGGCGCGCCGTCACGGGCCAACAGCCCCCCACCGTGCCCCCGACGGCCAAGGAATACACCGACGCCGGACTGCCGTGGTTCGACTACTACAGCGAAGGCAGCACCGCCGTGGACGGTTCGAGCATCCTGAGAAAGCTCAAGAGCGTCCTGACGATGGGCAAGGCCAAGGGCGACGTGCCGCTGCCCGAGAACGAGAGCGTCGAGCCGACCAACGTGATCGCCATCCGCGCCGGCCTGAAGAAGGACCAGGTCCGCGAAGGCCGGTTCTAACGGCGGGAGGCTCACCCACCAACCTGAGTGAAGTCGAGGGACTACCTCGCCTCAGCCGGACTGGCCGCCGGGCGGAGACCTGTCGCGTTTGAGGCGCTGGCGGTAGTGGTCCAGGATGGCGGCGGCGACGATGACCGCGCCGGTGATCAGCCACTTGGTGGGCTCGGGGGCCCCGAACTGGTTCAGCCCGCTGGTGAGCACGGCGATGATCACCACGCCGAAGAAGGACCGGACAACCGACCCGCGTCCGCCCATCAGGCTCGTGCCGCCGATGACGACGGCGGCGATGACCTCCAGCTCGAAGCCGGTGCCCGCGTTGGGATCGGCGAACCGCAATCGCGAGGTCCTGAAGACCGCCCCCGCCCCGGCCAGCAGGCCCGAAACGACGAACACCGTCGTCCTGATCGGTCGCGGGCTGATTCCCGCCAGTCGCACGGCCTCGGCGTTGGTGCCGAGCGCGATCGCCCGGCGGCCGAACACCGTACGCGACAGCACGAACTGGCCCACGACGACGGCCCCCAGGGCGATCAGCAGCGGCAGGGACAGGCCGAACAGGTTCGTCTCGGCGATGCCCGCGATCCGTCCGCCGACGTATTGCGTTGCCGAGTCGGTCAGGAGGAACGTTGCGCCGCGGGCGGACAGCATCATCCCCAGCGTGACGATGAACGACGGCAGCGCCCACGTCGTGATGAGCAGGCCGTTGATCAGCCCGCACAGGGCCCCCGTGGCCAGGCACGCCGGCACGGCCAGCGCGACCGGCATGTCGCAGTGCTTCATCAGCACGGTGAGCACCGCGGCGCTGAGGCCCATCACCGACCCGACGGACAGGTCGATCCCGCCGACGATCAGCACGAACGTCATGCCGACCGCAACGACGAGGTACTGGGCATACTGGTTGGCCGTCATCTGGAGAGACGCCGGCGAGAGGAAGCGTTTGTTGACCAGGCTGAAGACCAGCACGAGCAGGCCGACCGCCACGATCATGCCCAGGTATTCCCACAGCGCCGCCGGGACCGCCGAACGCCGAGTGCGCGCCAGGAGCTTCATCGTGCCTCCTTCGCGGGTCGCTTGCCGACGTGCCCGCTCAGCGCCGCGGCCATGATCGCGTCCTGGTCGAACTCCTCCCGCGCGAAGCGGCGCACGAGCCGACCCGCCGACATCACGGCGATCCGGTCGCAGACGCCGAGCAGTTCGATCAGGTCCGACGAGACCATGATGACGGCCTTGCCGCGCCCGGCCAGGTCGGCCAGCAACTGGTAGATCTCGAACTTCGCCCCGACGTCGATCCCGCGGGTCGGTTCGTCGAAGATCAGGATATCGCAGTCGCGGTAGATCCACCGGGCGATGATGACTTTCTGCTGGTTGCCCCCGCTGAGTTCGCCGGCGGGCTGCTCGATGCTGCTGCACCGGACCGACAGCAGGTCGGCCAGGCGCTTCGCGACGGCCGACTCTTCTCGGGCCCGGATCACCCCGGCCGGGCCGGCCAGGTCCTCCAGGCGATTCAGCGTCACGTTGGCGCGCACGGACTGGGGCAGCAGGAGCCCCTGGGTCTTGCGGTCCTCGGTCAGCAGCGCGATCCCGTGCCGCACGGCGTCGCGGGGCGAGCGGATCGGCGTCGCGACATCCGAGCCGGACAGGAAGACCCTCCCCGCCTCGGGCCGATCGGCGCCGAAGATCGCCCGCATGGTCTCGGTCCGCCCGGAGCCCATGAGCCCCGCGAAGCCGAGGATCTCGCCGTGGTGGACCTCGAAACTCACGTCGCGAACGCACGGGCCGCGACACAGCCCCTCCACGCGCAGGGCCACCTGGCCCCCCCGGCGGCGGCCCCGGGGTTCGGCGGCGACCAGGTCACGGCCGACCATCCAGCGGATGACCTGGTCGAGGTCGGTCTGGCTCGCCTCGGCGGTGGCCACCGCGCAGCCGTCCCGCAGCACGGTGATGCGGTCGGCGATGCGCTGGATCTCCTCCATGCGGTGCGAGATGTAGATGACGCCCACCCCGGCGGCCGTCAGGTCCTTGATGCGGGCGAAGAGCAGTTCGGCGTCGGCATCGGTCAGGGCGGAGGTCGGCTCATCCAGGATGAGCACGTCGCATTGGCCGGACACCCCGGCGACGATCTCCACCATCTGCTGCTGGGCCACGCCCAGCGACCCGGCGGGGCGGTGGGGGGCGATGCCTTCCAGGCCGACATCGGCCATCAAGGCCGCCGCCTCCGCGTTCATCCTGCGGTAGTCGATGACTCCCCTGCGGTTCGGCATGGAGCCGAAAAAAATGTTCTCCGCCACGGTCAGCGTGGCGATCAGGTTCAGTTCCTGCATGACCATCCGGACGCCGGCCCGGGCGGCCTGGTGCTTGTCGGCGGGGGCGAATGGCTGCCCTCGCAGGCGCATCGATCCGCCGTCGGGCCGAACGAGGCCCGAGACGATCCCCGCCAGCGTGCTCTTGCCCGCGCCGTTCTCTCCCACCAGGGCGTGGACCTCGCCGGCGCCGAGAGTGAAGTCCACCTCCGCCAGGGCCTGCACCGGCGGATAGGACTTGCTCAGCGCCCGCAGTTCCAGCACGCAGTCGGTTTGCATCACTTGAGCCTGTCGGGCGTGATCAGCGTAACGGGGGTCTGGCGCTCGGTGACGCCGAGCATCAGCAGGGCCAGCTCGATACCGGAAATGGCGATCTGGTCGGCGCGCTGGTCGATCGTGCAGAGAATGGTGCCTTCCTTCATGAACTCCTGGACCATGGAGATATTGTCGTAGCCGATCACCAGCACGTCATCCAGTCTGCCTGCGGCCCGCAGCGCCGCCACGGCGCCCACGGCCATGCTGTCGTTCGCGCACAGGATCGCCTTGATCTTCGGGTGCTCGGTGATCATGCCGGAGACGACCTTCTCCGCCGGTTCGGGCTCCCACTTGCCGGTCTGGCTCGAGACGATCTTCATGCCGGCGGCGTTCATGGCGTCCTCGAAGCCGAGCTTCCGCTGGATGCCGTTGTACGCGTTCGTCGCGCCCTCGACGATGGCGACTTCGTCACCGGCCTTGAGCTTCCTGGCCAGGTGTTCGGCGGCCAGCCTGGCCCCTCGGCGGTTGTCCGGGCCGACGAACGGGATCCGCACGTTCTCCTCCTCGAGCACGCTGGCGTCGAACTTGTTGTCGATGTTGACCACCACAATGCCCGCGGCCCGGGCCTTCTTGCACACGGGCACGAGGGCCTTCGAGTCGGCCGGGGCTATCACGATCGCATCCACGCCCTGCACGATCATCTGCTCGACGAGGTTGATCTGCTCCGCCACATCCTGCTCGTTCTTCATGCCGTTGAAGATCAGGTCGTACGCGTCGGCATGGGCCTTCTGGTGGTCTCTCGCCCCGTCCTCCATGGTCTTGAAGAACTCGTTGGCCAGGGACTTCACGACCAGGGCGATTCGCGGCTTGCCGGTGCGGTCCTTCTCGGAGACGCTGTCGCCGCAGCCGCCGGCAAGGAGGCCCGACACGCAGAGGGCGACAACGAACGTTCTGGCTGAGATCTGTCCTGTCATGGGGGTTACTCCCGGTGTTCGATGGCGATCTTGGCCCAGTAGCCGGCCTCCCAGGACCAGCCGTTGGGTTGGTTCAGCAGGCGCAAGGTGACGGTCTTGCCCGCACAGGCCGCCAGGTCCACGTCGATCTCCCGCCAGCCGCCGCGGGCGGTGGGCCGGCCGATGGTCGTCTTGAGAAGCTCGCGGTCGTCCGCCTTGACGATCAGGACCCAGTCACCGCGACTGTGGTGGCTGACGGCGAGGTGAAGCACGCTCTTGCCGGCGGCGGGGATGGTGACCTTTCGGCTCAGGGCGCAGGGCGTGCTCTCGTTGAGCGGATGGCTGAGGAAGACGTTCTTTCGGCCGCGGTATTGGGCGAGCAGCCCCGGGCCCATATCCGCCCCGCAGTCGGTCATTTTCCAGCCCGGGGCGAACTTCTCGAAGGCCTTGAATGCCGCGGGGGGGGCGGACCGCGTGGCGCGGTCACGCGCCCTGTGGGTGGCACCGGCCGCGGCGCGGAGCTTGGCGATCTTGGCCATCTCCTCTTCGGTGAATCGGCTGTTGGCGATCGGCCCGGGCTGATAGGCCTTGGCGTACTTGCCCACCTTGGGGGCCCGGACCGGGATCACGAAGACGTCCTGGCCCGCGGCGTCCTTTTCGACGCGGCCGCCGGCCTTGAGCACCGCCTGGCGGGCCAGCGCCGTGCAGACAGTGATGAGCTTGGGGAACGTATACGGCGTATGGCTGAACTTGCCGTTGGGGTTGATGGCCGAGGTGAACCGTTCGGGCAGCCTGGCGAAGCCCATCGTCGTGAAGAGCACGCCGCCGGCGTTGGACGGGTTGCAGTCGGAGTCCTGCCCGCAGCGCGTCGAGATGAGGATCGTCTTGTCCGGATCGCCCTTGCCGTACAGCAGCCCCATGATGATGTAGGCCCCGTTGAGCTTGGCGTCGATGCTGAACTTCCCGGCCCCCCCGGGCCCGCTGCACAGCCCGAACGTGTACTTGGGGTTCTTGTGGTACTTGTCCTCGATCAACTGCCAGACCTTCTCCCAGTCGTCGGGGTGCTCGGCGTACCAGGCGAGCATGTCTCGGCCCATTTCGGCATACAGGCTGTCGTGCGGGATGCACGCCAGGCCGGCGCGAACGATCTTCACCGGGTCGGATGCGAAGAACGCCTCGGCGTACATGCCCCCGACGAACTGCCCGCCGTACACCCCGTCGCCGTAGTTCATCAGGCGCCCGAACGTCCGGCCCAGGGCGATGACCCTGTTGGGCAGGCCCGGGGCGATCAGCCCGGAGAAGTCCGCCTCGATCTGGTAGTCGATGTCGTCGGCGTGGCGGTTGAACTTCGGATGCCCGGAGTCTGGCGGAGCGATGCCCTTGCGCAGGTTGTCGCGTCCGGCCCGGTTGGCGTGCCACAGGCGATACCCGCTGGCCGCGAAGTCGATCCCCGCCTGCCGGATCGACGCGTCCAGCCCGTACACCTCCAGCGTGCGGAGGAACGTCATCTCGACGTAGATGTCGTCCTGGTTGAACTGGTTGATCATCCCGGGCCGCCACTTGGGCACCCTGGATTCGGGCATGATCGCGCCCTTGACCTTGAATTCCGTCGGCCCGCCCCAGCCGACGCCGGCCATCTGCCCGACCCAGCCGGCTTTCATTTTGTCGACGTACTCCTTGACCGGCAGCCTGCGAACCGTGTTCTGCCCCGCGGCCGCGGCCTGGCAAACGGCGATGTACGCCAGGGCAAAGACTGCGAACGTCCTTCGTCTGATCATGATGTGCTCCCGAAACGGTGCCGCCACGGCAAGAGTGTACCGCCCGCCCGGGCCGAATGGAAGGTCGCACGGTGCATCGGACGGTGCTCAACGATTCCCGGGCAGACAACGCTCTGCGGGAACATGTGTCACGTTTGGCGGGCGATCGTCAGGTCGCCGTGTGCCGTTCGAACGGCGAGCGGCGATCTGACGATCGCCCGCTAGACGTAGAGTCAACGACACGTTCCTGCCAGACGTGACATGCCCGCCCTTGAGCGAGCGGGTGGCTGTCGATACGATACATCATGGATCTCTCGGCCCCCAAAGGAGCGAAAGGAAACACCTATGACGACGAAGAAACGAGCCAGGATCGGCCGCCTGTGGATCGTGGCGGGCATCGTGCTGCTGTCCAGTGCGCCGGGCGTGTCAGCGGAGCAGGCCGGCAAGAAGAAAGCGCGCCTGTTCATTCTCTCGGGCCAGTCGAACATGGCCGGGCTGAACCCGGACATTTCGTTCACCCCGGCCGTCACCAAGGCGTTCAGCGGCGACGAGGTCATCGTGGTCAAGTCGGCCCGGGGCGGACAGCCCATCCGGCGATGGTACAAGAAATGGACCGCCCCGCAGGGCGCCAAGGTCAGGCCGTTCAAGCCCGGCGACCTGTACGAGACGCTGATGGCGGCGGTGAAGAAGAAGGTCGGCGAAAGGAGCTTCGATGCGTTCGCCTCGGTGAGCTTCGTGTGGATGCAGGGCGAGCGCGACGCCAAGGAGAGGCTTTCGGCCGTCTACGCCGAGAGCATGCGCGGGCTGATTGCCCAACTGCGGGGCGACATCGGACGGCCGGACATGACCGCGGTCATCGGTCGGCTGAGCGACTGCATCAAGAACAACGCCCACTGGGAGGGCGTGCGCAAGGCCCAGGCGGAGGTCGCGGCGGCGGACAGCCTGGTGGCCGTGGTCGACACCGACGACCTGAACGGCCCGCGCAACGGCCTGCACTACACGAAGGACGGGTACAAGGTCCTGGGGCAGCGTTTCGCCGATGCGGCGATCGCCCTGATCCGCGGGGGCCCGGCGGCCGCGACGCCGAAGCTGAAGAAAGACGACAGGATCGTCTTCCTGGGCGACTCGATCACCGCCGCCGGGGTCGGGCCCAGCGGGTACGTCGGGCTGACGGCCCGGCGGATCGCCAGGACATATCCGGCCCTCGGCGTCAAGGTCATCGGGGCCGGCATCAGCGGGCACAAGGTGCCCGACTGCCAGAAACGCCTCGATCGCGACGTCATCAGCAAGAAGCCGACGATCGTCGTGATCTACATCGGGATCAACGACGTGTGGCACTGGAACCGCAACCGGGGCACGAAGAAGGAGGCCTTCGAGTCCGGCCTGGGCGACCTGGTCAAGCGGATCAACGCCGCCGGCGCGAGGGTCATCCTCTGCACGCCGACCGTGATCGGGGAGAAGACCGACGGGTCCAACCGGTTCGACAAGATGCTCGACGAGTACTCGGCCATCAGCCGAAAGGTCGCCGCCAAGACCGGAAGCCAGCTTCTCGACCTGCGGAAGCTGTTCCTGGCGCACCTGAAGAAGCACAACACCGCCAACGCCGCCAAGGGCGTGCTGACCTCAGACACGGTCCACCTGAACGCCGCGGGCAACCGCTTCCTGGCCGACCTGATGCTGAAGGCCCTGAACGTGCCGGCCGATTAGTTGGTTGATTGGTTAACCCGTCAGTCCCGCGTCTTCTTGTCCGGCAGTTCCTTGATCCGGACGTTGCGGTACCAGACGAATTTGGCTTCGTCCTGGAAGCCGATGTACCCGGTCAGGGGGCGGTTCTTCATGGGGGACTTGCTCAGGTCGATGTCGATGATCTGCTCGCCGTTGAGCACGACGTTGAGCTGCGGGCCGATGCAGGAGATGGTGTAGCGGTTCCACTGTCCGGCGGGCTTGACCATGTTCTTCGAGGGCCCCGTCGTGCGGATCACCCCGCCGCAGTCGTGGTGACCGGGGTTCTTCTTGCCGTGCGTGTCGAGGATCTGCACCTCGAAGCCGGTGTTGACATGGCTTTTGGGGTCGTCCACCCGCAGGAAGACGCCCGAGTTGCCGCCTTTGACGAACTTGAACTCCAGGTCGATGATGAAGTCCTTGTACTTGCGGTCGGTCGTGAGGTAGGCGCCGTAGCGCTGCCAGCCGCGCTCGCCCGGGCGGGGCTTCAACGCAATGGAGCCGTCCTTCTCGACAATCCAGTTGCCCGTGGTCTGCCACCCGGTCAGGTCTTTGCCGTTGAACATCGGCTTGAAGTCCTTGCCGTCGCTTGCGGCGGCGAGTTCGGCCGGGCTGGCCGGGCGGACCTCGATGTCCTTGAACATCACCTCCATGTCCATCCCGCCGTGCAACTGCATCGCGAAATGGCCCTTGGTCCGTCCGCGGTCGTTGATCAGTTCAACCGTCTTCGTGCCGTTGAGCCTGACGACCACGTTCCGGCCGATCGCGGCTATGGACCCCTGGTTCCACTCGCCCGGCTTGTAGATCTTCTTGATCACCGCGGGGTCGGGCTTCTTGACCCATGCCCGTCCGCCGGTCTCGTACAGCCCGCCGACCTCCTTCGAGTTGTCCACCTCGACCTGGAAGCCGTTCACGCCGACGGCGTGCTTGACCGGCTCGCTGCGGAAGTAGAACCCGCTGTCGCCCTTGACGACGAGGAACTTGAACCGGACGACGAAATCGGCGTATTCCTTGTCGCTCATGAGCAGCCCGTGTCGGCGTTCGGACTTGGCGCTGGTGCCGAGGATGACGCCGTCCTTGACTTCCCACGTGCCTCCCGGCAGCGGATGCCAGCCCTTGAGCGTCTTGCCGTCGAACAGCGGCGTGAAGGTGCTGCTGGAGGTCTTCTCCTTGGCCGGGGCGCAAGCCGCCCCCGCGATGACTACGAGAACCAATGCAATAAGGAGTTGGCGATGCATGGTGCTGTCCTTTCCTCTGTCAGTCCGGCGAAGATGCGACAAGAATCTGATTGTCCTTTTCCCGCCCGCCAAACGCAACTTTTGTTTGTCGAGTTGTTCCGGCCCCCGAAGAAGAAGCTCACGCGATCTCGAACAGCGTGCCCAGGCCGGAGAGGTTGCTGGCGACCGAACGACAACGAGCGGGATGACACGGATTTCAAGAACGGAACGACAACGGCATTGGCCACAGAGACCCAGAGAAGAAAGGGTAGGAGATATCTCTTAGCCGTCTTCTCCGTTTCTCTGCGTCTCTGTGGAGACCCTTGTCGTTTGTCGTTCGTGTACTTCGTGGGCCAATTACTTCGCCCGGGGGGCGGGCGTTTCGACGACGACGCGGAAGCCCGTCTGGCCGGCGCGCAGGTGGGGGGCGAAGCGGTTTCGCGAGGCAGACCGGCAGTCGGCACCTCGGCTGTCCCAACTGCCGCCGCGAAGGACGCGCTCGGCGCCGGTGCTCGGGCCGGCCGGATCGGTGGCGGCCGTGCGGGCCGGGGACTCGCCGTAACGGTCGCCGCACCACTCCCAGACGTTGCCGTGCATGTCGTACAGGCCCCAGGCGTTGGGTTTCCTGGCGGCCACGCGGTGGGCGTGCCGGTAACGGTTGCCCTTGTCCGAGGCGTTGGCCTGGTGCCACGCGTAGTCGCCCAGGCGCACGTAGCCTGCGTCGTCGCCGTGCTCGAACCGGGTGGTCGAGCCTGCCCGGCAGGCGTATTCCCACTCGGCCTCGGTAGGCAGGCGGACGGTCCGACCGATCAGCTTTGAGAACGCCGCACAGAACGTCTGGGCGTCGTTCCACGTGATGTAGTTGGCGGCGTGGTCGGGCCCGTCGGCGGCCAGCGAGGCGTTCTTCCACGGTTCGGTGCCCATGACGGCGAGCCACTGGGCCTGCGTGACCTCGGTGACGCTCATGTGGAACGATCGGCTGATGGTGACCTTCCGCTGCGGGCCTTCGTTCTTGTAGCTGCCCGGTTCGGTCGGGTGCGAGCCCATCGTGAAGCTTCCGGCCGGGATCAGCACGAAGCGGATCGTCACGCCGCTGGTGAACCCGACGATGACGGCATGTCGGCTCGGCGCAGCGGGCGCCAAGTCGGCCCCGCAAACGCACGCCACGACAAGTGTGACTGTCCGGATACTTCTCCAGGAGTACATGTGCGTGCCTCCACGAGTTCAATCACGTTTAGCGCACCGAGCTTGCTCGCCGTGTGTTACTCGAGCGATAAGCGGCGAGCGTTGCTCGCCCGCTAAACGTGGAATCAGCAACACGTTCGATCCTCGCCTCCGAAAAGAGAGAGTGCATACACCCTGAATTTCGGCATTCCTCTCTCGCTACCTGAGATACTTCCCCGGTTTGTTCCATTGCTTTACGGCTACTGTCGTTTCGTCACGTAGACGAAGTACGATCCGCCCAGGTCCTTGCCGGCCTTGTCGTAGAACCACGATTGGAGCCGGGGCTTGTCGCCTCTGGCCAGGGCGACGGTGAAGGAGGCACACATATCGCCCGGCGCGGTCTTCTTCTTCACTTCCTTGTCGCCTATCTTCAGTTTGGCCTGGGCCACCGCGCGGGCCCGGATCCGCTTGAACGGTGCGTCCATCGCCGCGCCGCACCCCTTGGGCCAACCGTAAAGCTCTATCTCGTACCGCCCGGTCCGTTCCACCTGGAGGTCCCAGTAGCCGTTCCTGACCCCGCGCAGATTATGCCAACTGTCGGCATACGAGCCGATCCAGTTCGCCGAAGACAGAAACGCAGTCGGCTCGCTGTCGACGCCTATGCTGATCGTATTGACCTGCTTCTGGAGCGGCGTCATTTCCCGCCGCCACCGGGCGTAATGCTCTCTCAGCGACCGGACGACCTCGGGATAGTCGTTTATCACGTTGTTCTTCTGTCCGGGATCGTTGGCCAGGTTGTACAGCTCCCTGTCGTGCACCAGCCGCCACTTCTTCCAGAGCACCGCGCCCGGGCGGGCGAAGTCCTTGTACTGTATCACGATCTTGCGGTCCGGCAGCTTGTCCGTCCTGGCGTAGATCAGGCCGGCCAGACTGGTCCCGTCGAACCTGGCGGCGGCCGGCCTGGCCAGGCCGCACAGGTCGAGCAGTGTCGGCAGGACGTCGGTGCTGTGGGTAAGCTCGTCGATATCCCGGGGCTTGTCGAGCCCGGCCGCCGGCCAGCGAAGGAAGAACGGAACGCGATGCCCGCCTTCGTAGTACTGGGTCTTGTGCCCGCGCATGCCGGCGTTGAAGATGCGATGGCCGACGGACGTGCCGTTGTCGGTCATGAAGATCAGAATGGTATTGTCCCGCAGGCCGCTCTTGGCGAGGAACTGCTCGAGACGACCCACGTTCGTGTCGAACTGGGCGATCATGCCCAGGAAGCTGTTGCCCTTGCACATGGCGGCGTACTTCCTGTCCACGATATGCGGCCAGTGCGGGACGTTGGTGGGCAGATAGCAGAGAAACGGCTGCTTGGCCTTGTACCGGCCGGCCATCCATTTCATGGCCTCGTCAAACCAGACATCGGTGCAGTAGCCCTTGTAGGGCTTTCGCGTGCCGTTGTGCTCGTAGATATCGTCGTTGTAGTCGTTGTTCCAGTGGTCGGCCAGCGAGGTTATACCCCACGCGCCGTGGTGGACGGTCTCGTCGAATCCGCGGTCCTGAGGCCGATAGGGATTGTTGTCGCCGAGGTGCCACTTGCCGAAATGTCCCGTCGCGTAGCCGCCGGCCTTGAATATGTCCGCCATTGACGGGATGCCCCGCCGGGGCATGGACTTGCCCTGGCAAACGAATACCGCACCGTTGCGGAACGCCTGCATGCCGGTCATCAGCTCGCCTCGCGTCGGCGTGCACATCGGGGCCACGTGATGGTCGGTAAGGCGGACGCTCTGCCCGTGGAGCTTGTCGAGGTTAGGCGTCTTGAGCACCGGATTGCCGTGACACGACAGGTCGCCATATCCCTGGTCGTCTGTCAGGACGAGAATGACATTCGGCCTGGCCGCCCCGCCGGCCCGTGCCCCAAACGACGCCCGAGCCGTAATCGCCAACCCGCCAAACCCCAAAGCCCTGAGAAAACCACGCCTGTTCATCGCACTTCCTTCCGCGCCAGCCCGTTTCCGTCGCCTTTGACACGGAACCCTAGCACAACGCGTCGCACGCATCAATCGATCCGGTTACGGGCAGAGCCGACGGTTCACTCCTGAACAGGAGGCTTCGCCGCGCCTTTCTCGGCGGCGTTTGCCTCTGCCATGGCCTCGTTCACACGTTTGCAGTAGTCCTCCACCTCGCGTTCGAGTTCGCCGACGGTCCGGACGGTCCAATCGGGCTTGGTCAGGGCGGCATTCAACTCGATCAGAGCTATCTCGGCGGCCCGTCCGTGGAGGCCTTGCTTCTGGATCCGGCGGAAGTTGAGGGCGACGAGGTCATTTGAGGCCAAGATGTACTGTATAAGGGCGCGAATAGTGCAATCGGTCTCGGCCTGGAGGTCTTTGGGCAGCGGCGTGGGCCTATCGGCAATCGCTTCGTCGTACAATTCGAGCCAGGCAGCTACGCTGTTGCCTACATCCTCTCCGAGCATTTCTTTGAGGAGATCGCACTTCTCTTGGTCGAGTTTCTTGAGTTGCCTGCCGAACGCGCTCGCTTCGAACACGATCGCCTGGCGGATGACGGCGATGGAGGCCCTAGGCAGGCCCATTTCCACCAGTGTGTCGGTGCACCTGCTGCTCTCGTCCGAGAGAGAGAATCGCATCAGGTATGGCACGGCGTCATATATCCTGTTCTTGACGAACACGTCAGCGGCGTCTTCAGCAAGATAGACGCTTGGCCGCTGCCTGAGCATGGCCGCCAACCTCTCGGCCGTGCCGGCAGAGTCCCTTTCTGCTAGCGCGTTCACAGCGATCAATCGCCAGTAGTCATGGAATGGCCTATCACCCGGCGTCTGCGGACGCACCGGGTGCTGCCACCCCGAACTTGTCCATGGCTCGTTCTCAATTGCCTGCCAGAACAGATCGGAATCCGACTCCCTGTTTCGTGTCTGCAACCATATGACTGACTCATCACGATGGAAGGGGGTACCTTCCAGGACGGACCTCTCCGCCAGAGAGAATGACAGCACGTCGATAAAGCTCCACGAGATCACTACCATGACGGCGAGGATGCCGCAGAACGCCCATCGAGCCCACCGGGCCCGGTCAGTCCAGATTCGCAGGCAGCAAGGCAGGACCAGCCACGACAGGAGCACGAGGATCGGCCAACGGGTCATCTTGGCCAGAGAGTACCACCACGATATGTCGGCGTTGTACGGATTGGACAGGGGGATACGCCAATCAAGTAGCCACAGCCACAGGTACACCAGTTCGGACACCGCCGATATGGCTATCGCACCGGCCGCGATCCAGAGCGCCGCCGGCCGCAGGCGTCGTTTCCGGCACCACGCCTCGCCGACTGCGAGAATGGCGATGGGCAGCCCATGATAGAAGACGCCCCAGGCCCAGAAGTACCTCTCTGGGGCGAGGTATCCGACGCCCCACAGGGCCCCTCGTGCAAGAACGGCCAGGCCCATCATGAGCAAGATATGACGCCAGTTCCACCGCTTGACAGCCCCCACAATGAACAGCGGCACCGAGAGCATCAATGCGGTGACCGGACCATTCAAGTCGCCCTGGAATATCGAGAAGGTTCGTAGCATCTCGAAGTGATCGGCGTACATCACCGGCATCAGCAGCACGAGGCCCAGCACGCATGTTGGCACGCGGGCCCACAGCCGGGCAAACCCCTGTTTCGGTGGTGGCGGGAGGTCCTCGCCCGCCTGTCGCTCGTCAGCCGTATCGCCCCGGTCGTCCATCCGACCAATAATGCCCGAACGCGCCGCCCGGCTCAAGGGCAAACCTCCTGGCGCCCTGCCTTCGAAGCCGATGCTGAAGTTGAACAGACAGTAGTCGTGCAGATCCCCGGAGAGGCCCGGTGTTTCGTCACAAGCAGCACCCACAAGCTTCGCTTGAAGGTGCCGCCCGTCAGCCGTCAGCCATCAGTCAGGGCGACTACTTGTGCCACGCCGGGGCGCGGTTGCTGATTGATTCGGCGAAGGTTGCTTTACGGCGGAAATTCTCGTGTTTGGCCCAGGCGCCGTGACGGCGGCCGTAGTAGCTGCCGTAGAACTGGTAGTTCGTGTCCACCCAGCGGGCCAGAATCATCAGTTCGTTCGCATTGAGCATCTTCGTGTGGTCGTCCTTGGCATTGGCCGCGTGCTTGCGGTCGGTCAGGATCCGCATCATGACGCTCTTGTAGCAGCCGAGGTTCTTGGGCGGCAGGAAGGCGCCGTTGTAGTTGCCCCGGTCGCCCTGCCTGAACGACGTGAATTCCGGAATGATCGGTCCGGCCAACTGCTTGGACGCGAGTTCCTGGTAGGACGTGCTGTAATGGGTGGTGACCTCTCCGGTGAGCCTGAGCTTGCCGGCGGGGGCCTTGGCGCTCTTGCCCTTGCCGTGGCAGGAGACGCACTTGGCGTCGAGGATGGGCTGGATGTCGGTGGGGTAGTGGATGACCTGCCCGGCGAGTCCGTCACCGCCGTTGTCCTTGAGGTCGCACGGCTGGGGCTGTGGGGCACTCGGCGCCCGCCTCAGGGCCAAGGGCTTGGCCGAGGTGACGGGCGGAACGAGTCGCCCGGAGTCCCCGTGGCAGCCTGCGCACGCGCGGATCTCCCCGGGCCTGTAGTTCACGTACGTCCTCTCCCGCTGGAGTTCCCTGAAGTCCTTGTCCAGTGCCTGGAAGAAGATATTGCGGTTTGCGGGCACCTCGAAGCAGGCCGACCCGTCTTTCTCCACCGGCACGACGCCCCACTGCGCGCGAATCCAGAGGGCCGCCTTCCAGCCGGAACTGCTCTGGGACTTGCGCCACCGCCTGCCGGTGGACCAGAAACGCGGAACGGCCTCGTTTATTCGCAGCCACTTTACCTCGCCGGGCTTGATGCCCGCCGTGCCCGCCGTGACGTCCGTAAGAACACAAAGCGCCTTTCCCCGTTTGGCCAAGGCTGCGTCCCGGATGGGTCGAATCAGCGGGGGCACTTTCCTGGCGACCACCGGCGTCGCGTGCCAGCACGAGAGCTTGTCGTCCTTGTGAATGGGGGTATGGTTGCCCTTGGTATCGATCAGGTACAGGGCGTAGGCATTGGCGACGTTCTTGTAGTGGTCGGAGGGCTTGACCTTGTAGGAGACGAGGAACTGCGTGTCGCTTACGGGCCAGGGATGCGTGTAGAGGTGCCCGCTGCGCCCGTTGCGGTCGTGCCTGTAGCGGCCGTCCTTGGTGCGGAAGTGCCACCCCGGCTCGGTGCGGCGCTCTATGAATGTGTGCGGGGTGAGGTTGGTCACGGCGTATCGGTCATCCCACTGGCGGTAGCCCTTTTCGTCCGGATCGGGGCCCCGGGCGCGATTGGGGTGCCCGGAGTTGATGAGCATTATGGCCCCGAGGCATCCGCCCTGGGGGAAGTGGCACGTGCCGACGCACACGATGCGCCGCTCATCGCCCGGCAGAGGCTGAGGGTACATGTAGACCGTCGTCGTGTCGTCGGCCAGGCCGTAGACCTCCTGCGGCATGCCGCCGTCCGGATGCATGGTCCAGATCGTCTTGGCGACTCGCGCGCCCTTGTCGACGTACTCCCAGCGGTGATACATGACCCGCCCGTCGCTGAGGACGAGCGGGCAGAACTCGCTGACCAGGCTGTCTGATATCTGCTCGACACCCGTCCCGTCGGCGCCTGCCTGTCCGGTAGGCAGGTTCATGCGGTGCAGCGTCGGGGCCACCAGGTGCGCCGACCCGCCGCACAGAACGGTGTGTTCGCTGCGGGTGGATGAGAAGATGATCTTCCCGCCCGGCAGGTAGGCCGGGTGAATGTCGTCCGTGTGCCAGCCCCGCCGCCAGCGGGCGACCTTCTGGGCCTCGTCCTTCGGAGGCTTCAGCACCTGCCGCAGGCCTGTGCCGTCGAGACTGACCTCCCAGATGCGGAAGCCCGAGCGCGTG
>Ga0180431_10002118_pt1 | contig 26943 bp, 26 predicted proteins | sample SS_ome_11_FD_132459 | JGI IMG/M metagenome (GOLD analysis project Ga0180431, IMG submission 132459) | Hypersaline lake sediment archaeal communities from the Salton Sea, California, USA - SS_1_MS_1 metaG | ecosystem: Environmental > Aquatic > Non-marine Saline and Alkaline > Hypersaline >... | reverse complement strand
GATAAATCGGCGAACTCTTCTCTAATATTTTTTTCAAACGCCCCGAGCCGGTCGAAGTTTTTTACGCGTATGGCCACCTCGCTTACCTCGGCTCTTTCCATGCGGAGAAGCTCGACCGCGTCGTCGAAATTAATATAGCCGTCCCGGCCGCCGGGACCGACTACGCTGCTGAGGATTCCCGACACCGTGAATTGCATGCCGTTGACCGAACCATCTCTGTTAGTGGCGATAATTACCACGCCGTCGCCTGTCTTGACATTCATGCCCTGCGCCAGAAGCTCGGGCACCAGTATCTCCCCTCTTTTCAGCGAGTCGCTTCCCGCCGTGAGCCTTTTCGACAGCAGCGGTATGGTTTTATGTTCTTTGCCGGGATAGACGCCGTTCATCCGTATGTTGGTCGTCTCCATGAAGTTGCTGAACATGCCGGCGAATTTAATGCGGGGGGAATAGGATTCCACCGCTCCGTTCTTGCGCAAAACGGTTTCGATTTGCTTAAATTGTTCTTCGCTCAGCGTCAGGTTGAGCGGCAGATTTTCAATTGACTCGACGAATCCCTTTCGGTGAATCTGCGCGTGTCCGAGCATTGAATCGGTGATCTGACCGACAATCAGGCTTTTAAAGGATCCGGCAATTGCCACGTAGACTACAACGAAGACGACTCCCAGCGAGATAAGGGATGACGTTAAAAGGGTCCGCCGTTTGTATCGAATCAGGTTCCGTACGGCAATTTTAATTATGTTTCGCATGGGCTTTCCCCTTTTTTGTTGCGGTGCGTTTTTTTACTGCTTTCCTTTTTGTTATCAGGCCGTCCTCCAGCGAAAAAATGATTTCAGCCTCTCCCATAATCTTCGGGTCATGCGTCGAAAAAATGAAAGTGGTCCCGAATTCGTCTTTCATTTTTTTCATTATTGCGATGATCCGATATGCGGTTTCATGATCGAGGTTCGCCGTCGGCTCGTCGGCAAGCACAATTTTGGGATCCGTCGCCAGGGCGCGGGCGATAGCAACCCGCTGCTTCTGTCCGCCGGATATCTGGTCCGGATACTTTTCCTTCTGGTCTTCCATCCCAACACCTGCGAGGAGCCGCTGAACCTGCTCCTTTCTCCTGGCGGACGGAATGTTCTGGACCATCATCAGTGGGTATTCGATGTTCTCAAAGACCGTTAAGACCGGCATCAGGTTGAAATCCTGGAAAATGAAACCTATCCGCTCGCCGCGAAAGGTCGCCCGCTCCCTTCTGTTGAGCTTTGATATATCGGTTCCCTCGATTGTTACCCTCCCTCCGGTGGGTACGTCAAGGCATCCGAGAATATTAAGCAGCGTCGTCTTCCCGCTTCCCGAAGGTCCTACGAAAGAAATAAACGAAGAGGTTTTTATTGAAAAGCTCAACCCTTTCAGTGCGGATACGGTTATTTCACCGACAGTATAATTCTTTTTTAAATCTTCGGCGTGAATAATTTCCATAAAATGAACAACGCCTCCTCTTAAAATAAACGATATCAATGTTATAAAACATCATAGTTTATGGAAAGATTAAAATCCAATTTGTTTCAATGTTTGACCCGTTTTTAATGATTTTGATTCCATTTTTTTTATTTCAGGCGGCAGACAGTTCCGTATTTTACTTAAAAATAGTCCCAACGCTGATGAAGCATATACTCGATCTATACCCTTTTCTTATGAGTAACACGTTTTTCTGCTTCCTGGGGGAGGTATGGATTAAAATTATTTTCCGGTCATCGCTGCGCTGCGTGTTTCTCGTTCTTCCCCGGTCAATCAACTGAAATTTCTTGATCCGCGTGCGTTCGCTTTCCGATATCTCAATGGTCAGCGGATCATCGCCCGCATGACACTATTCTGTTTTTGCTTACCGATTCCGTCCCCTTTTCGCAGGAAATCGTTATTGACAGGCGGATAATTTCCTGTATGCTGAAGACCTGTTGGGCTTTGTCGGTTTTGTTGATATGGATGAAGATATTAGCTTTCGCTCCCTCGGTGCGGATGATACACCTGCTATCATCGAAATCTGCTATCGGACCGGCTATTACGGCGAAGATCTCACCGATACGGATCGGTTTAATGACAAAACGCTCTTTGGAATGCTCGCAGCGCTGTACTACGTGACATTCGAGCCGGAGAACGGCTACGTCGCCGTTGATGGGAAAAGCGACCGGGTGGTGGGTTATATCATTGGAACGCATGACACGGCCGGGCAGGAGAAGCGCTTTTCCCGAACCATGACATGGAGAATTGTGCTCCGGGCGATTGCCGTCACCTCCTGGCGGCACCCTGAATCTTTCAGAACGCTATTGCATTTTAACCGGTATATGAGCAGGCAACCCCGGTTGCAGGACATACATGAGAGGTACCGCGCACATCTGCACATAAATATTTTACCGGAATTTCAGCACCGGGGGATAGGTGCGCGGCTCCTTGAGCTCTTCGAGAAACATATCGGCGCGCGCGGTGTCAGGGGAATTCACCTCTGCACATCTGAACGGAATGTCAAGGCGCTACCATTTTACCGGAGATACGGCTATTCGATTGTCGCCGAGGAGCCGCCCGGTTTGTGGCCCGATGCTCCGACCGTGAAAGGCATCATCTTCGCAAAGCAATTAACCGTGTAAAACGGCGAAGGGAAACTACCGTGGAAGTGTTTAAAACAGTCAAGAGGGTGGAAACCGCCATTGAGATGGCTATCGCCCTGAAACAGCATCTCAGGGATTGCTATTCCCGGGCTCGTGAAGGTTCGGTCGATCCGGCGTCGAGGGATCTCTTCTCCTTTCTCGCCGCCGAGCAGGAACGGCTCCTGGGGCTCTACCGGCAGCTTCTCGACGAGATGGGGTATGGTTTTCAGCGGGTGGAGCATGTTGGAGAGTACGGGAAGTACATCGATACGCTGGTATTGCATATTCCTTCAGCGCAGACAATTGATCGGGGGATGTCTCCGGCAGGTGCGCTTGAAACCGCTTCGCAGATAGGTGATGAGACCTGCGAGGCTTTTGCGGTGATGGCCGCGGCGCTCGTCGATGCGCGCGTAAAGAGAATCTGCGCTGAGGAGAAGCGCCATCGGGACAAAATTGGAGCGTATAGAGAAGCTCTCGACAAAAGATAAAAATGTAAAGTTTATCATTCAGCAGGTTTTAACGCTCACGTAATAATAAGGAGGTTTTCAATGTCATTAACTGATTTCTGGTTTTACGGCCTCATCGGTGTTATCGTGGCGATTCTCATTCTCTGGAAGGTAACAAAGGACAAACGGAATTTTTACAAGGCGGTAATCACCTCATTCGTCTGGTGCTGGCCGGCGTTCATCATCGAGTGGTACGGAATCTGCGTTATCGGAATCTGGTATAATCCGAATATAACCGGGACTCCTCCTGTTCCGTGGAGTTATCTGTTATTGGCGTTTATAGGGGGCATCGGGCTGTTAAATATTTTCCGCCGGATTTATCATGACAAAACGCTTCTGATCTTTTTCATCATAACAGCGGGAGGGACAGGCGCATTTACCATTGCAATGTCCATTTTGTCGGGCAAATGGGCTCACCGGTTCGGCTGGAATCCGTATTACGGTTTTCTCCATGTTGTATTCCTTATGACCCTTCTTGTCGTGATCGATATGCTCTTCGAAAAATATAAGGTGTTTGACCTTATTCTGCGCAGTAAATCCGGTGAGTAAGAGGGGCTAAACGCTTTACCGAGTTCCTCTTTTCGGGGCACGATAGAACGGCTTTCCGGGCCATTCTCTGTCGCGATTTTGACCGCTTAAAAATATCCTATTGTTTGCTAGTCGTAGGATAAACGGGTTTCCTCATCGGCCATGGTCGGTTGAGTGATCTCCTTCCACGCGGGGTCATCCCAGGTTCCCAGCTTGCTGTGCATAGTGAGATATTTCTGAGGTATCGGATGGGTGCCATAGACGACTTCGAGGCCGTACCTTTTTTCGATGAAGTCGTGGAAAGAGGTGATATGAGGACAGGGAGGATACCCCACAACCAGACCGGTAGCGAGATGTATCACCGCTGCTCCGTTTTTCTTCATTTCATCCACGGCATATTCGACATTGCCACCGGGACACCCGTCGCAGGTCGTATACCCGACAACTTCAACATCCCTGTCCCTGTACCGGCTGAATGCACCTTCCCTGTTGCGCAGCGATCTGAAGCACTTTCCGCCTGCACACCTGCGGTAGCGATCACAGATGATTATGCCGATCTTCGTTTTCTCTTCCATGGTATCTCCTGCTTTCCGTATTTTGTATTCTCTCAAGTATATTACGTGTATTCAATAGTCAACCCAACACCGGCTTCTTTTAAATGGTTTGGGAGGGATTGCAATGAAAAAATGGATTTGGAGCTGCCCCGATTTTTTCAATTTTGCAACCGGTTGCAAAATTCAGTATGTACTTAAATTTTTATGAACACGAATCAATTGGCCAGCCGGCTGGCCAATTGTGAAATATACAATATTTTATACTTTATTGTATTTACAATATTTGATGATAGTGTGGGCTTTTGTCTGGGTTTCTCTTTGGAAAGAGGGGTAACTGCTACTTTCTTTTTTACCGACGAAAAAGAAAGTAGCCAAAGAAAAAGTCGCCACTCAGTCGCCGTGGAGGTCGGCTCCTGTGCATCCGTGCACCCGCCGACACTTCCAACGTCGTGTTGGTCGTCCGGTCGCTCATGCGCCGCGACCGGGCCTGCTCCCGACTTCCGTGTTAATATGCAAGTCTATACCTTAATCATAAGCTGCGGCAGACACATCCTGTGTCATCCTCGCCGCTCGGACATCGTGTCCGAGCTCCCTTTTTTTTGAATATTACTCTTTTATGATACTCAGCGCCAGTGCTGCTTTCTCTTCGGTCATTCATCGCTGAGCACTTTCGTTTTCAGTTACTTTCTCCATGATATATCCTCCATACTTCATAATATACCATGTCTTATAGGTGGCTTGTCAAGTCAGGGGATCAGTATAGACATCGCATCCTCCAATTTAAACCTGTTTTTACTCTAATTTCGTTATCGGTTGAAATCGGGGCAGTATAGACTATCATTCCTCTCCTTTCAAAAGTAGTCCGTTTCAGATTTAACCTAAACCCATAACGGAAACAACCGGGGCATTTGATATCCTCGGCGAGCAGGCGGCCTGGATGGCCGCCGGAGCCGCAATCACAGGACGTGATATTTGCGGCGGGACGAGCGAGGATATCAAATGCCCCGGTTTGATGCATTACTATACATATTCTCATCCGATTCTAGAAGTGCACTGTTGCGGTTCCGCTGACTGGAAATTATATTTCTTTCCAAAGGTGGTTTCTTTATGCATCCCCCTCTCCCTTCCTCTTACTCCAACTCCCGGGAGAGGGGGGCAGTGGAGTGAGGGCACTTTCCCACCATAAGTTCCCTTGAGGCAGCTCTCTCACGTAAACATAATCACCGACCAGAAGATGAACAGAAGCATGGCAGCTGTTATTATCAAATACGAAGTTCTTTTTTATTTCTCGATTTCCTCAGTCGATAAAAACAAAATAGTGCCGCCGCGAGGGCGAAGAGGGCACTGAGGCAGAATGCCGCATTCTGACCGATAATATATATCGTGCCGTCATCACCAAATTCCGGATGCCCTCGATTGAATAATATTTTATCATACATAATGTTGAAGAACACCGGGCGAATTAACAGCGAGAGGGCGATTAACGCGAGGGGAATATAAACGGATTTGTTAATTTTTTTAGCGACTTTCATGGAATCCCAATAACAACTTTATATTTTTGCTTTTGAGCGCGCATTACACACATCGTTGCCATCAAGTACGTCCTTTGCCGCAGCAGGGGGGGCAAGTGTGCCGAATTGTGCTGAGCCTGCCGAAGTAAGGTCGAGGTGCGCAGAGGTGAGGCTTTGCGCTCTCAGGCGGCGTCCCTTTTGCTTCTGACCGATATAATGATATACAAACAGGCAGTAATAAAAGTCACGGAAATCTCGTGCCGTAAACTTTCCGGGGAAAATCTCCCGTTGCGTATTCCACCGTTCTGCTGCCCCGCTCCACATCCTCGTCCGCATAAGCGTCGATCACCGTGGCGACAAACAGATGTTTGTCGCCCGTTTCGATGATCTGTTCAACACGGCACTCGATGTGCGCCACACATTCTCCGATTATTGATGTGGCAACATGGCGGGCGGGCTGCGGGGTCAGGCCGGTTTCCACGAACTTGTCGACATCTCTTCCCGAATGGAAGCCGCAGTAATAGATCTGACGTTTCAGCTCCCGAGCGGGAACGTTAACAACAAATTCCCCGGTCTCCTTAATGAGCTTGTTAGAGTACATCTGCTGTCCAATCGCACAGGCAATCATCGGCGGTTCTTTCGAGACGGGCATACAGAAACTGACAGCGATGATGTTCGCCTGCCGATGGCTGCCGCAGGTAATCAGATAGTGTCGCAGCGGCCAGAAGTACTTCAGATACTCGGTATGAATCTTGTTCATCGGTATTGCGTCCAAGGTCGCAAATTGTCGGCGGCAAAATCTGAGCGTCGAAGTATCGGCGCTTTTACTATCCGGGCGCATCTGCCGTGTCAGCTGCTTCCCAGCATCTTTAAATAGTGCATCAAAACAACCGCATTATTGTGCTCTCTGTTGTGGGCACTGAAAACCAGGGTGATCTGACCCTTTTTGGAAATCTGTACCAACCGTCGAAGCTCATTCCGGTGGCTCTTCAGTTCTGAAAGATACCTCTTGCGAAATTCGCCACGGGTCAACTCTCCACTGTGGAAAGACTTCCGCAGCCGATCTGACGGCGCCACTTCTTTCATCCACTCATCGATTACAATCTCGTTTTTTGACAGGCCTCGTGGCCAGATTCGGTCAACAAGAACGCGATAGCCATCTCCGGGCGTTGATTGTTCGTATACACGTTTAATGGAAACCGGCATGATTCTTTCCTCAGTGTAACATGTCCAGTCACCGGCACGCCGCTTCAATTCATTAGAGCGATCTGTTTCAACCTGTCGCCATAGTATAACAATCCTCTCCCGACTCAGAGTGCGCTATGTCGCCGCTTCCTCCGAGCGCCGCCGTAAAAACCGCTTCGTCACGAGGATAACCACCCCGATGGCAAGGATGAGAAGGAGAATGTCGGTCGCCATGAGTATGTAGTTTGCCCCCTTGACGTATTGCTCCAGCAGGATGAGGAGCGACGCGATGGTGGTGATCATCATGAAGATACCCGGAAGGAGCGCGTAGAAATAGCGCTTCCCCATGAGGAGGAGCCAGCTCGATATGGCGAAAAGAGCGAGCGCGGCGAGCAGCTGATTGGCCGTGCCGAAAATAGGCCAGAGGGCGCTGAAGGCATTGGAGTAGGCGAGCACCCACATCAGGAGCACCGAGAGCCCCGAGTTGAACCAGAACTTTTTGAACAGCTCGGGTGGATTCTTGAAGATGATGCTCCACAGCTCCTCGAAGAGGTAGCGGTTCAGCCGGACGGCGGTGTCCAGCGTGGTGATGACGAAGCCCTCGACAAGGAGTATTCCGAACACCGTGCTGAGGGAGGTTCGGATTCCGAGACCCATATTGAAGAGGTGACCGGCCCCGAGGGCGAAGCCCAGTATCGGATTCGACTTCGCTCCCTCGGCGGTTGGCCAGACGATGCTCTTGTAATCGACGTAGCTGAGCGTTGCTCCCAGTGCTATCAACACACAGACGGCGAGGAGCGATTCGAGGAGCATGCCGTTGAAGCCGACACGACGTGCATCCTGCTCATGGGCGAGCTGCTTCGACGTGGTGCCTCCTGCGACCAGGGAGTGAAATCCGGATATCGCGCCGCACGCAATCGTTATGAACATCATCGGCCAGATGAATCCCAGGTTTTTTGCTCCCTCCGCGAGGTTGAAGCTGGGCATGGTGATGCTCAGCCCGTTGAAACCGGTGATAAAAATAGATACAACCAGGAGAATGAGCCCGCCGAAGAGGATCTGCACATTGATGAAGTCCCGCGGCTGCAGTATCGCCCAGACGGGCACGCCGGCGGCGAAGAGGACATAGATTGAGATGATTATCATCCACGTGGTGGGGTCAAGGGTAACCGGGTATTCGATGCCGATTAAAACTGAGACGACGCATATAAAGGCGGCGAGCGGATAGGCGATGTATCCGCTGATGCCCTTTTTATAGATGAGCCAGCCCAGGAGAGGTGCCGTGAGAGTGATGATAATCACCGAAGTTGAGGCGATTCCGCCGATCTTGCCGTGTACCACACCGTCAATAACCACTGTTTTGAGGAGGGTATCCGACTCGCTGACACCGAGATTTTTCAGCGGCCAGAGCGAGGTGAGCGACATGGCCGTCGCGCTCAAGAAGGCCGAGGTAACGAGAATGATCATGAGTATGGTAAAGCCGATAAAGAGGTTGAAACCGGTATTCCCCATGGTCTTTCGGGCAACCTCTGCCATCGACTTGCCCCCCTCCTTCATGCAGATAAAGAGCGAGGTGAAATCGTGAACGGCTCCCAGGAAGATGCCCCCCAGAACCACCCAGAGCCATGCCGGCACGAAACCGTAGAGTATGGCTACCGTGGGTCCGAGAATGGGGCCTGCTCCCGCGATGGTTGAAAAGTGATGCGAAAAGACAACATAGCCCTTGGTGGGGACATAGTCCCGACCGTCATTGATGCTCACTGCCGGTGTCGGACACGACGAATCCTCTCCGAGCGATCGCGCAATATAACGTGCATACAGACGGCTCGCCAAGATATAGGCGGCAATTGCAATCAAGATATAGATCAGTATGTTCATATCGTTCCCTCCAGCCACTCCTCAAAGCGTACTATTTCCCGAAGAATCAATACCGATTTCAATGACCGAAAGAATCATTAACAGGGGAGAGCCCGGTAGTGCAGGTCACCGCCGGGAAGTATAACCTGCCTGTAATGATAGCTCTTATTCACGGTGATTACGCCTGATCCCGAAAAATCATACGGCAAAGGGTAGTGAACGGATACCGGTTTGTCAAGATAATACTTGCGGGCCTTCCCGAAGTATCAGCACGCCGCGGATTCCCCGAAGCCCCGCTTTCAGAGCACTATAAAGAGTACGACACCGATAAGCGAGAGTATGCCCAGGGTGATGAGTGATGCGGGGTAACGATCGGTTCTGCGTTTATGGCGTGCGCTGCGGATAATAAGTCCCGCGACTGAGATGAGCACCTGTAGTATCATCAGGTACAGCGCATATTGCAGAAGGCTGCTCTTCCAGTTCTCTCCGTATGATGCATCCAGTTTTCGATAATCGAGAAGCTGCTGGGAGGTTTCCGGCAGGAGGACAATGATGATAATCAGGAAAACAATAAAGAAGGAGATGAGAATCAGGACATTTATCAAGATAAGCAGCCGGTCGGGTCCTTTCCGACGGTGATGAATTGTTTTCTCTTCCATAATGGTGGTCCCCTCCTCGGAGGATGATTGCCTCTTCAATAGAAAATGTACATAGTTGTTGGGTGAAAAGCAAATTCCGCTGGCCCTTATACATTCCGGAATTCACTTTTGTCCCGGCGGGAGGGGAATAGCTCTTATCATCTCCCTTCGGGGGAATGATGCTGCAATCTATTCTTTTCCCTTCAGGTATTTATCAACGTGATGTTCAATTTTGCTAAAACTATCCTTCGTTGCGCTTATGTCTTTCACGTTGTTATTGCTGAAGTTCGCAAAGATGTCTGCATATTGATACTCTCGTATAGCATATATACAGAACCATGAGTGGCGGGTGATGCCGCCTGCTTTGAAGGGGGTATCGTCAGTGGGACAGTGGTATCGGGTGCTTTACCGTTTTCGGGGAGCCCGCTCAATATCGGCGAGCTTCTCGCGCAGCCAGTCAGCGGCTCGCATCCTTCTCCCGTCGGGCAATTTCACGTAGTAGATGGAGCCGGTCATCGACGACCGGCTGGCCAGGTGCTCGATGAACTGTGCGGCGGTTCTGATGCGATTTCCGGCACGGGAGAGCTTCATCTCAAGGTGCTCCCGGGCGCGGGAGGCGGAGTACTCCGTTCCGTTTCTGATGAATATCAGATTCGACTCCTCGATTGCATCGAGAAGCGCTGTGATCTTCTGCGATTCGGATAATGCCAGCGCGCCTGTCGCCGCGACGAGGAGGAGGAGTGTCGTAAGGATACCTGTTCGTTTCATAACTGGCCATTGCCTCTCATCGTATGATGGGGAATCGAGTGTCCTGAAGAGTCGGAACGTGGAATGACCCGGTGCTGTTTCAGCATGATGCGATATTTCATGGCATCTCTCTCGCTCTCAACCCCGAAGCGTGCGTGCGGGGAGCCGGCTTGGGAATTGCGCTGTACGCTCATGAGTGCTGCCCGTGCTGATGGCGTTTCACTATGCAATAGCCGATTCTCCACACGGTAGCGGAGATTGATTTTTTTTCAACTATTATTTGGTGCAGCGAAAGTTCGGTTCCGCTCTTTTATCATCATGAGTAAAAATTAACTTGTAATGGGCACGGTGCTGGTATAGGGTAATCGCTCCGTTTTACACTTTGACGAGGAGGCGAACAGAGGGGGAATTGCCCCTTATGTTCAATCGCTGCTCCCGGCGAGACGGCGCAGGAGGTGTGAGGTCGATGAAGGAGCGAATCCTGGTAACCGGTGGTGCCGGCTATATCGGGTCGCATACCGTGCGGATGATGCACGACAGGGGCTGCCCCCTCGTGGTGCTGGATAACATGGTATACGGCCATCGGGAAGCTCTCCTCTCGGAGAAGATACCGCTTTACGTCGGTGAGCTGTCTGATGAGAAGCTCGTTGATGAGATATTCAGTCAGTATCGTATCACCGCCGTCATGCATTTTGCGGCCTATACCCTCGTCGGTGAATCCATTGAGCAACCGGGGAAGTATTATCGAAACAACACCGCCGCGCCGCTGGTGGTTCTGGAGGCGATGCGGCAGCACGGCTGTGAGAAGTTTATCTTTTCATCCACCTGCGCAATCTACGGCAATCCTGAGTATATCCCTCTCGATGAGAACCATCCGCAGAATCCGGTAAACCCCTATGGAAAGAGCAAGATGATGCTGGAGCGCATACTGCAGGATTATGAAGAGGCCTGCGGTATCCGATCGGTCAATCTGAGGTACTTCAATGCGTGCGGAGCTTCACTCGACGGGAAACTGGGCGAGGATCACACTCCCGAGACCCATCTCATTCCGCGCGTTCTCATGTCGCTCACGGGTGAGATCGAGAAGATCACCGTCTTCGGAACCGATTACGACACGCCCGATGGCACCTGTATTCGCGATTACATTCATGTAATCGATCTGGCGCGGGCACATGTGAATGCCCTCGATTATCTCGAAAGCGGAGGTCATTCCGTGTCCTGTAATCTCGGCACGGGCGAGGGGGTATCGGTGATGGAGATTATTCAGCGGGCGGAGCGGGTGACGGGAAGAAAAGTTCCGCTGGAATACGGAGAACGGCGGGCCGGCGATCCCCCGATACTGGTTGCCGCTCCGCAGCGGGCAAAGGACCTTCTCGATTGGGAGGCGGAGTACCGTGATGTCGCGGTCGCGATAGAAACAGCCTGGAGGTGGGTGGAGGGACCGCAGAAGGGGCGATTCGAAAGATAAATGCTCCCGCCGGCATCATTCTCCGTTGAATAGAAGAATGATTTGAAACCGCCTTGCACGACACTGATCTGGTTAAAATTAAACCAACACTTCAATTAGTATTAATTACAAATAATATAATTGACAATACTAATAGTTTTATTAAATGTCAATGCAATTTTTCCCCATCATATGAACCATATTAAAAAAAAGAGAGGAATTGGTTATGGACAAGTTCCACTTGATGCGTCGAAAAACACTGGGTGATTCTCTACGGAGTAACGCCCGGCGAATACCTGAAAAAACAGCCATCACCTTTTATCCAAAGGGTGAAAGTGCCGGTGATGGTGAAAAGCTTACCTATCGGGAATTGAATGAGGCAGCGAACAGATTCGCACACGGACTCTACGACCTCGGATTAAAAAGGGGTGACGTTGCGGCACTGATGTGTCATAACTGTTTGCAGTTCATTATAGCGACCTGGGGCTTTATTAAGGCGAATATTACCGCGACCTTTATCAATGTCAATTTCGTGGGTCATGAGATTGCCCATCAGATAAACCACTCCGGTACCAGAATTTTTTTCGTTGAAGATTCCCTTGTCGAAAAGGTTCTCCCCCTAAAGGATGATATCAAAAACGTAGAGAAGTTTTCGTATATCAGCCTGTCAGACATGCCGGTTCCTGACGGATGGGTGAATATGGAAGACGTTTACGCTGACCGGTTTCCTTCAGATGAGCCGGAGGTCGTTATCGATGATGAGGATATTGTCTTTCGCATGTACACCAGCGGCACCACGGCGTACCCGAAGGGCATTGATCTCACGCACCGCAACATGGCTTATGCGGCAATGGCATGGGCCGGACGCGATAGCGGCCAGCAGGAGGACGGCGTTACCGGTCATTTTCTTCCGCTCTATCACGGTGCTTCGATGATCGTCTGGTCGGCCCTTACCATCGGCGCGCATGCCATTGTCGGCTCAATGCCTGATGATCCGCTCGGCACCCTCGATATCATCGAGAAGGAGAAGGTCACCTGGATCGCCATACCGGTTACCCTCTTCGAGCGGCTCATTGATACGGAGTTGAAGGAAAAGCTCCGTTCACTGAAGGAGATATCCTGGTTCGGGGGTGCGATGCCGCTCGATACTCTGAGCAAATGGTTTGATTTCCTGCCCGAATCGAATTTTCGACCGCAGTGGAATCAGACCGAGTGCTATATCGGGACATCGGCGAAGTTCAACAAGAGCACCGGATTGCCTGAAGCGGGGAATGTTATCGGGAAGCCCTTTGATCTCAATGAACTCAAAATCGTCGATGAAGAGGATAATGAAGTCCCTGACGGAGAGCCGGGGGAGATTGCCGTTCGGAGCCCCGCTGTTATGAAGGGATATTACAATAATGAGGAGGCAACGGAGAATGCCTTTCGCGACGGCTGGCATCATACCGAAGATGTTGCGCGGAAGGGAGCGGATGGTTACTACTATTTCGTCGATCGTATCAAGGATATGATAAAGACGGGAGGAGTTAATGTTGCTTCCATGGAGGTCGAGTCGATCATTAACGGCATGCCGGGAGTGATGAGCGGCGGCTGCGCTGTTTTCGGCGTCTATCATCCCGAGTGGACGGAGGCCGTTGTTGCGGCAGTCGTTAAGGCAGATCCGGATCTGACCGAGGAGCATGTGATAGCGTATTGCAAGAAGAATCTGGCGAATTTCAAGGTCCCCAAAAAGGTTGTCTTCGTTGACGAGATTCCGGTCAACCATGTGGGAAAGGTTTTGAGAAGAGATCTGAGGGAGATCTACAAGGATATATTCCGATAAGCATCTCAGTTGAACAGCATCGTCAGGGAGTCTATGCTCTTGTGGTATGCCGGAGTTCTTATGAGGGTACTGGCATACATTGAATGAAGGGACCTTTCAGGAGGCGTAGAGATGGTTTATAAGAACATACTGATTGAGAAGAGGGATGGGATAGGCATCGTGACGCTCAACAGGCCGGAAAAGTTGAATGCCGTAAATCTGGAATTGAAGAATGAGCTCCATCTGGCACTGGGTGAACTGGAGTCTGATGAGAGCGTTCAGATCGTCATTCTCAAGGGCGCCGGGAGAGCCTTCTCGTCGGGAGGTGATCTCGATAGTCCAATGTCAGAGAAGCCGGAATTCGCAAGTCTTAAAATGGAGAGCCGGCTGTTTCATCTCGATAAGCCGGTTATTGCGGCAATACATGGATATGCGCTGGGAGAAGGAATTCAGATGGCAATACTGTGTGATATAATTATTGCTGCGGAGGAGACGATTATCGGTTTTCTCGGCGCGTTAATCGGTGGGCTCTGTTATGGGTGCTTTACCGTGTTGCCGGCAATTGTCGGCAGGCAGAAAGCCAACGAGCTGTTGTTAACCTGTGACAGAATAGATGCTCAGGAGGCACTGAGAATCGGTCTGATCAATGCCGTGGTGCCCCAGGAGCAGCTTCTTGATGCGGCATGCACTATGGCAGGGAAGATTATGAGATGCCAGCCGCTTTCCGTAAAATATACCAAACGCGCGATGCGAACGGTATTGATCACTGATGTTCATCAGAAAGCTCTCGAGGAGGGTGGTGCTGAGATAATCGATGTAATGGAAAAGCTTGCAGAGATTGGTTTTGCAGGGGGGTTCTCGGATAAGCAGTGAGGATTTAAAAAATAACATCTGCGGTTCATCTTTTAAGCTATCGCGTGTAAGGGCGGTTCCGCGTATGCAGGAAGCTTTTATGTATGTCTCCGCAGCATTCGCATGTTCATGCCCTGCGTTTCTGCTGCAAATAAAGTTTCTCTATTTAACGCTGATATTCAGCGTGACAACTCCCTCGCTGCCGTGAATATTGCAGTTTCCCTGGGCTTCCACTATCAGCGGTTCATTCGCGGTGACGGTAACCGATCTGCTGAAGCTCTCGTTCTCGGGTCGGTTCAGCAGTGAGAACTCCCAGCGCTTCACCACTTTCCCGTTAATCTTGAGAACAACCCAGTCCGTGTAGTGGAGGATGTTGTTTCCGTCATGTGAAACCTTGACGGTGATGGTGACCTCGGATCCCTTTTTCACCTCCTGCGGGGCGAGTAAGGTCACCGACGTTTTGTTCGCCTGAAGGGTGCGGGGAAGAGCAATGCCGATAACGATGAGAATGAGGAGAATTCTGAGCACTGTTTTCATATATACCGTCCTGTTACTACAACACTTTCAATCTGTGTTGTGGTTAAAACTATTTGAATTTCATAGCTCAATATAGTGCATGAGCGGTTCAAATCAAATTTTTTCGCCACACTGAGCGGTAATTTATTTACTTTTTAATTTACGAATGCAGAGAGGGTCGTAACGGTAGTATCGTAATACGCATCCGTGCGTGATGGGAATCGAATGAAAAACAGTTGAAAATATCATGAACATCCGGTGAATCCTGTTTTATAGTATATCTTTATGGGCACCTCTAAAAACCAGTATTTACATTGATCGACAAATTGTAAATACTGGTTTTATCAGGCATTGTGCACACAGCGACACGACGTCGCTCATGCCAGCGTGCACAGGAGGTGCAAAACAACGCTGGCCAAGGGGGACATCATATTAATAGTTTTTAGAAGTCCCCTTATAAGAAATCGTGTTGTGCTTTTAAGGAAAGGGTGATATACTGGCTGCGTGAGGAAATAAAAGCATGAAGATAATACAGCGAACACTCGTACTGATCCTGCTGCTGAATGTTTCGAATGTGGTAGGTGACGGATTTAAGAATCCCGGTAGATATCTCGAAGAGAATGTGTTAACACACACCATGAAAAACGGCATAACGGTGATGATGTTAAATCGGGGGAATGCGCCGACCGTCGCCCTCATCATCTCCTTCCGGGTGGGCTCCTCTGATGAGAGTTACCGTACCATCGGCATGGCGCATATGCTGGAGCACATGCTCTTCAAGGGAACCGATACTATCGGCACCACGGATTTCAGGAAGGAGAAGAAGATTCTCGACGCTATCGAAGCCGTCGGCGAAACGATCGATAAGCTGCGGCTCGTCAATCCCCGGAATGTGAAAATACCCGCTCTGGAGAAGAGGCTCAGTGAGCTTCAGAAGGAGCACCGGAAATACATCAGGAGCGCTCCCTATTCGCGGATCTACTCCTCGAATGGCGGTGTGGGATTCAACGCCTTCACCTCGCGTGATCGCACCGCCTATGTCATCGAGCTGCCAACGTCGAAGCTGGAGATGTGGGCCCGTCTCGAGTCGGAGCGGCTCCGTAATCCGATTATGCGCGAGTTCTATCTTGAACGTAATACCGTGTATGAGGAGCGGTTGATGCGGTACGAATCCGAGGGCTCCGGGATGCTCTATGAGAAGTTTATCGCAGCGGCCTATATTGCGCATCCCTATCGGCATCCCATTATCGGATGGCGCTCCAACATTAAATTCCTTTCGATACAGGATCTGAAACGGTTTTACTGGACCCATTATGTTCCTGAGCGGATGACGATAACCGTTGTCGGAAAACAGGATACGAAGAAAACCGTGGCCATTCTCGAAAAATACTTCGGTGCGATGCGAAAGCGTCCCGTTCCTCCTGAGACGGCAATACAGGAGCCCCCGCAGCAGGGTGAGCGCCGGATCACCGTGCGCCATGAGTCACGTCCTCGTCTGATTGTTGGCTGGCATAAACCGACCGCTCCCTCCCGCGATGATTTTGTCTGTGATATCATTTCGGGATTGCTGACCGATGGGAAAACATCGCGGTTGTACCGCTCTCTTATACTCGATCGAAAGATAGCTTCATCGGTAAGCAGCTACAACGGCTATCCCGGCGCCCGGTATGACAACCTCTTTCTTATTGAAGCTGCCCCCCGGCATCCGCATACCCTCGGTGAATTGGAGAAGGCGCTCTATGAAGAGATTGTCGAACTGCGTAAAACACTCGGCACCGATGAGATGACGAAGGTCCTGAATCGCATTGAGGCGTCAATGGTTTTCGATCTCGATTCAAATATGGGGATAGCCCGGCTTCTGAGCTATTATCAGACCGTGTTCAACGATTGGCACTATATAACGACCTATTTCGATGCGGTGAAACGCATCGGTGTTGAGGATGTGCGCCGGGTGCTTGATGAATACTTCATTCAGCGAAACAGGACCGTTGGAATGCTCGAAAGCGAGGAAAAGAAATGAAGCAGTCAACAGATAACAGACGAATGGTGAATGTATGAATCGGTATACGCGAGTGAGAATAATTATTTTTTCCCTCCTCCTGTTTTTCCCGATGGGCATCACTCCCGTCCGGGAGATATGCGCGGATGATACGCCGGTACCGGTTGAGCTGCCGCCGGTTTCCACGTTCAACACCCCCAATGGCATCAAGGTGTTTTATCTGCGGGATCAGCTCCCGCAGCTGACCATCATCGTCTCTGCCGGTTTCGGGATGCTCTATGAGGAGAAGAATGAGGCGGGGATATCCGATTTTCTGGCACGGGCGCTGTCACTTGGTGGTTCCGGGAAATATCCTTCCGAACAATTATACCGATCCATCGAATCGATCGGCGGGAGGCTCGCCATAAGCGCTTCGTGGGAGAGGACCACTATCGTCCTGCAGGTCCTTGAGCGGCATGCCGCACTGGCCTTCGATATCGTCAGTGATCTGTTGCTCGAACCGAATTTCGACAGGCAGTCTGTCGAGAATGTGCGATCGCTGCTCGGTGAGAAGATCAGAAGAAAGAAGGATCATCCCGCACAGATAGCGTTCGAGAAGGTCCGGGAGCTCATATTCGGCGGTGCGGGGTACGGATCGGTGATGCGTGAGGAGACGATACGATCAATCACGCGCAGCGATCTGATGGATAAGTGGAAACGGTACTTCAGGGCAAAAAATTTGAGTGTCGGCATCTCGACGTCGCTGGATTTCGATCGGGTAAAGAAGTACATGACGAAATTACATGCCCTGGAAAGTGGTGAACGGCTGTTCTATTCTGTGAAGTCGTCACCATTGCGCGAAACCGTTGCGAAAAACTCGAAATCGATTTTCCTGATACCGAAAGACATACCGCAGGCGACAATGGTGGTCGGTACCGTTGCGCCATCGATAGGTGACCGGCGCATGTACCCGCTCGAGGTGATGAACTATATTCTCGGCGGAGGATCGTTCAATTCCCGGCTGATGAGAGAGATTCGCGTCAAGCGGGGCCTCTCCTATGCCGTGCAATCGATTTTGCGGTTCCGCAAGGGAACGGGGATTTTCCTGGCATATGCCCAGAGCAATCATGATCGGACCCCGAAAACCCTTTCGCTGCTGCAGGAGAATATTCGCCTCATCGCTTCAGCGGCGGTAACACGGGAGGAGCTCTCCTTTGCAAAGCGATCTCTCAATAACAGTTACATTTTCGAGTTTAATACCTCCCTCGATATCCTGAGCAAATACCTCTCACTGGAGTATAATGGCCTCCCGGTCTCGTTTATACGGGATTATCCGCTTAAGATTCAGTCGGTCACCGGGGATGCAGTCCTGAAGAGCAGCGAGAAGCTCCTCAAGCACGGCGTGATTACGGTTGTGGTTGGCAGGAAGGAGTTACAGGAACCTCTGAAAAAGCTGGGCACGGTGATTGTGATCGCTCCGTGAAATGCAGCCGGGATTAAAAATTATCCGGGTTGGAGAGATATTCTTCGAGGCGCAGTAATTTCGAGAGAAGCTCCCTGATTTCGCTCACGGTATTCTCAATAGAGGTTTTCGCATCATCGATATTCTGCTTGTCGAGATGGGTGAGATTGCTCAGGTCTCCGGTATTAATTTCTCTAAAAATATTTTTTACCTCATCGAGAATCCTGGTGAGGGTTCTGTAGAGATTGCGAATGGCGTGAAACATTTCATTGAGAAAAATATATCGCATCTGCCTGTTTTCATCGCCGATATCTTCAGCAAATTTCTTATCTTTCCCATCGAGTTTTGTCAGATAATAGGAGACGGAGCGCGGATAGCTCACCAGCTCCTTATGGGTTGTGATAACCTTTTCGATTCGCTGTATCCCGTCAATATCCATATTCCTGAAGAGATTTTGCAGATCATTTGATGTCTCAGGTGCAATGTTCTGGAATATCGGGGAGTTGTTGATGTTTACCATGATGCCGTAGAGGCGATCCTTGTGGGTCGTCATGAGCTCGAGTGCTTCCGTGATGAATTCGCCCGGATCAAAGTGCTCTTCTTCAACCGCCACCTCGGGTTCGGCTATCTCTGCTTCTGCTAGCTCCTCGGACTCGGATGGTGCACCGGGCGGGCTTTGGGGTGCTTTTCGACTTTCACGTATTTTCTGCTCGTAAAAGGGCGCCGATTCGGCGGGCGTTCGTATTATCTGCACAATCTCGATCTTCCGCTTGCGTCGGTTGTATTTCAGGCTGTACATCTTTCCCTGGCTATCGATGTATCGGTTGTTGAGATCGTAGACCGTTGCCTTTGAGGGATCTATTTCGGAAATACTATTGATCTTGATGAACTTCGTTTTCATGACATGTTTTTATCCTGGTAACGCTTCGAAAAACTATCATTGTACAAATGGAAATATTTGTACAATATGTTCGGTTTTACAGAATATAATACAATATATCGTGATAATCCTGTCCTGTTTTTTTAATCATGCACAGAAAAAGTATATATCGAAGGTGCTAAAGATCCTTTTCGCTGAGCTCGTCAAGGGGAGTGGTGAACTCAATGGCTATGTAAGAATCGCCCTTCACCTTTTTTTTCGCAAAACGCCTGGCAACCTCCGATGGATTGTGTTTCAGGAGACCGGTTCTGACAATGGTTCCCTCGAGATGATATTTCTCCGTCTTCGTAGAGAATTCCAATCTGATCGGCTGGTTTATCCCCACCCGCGTGTTCGAAACGATAAAGAGGCCCCCTTTGCTCATGTCGAGAATAAATCCGTCTCCCGGGGACGGCGCGGCCGTTTCCGTATCGATTGTTTCCGGGTCGCCTTCGAAAAACTCAAAGTTGACCTTGATATTACAGGAATAACGGGGATACTTTCTTTGTTCGCTCATGGTGAAAATGCCTCATATGTTTAATTGGGGATATTCCTGGTGCGCAATAACGTACATGTATATGTCTAAAGTGATCCGTCTCTCACGGTATCCGGAGCATCTTACCGCTTCACTATTGTACCGCCACTTCCTTTTCTGTCAAGACAAGTTTTGAGTAAAAAAGCGAGAGAGGAGCTCATCGAATCAACGGTATGGGTTGCGTTCTCTTTCGTCCATGGTGAGAAATAGTTCTGACCGAAGGGAATATCCGGGATTCGAGTATTCTGTTCAAAGATGTTATTCCCCGGTCCGTTCAGCGATGTATTTTATTTGACTTTCATAACCGGTTATCCATACTGGAAAGGCGATTGCGGAGGGTGGTTGCCCGGAGAGGGAAACGGCTCGTGCTACATCAGGTATTTTCCATCCCGGGTAGCCGCAGATCCTCCGCACGATTAAGGTGAGCTGCATGAGTAAGATGATGACCAGATTTATCTTTGTGACCGGCGGGGTCTGCTCTTCGCTGGGGAAGGGGATATCCATCGCCTCTCTCGGTCTCCTCCTCGAAGGGCACGGTTATTCGGTCTCGCTTATTAAAATGGATCCCTACATCAATGTTGATCCCGGGACGATGAGCCCCTATCAGCACGGGGAGGTATACGTTACAGAGGATGGCGCAGAGACCGATCTCGATCTCGGATACTATGAGCGCTTCACCAATGCACAGCTTACCCGGAAGAACTCAATTACAACCGGTCAAATATACTATTCGGTGATTCAGCGAGAACGGCGCGGCGATTATCTCGGGAAAACGGTTCAGGTTATTCCCCACATTACCAACGAGATAAAGAAGAGGATATATGATGTCGCCAGTGATGAGGAGATTGACTTTGTCCTGGTTGAGATAGGGGGAACGGTCGGTGATATCGAGTCGATACCCTTTCTGGAAACAATACGCCAGATCCGTCAGGAGCTGGGACGTTCCCGCGTTCTCAACGTTCATCTGACGCTGGTCCCCACCATATCGGTTGCGGGTGAGCAGAAAACGAAGCCGACCCAGCATTCGGTGAAGGAGCTGATGGAGCTGGGAATTCTTCCGGATATACTGCTCTGTCGAACTGCGGTGCCTCTCTCCTCCGAGCTCAAGAGCAAGATTGCCCTCTTCTGTAATGTCTCTGAGACACATGTTATATCGGCGGTTGATATCAAGAGCTCCATCTATGAGATTCCCGCTATGCTCCATGAGAATGGCTATGATGCGATGGCGCTGAAGCATTTCGGGCTGCCCGACGACGGTCTTCATATCCCCGACTGGGATCGATTTCTTAGCACGCTTCATCATCCGAAGAAAAAGATTTCCATTGCCGTTGTCGGCAAATACATACAGCTGCAGGATGCGTATCGGTCCATCTATGAGGCGCTTCTGCACGGTGCGGTTGCCAACAGGGTCGAGCTCGAAATCCTGCGGGTTGATTCCGAGGATATTGAGAAGAAGTACCACGGCAGTGTCGAACAGCTGCTCGGCGGTGTCGATGGCGTTCTGGTGCCCGGCGGATTCGGCGATCGGGGTATTGAGGGGAAGATCGAAGCGATATCCTATGCGCGGAGAGAAAAGATCCCCTTCTTCGGCATCTGCCTCGGTCTTCAGTGCGCCGTGATTGAAATTGCCAGAAATATGTGCGGTCTCAGCAATGCCAATTCCACCGAGTTTGATCCGACCACGGAGCATCCGGTTATCTCGCTTCTCGAGGAGCAGCTCGATGTTGAGTCGAAAGGGGGAACCATGCGACTCGGTGCTTTTCAGTGCGAGCTTCTGGAAGGATCTCGCGCGTATGCGGCGTATCAGCGGAAATCGGTAATGGAGCGACATCGGCATCGGCTTGAGTTCACGCTGCGATACAGGAAGCTCTTCGAAGAGCAGGGTGTTGTCTTCAGCGGAATAAACCCCAAGAACGCCCTGGTAGAGGTTATCGAGCTCAGGGATCACCCCTGGTTTGTCTCTACACAGTACCATCCCGAGTTTAAGTCCAAGCCGGTGCGGCCGCATCCCCTCTTTGAAGCCTTTATCGGTGCTGCCAGGGAGAGGAGCGAAAGGTGAACTTAACCCTCCTCTGTGGCGCATGGCGCTCCGGTTGATGAGCGTCGCCGGTGAAGAAAGGGAGAGGACCGGATCGGGAGAACGATGAGACTGAGAGGATAGACCTGTTCATGAACTTCTGTGATTATGAGCTCACCGGGAAGAGCCGATTCTTCCTTATCGCCGGCCCCTGTGTTATTGAGTCCCGGGATCTGATGATGCGAACGGCGGAGGCCGTAAAAGCCATTGCGAGACGGTTGAACATTCACTGTATCTTCAAGTCGTCCTATGACAAGGCGAACAGGAGCTCGCTTTCGTCGTACCGGGGGCCGGGACTGGACGCGGGGCTTGCGGTGCTCGATGAGATAAAGCGGGAGTTTGACCTTCCCGTTACCACCGATGTTCATGCGGTGGATGAGATTGCCGCGGTCAGGGAGATTGTCGATCTGATACAGATTCCCGCTTTTCTCTGCAGGCAGACCGATCTCCTGATCGGGGCGGCGAAAACGGGGCTGCCCGTAAACGTGAAGAAGGGCCAGTTCGTGGCGCCGGCTGACATGGAACACGTCATCGAGAAGCTGCGGAGCACGGGATGTCAGAGCTATGCCGTAACCGAGCGGGGGTATACCTTCGGGTATAACAATCTCGTTGTTGATATGCGTTCTCTGGGGATTATCCGATCTCTCGGGGTGCCGGTGATATTTGATGCGACCCATTCGGTACAGCTCCCCGGTGGCGGGAAGGAGACCGGCGGGGAGCGGGCGTTCGTGCCACTCCTCGCCCGGAGCGCTGTTGCCGCCGGCATTGATGGGCTCTTCATGGAGGTCCATCCCGATCCGGAAAAGGCGCTCTGCGATCGATCCAATCAGTACCCGCTCGAATCGATAGAGGCGCTGCTGCGGGTCCTCCTGGAGATAGACGCTGTCGTCAAGCGATAAACGTGAGGGTTGCTGAGATGCAGAGGGAGCATTGATTGAAGTGATAGATGGCCTGAAAAACATTCGGCTTTTAATTCTCGATGTTGACGGCGTGCTCACCGACGGCAGTCTCTATTATGATAAACGGGGCGAGGCGATAAAGCGCTTTCACGTGCTGGATGGGCTCGGGATAAGGCGAATTATGGAAGCGGGCCTCACCGTTGCGGTCATATCGGGGAGGCGATCCAGGATTGCGCGAAAGAGGCTGAAGGAGCTGGGAATAGACCTTATCAGGGAGGCGGCGTATGATAAGGTTGCAGCTTTTCGGGATATCCGCGCGTGCTGCCCGGATATCCGAGATGAGGAGATAGCATATATCGGCGACGATGTCAATGACGTTGCTCTCATGAAAGAGGTTGCTGTTCCCATTGCGGTTGCCAATGCGATGGATGAGGTCAAGGGAGTTGCGCGGTATGTTACCCGGCTCTCCGGCGGCGAGGGAGCGGTGCGCGAGGTCTGCGATCTCATCCTCCGATCGAGGGGTTAAGAGGTGATGCGGAAAAAATATGTAAAGATAAGGGGATGTGTCATCCTTGCTGCCGTTGCAGCGCTGCTTCCCGGTTGCAGCCAGAAGACTCCCCTCGAGTCGGCGAGTTTCAGGCCGGATATGAGGATCAGTCATTTTACCTCGTATAACTATCATCACAGCACCCTCTCCTGGAAGCTCGAAGCTGCGGAATCGGCATACTATCTGGATGAGAACCGTTCGATTGCCGAATCGGTTCTCCTGCATTACTATACCAATAAGGCAGTGCGGGCGGTGATACAGGCTGACCGGGCGGTTATCAATACCCGGACAAAGGATATCGAGCTTATTGGCAATGTCGACGCGCTGTCTCCGTCGGGGAACAGACTCCTCACCGATCGAATTCGGTGGCATCATCTGGAGAAGTATCTCGATACCGATGAGCCGGTTAAAATTATCCGGAAGAATGGCGATGTCATCGAGGGGATCGGATTGCGAGCGAACTATGATCTCGAGGATTACGAGCTTAAGAGCGTCAGAGCGGTTACCAGGCAGTCGGATGAGATTCTTGAGAGGAAGAGGTAACACCATGCCTCGATCTGCTTATTATATTCTCTGCGGGATGCTGATCGCCGCTCCCTTTCAGCCGATCGCATCGGGGGCCGATGCGAAGAAGGAGAAGCGGCCGGTCGTCATCACCGGTGACAGAGTGCGGACGAAACTGATGGGCATCGAGAAGGGGATCAAGCGCTACCTGACGGTTATCACCGGACATCCCAGAATCACTTCAGGCTCCGTCATTATCAGGAGCGAGCAAATTATAATTACCGGCAAAGATGGGGAGCGCGCTGAGTGCCGCGGCAGGGTGCGGCTCATTGATCGGAAGAACCGGACCACTGTTCTATCCCGCACGGCGATCTTCCTCAGAGATGTCAACAGGATAGATCTCACCGGAGCGCCGCGCATTGTATCGAGGAGGGACGATAACTCGAAAGTCGATCTGAGGGCGAACCGGATAGAATATCATATCGATGATGAGATGACCCGTGCACATGGCAATGTACGGCTCAGCCACAAGGAGATGAGGGTCCGCTCGGGAAGCGCAACCTATTCGCGGGATGACGCCATCGTGAAGTTCATGGACAGTCCGGTTATCCGGAAGGAGCGGGATACCTTTCGGGCGGATCTGATTCGCTATGATGTGTCGAAGAGGATTGTGTATCTTGAGAACAATGTTGCGCTGACGACCTATTCCGAGGAGAAACATTCAGAGAAGGGCACCCGGTGGGTGCCGGCACATACCACTGGCGATGCCGGTGAATATCATGAAAAAGACCGGCGGATGATCATCCGTGGCAATGCCGTGGTCGAGCGGGAGGATGCGGTTTTCAGGGGGAGCGTTCTTGAGATATGGGGAGAGCACTCGGAATATGCCCGGGGCACCGATGTTCAGATTCACTATACCAGGGAGAATCTGGATGCCAGAGGTGAGCAATTCAGATATTACAAGAATCGGAATGTTGCCCTGTTGTGGGGTGATCCTGTTATCATCGTAAAGGGAAAGGATGATTCGGAGCGTGCACGGGTCTATGGCGATTTTATGGAATTCTATCAGGACTCTGATGAGCTCTTCATCAGCGGGAATGTCAGAGTTCATCGTCAAGCTGAAACGCTACAGGGATCGCTTGCTCGATACCTCAGAAGAAAAGATCTCATGTATATCTATGGAAATCCCACCGTTCAGCGGGGTTCGTCCCGGTTTATGGCGGATCGTATTCTCTTTAATACCAGGAGCCGTAATGCACGATTAATCGGCAATATTCGAGGATCAAATGTCCGGTAGAAGAGGGAACGCATATTATTTTCTGGAAGTGCGGTTTCATTCTCTATATATTGTAGTAAACTGCCCCGAAAAATGCAGCGGATGATGTGTCTCCTTTTCTCTGTTCGTCGCCGGGGTATGGCGTTTTAATTGGAAGAGGAGGTGTTTCTGCAACGAGCGGGAGCGCTCCTGAGATATATGGATGTACTCGCATTTCAGGGGGACAGTCCGGAGTATTTACCCTGGAATGCCGGAAAAACGGGGCTCAGCTTCGTTTTCGGGCTCTGGAAATCCGTCGAAGGATTCTGGAGTCGGCCCATGAGATTAATGGTGATGTGTGGATAGTGCTGGATGAGCAGTGAGAAGAGCAGGCTCAGATTGGATTCGCTGTTAAAGCGGTATCGCAGGCGGGCAGTGGTTAACAGGATTGCCTTCGAGATATCTCAGGGCGAGATTGTCGGTCTCCTCGGTCCGAATGGTGCGGGGAAAACCACCACCTTCTATATGATTGTCGGTTTGATAAAACCGGATGCCGGAAGAATTATCCTGGATAATCGGGATATCACCGAACTGCCGATGTTCAAGCGGGCCCGGCTGGGAGTGGGATACCTCCCGCAGGAATCTTCGATATTCCGCAAGCTTACCGTTGCCGAGAATCTCGAGATCATACTGGAGATGCATCATTCCGAGCGGGAGGAGATCGTTCGGCGGCGCGATGCGCTCCTCAGGGATCTGTCCATTGCTCATCTGGCAGATCAAAAGGCCTATACCCTTTCCGGTGGCGAGCGCAGGAGAACGGAAATTGCCCGATCGCTGATAACGAGTCCGGCCTTCATGTTGATGGATGAACCCTTCGCGGGTGTCGATCCGATTACTGTTTCTGATATACAGGAGATAATCTATTCGCTGAAACAGAGAAATATAGGCGTCCTGATCACCGATCACAACGTTCGCGAGACATTGAGCATTACCGATAGATCGTATATCATTCACGAGGGGGAGATATTGATGAGTGGCAGTGCCAATCAGCTCCTCCGGAGCAGGAAGACGCGTAAGATATTTTTAGGGGAGAAGTTCACCATGTAGTGGGCTTCTCATTATTTTTTAATTATAGTGCGTGAGGAACCGGCCCATGAAAATGCTTTTCTTACAGTCTGTCTGGACGTGAAGGGAGAGGGCATGAGACCTGTCTGTACAATGAAGAGGCGATCATGGTATCAATTAAACTAGGGCTGAAACAGTCCCAGAAGCTCGTCTTGACGCAATCGCTTCGACAGTCGATTGAGATGTTGCAGCTCTCCACGATAGAGCTGGCAGAGATGATATCCACTGAGATGCTCGAAAATCCGGTCCTCGAAGAGGAGGATTATACCAATCTGCCGTCACGGAATACCGAAGACAAGGATATTGCTTCACGCGTAAATCTTAAATTTACCGGCGATGACACCGTTCTGCAACGGAAGGAGGAGTTGAGAAGGAATTATGAGGATTCCAGCGACAGTGGATACTCGAGCGTTGTTGATGATGATGATCGGAAAAGGAAATATATCGAGAATTCCGTTCTCCAGGAGGAGACCTTAAAGGAGCACCTCCTCTGGCAGGCACGTCTGTTAGCGTCTTCCACAGAGGAGCTGCGCCTGCTCGAAAGTGTTATCACCGCAATAGATGATAACGGTTTGCTGGCGATGCCGGTTGAGGATCTTGCACGGCTCAACGAAGTGACCGCGGCCGATGTGGAGAAGACCATTGCCGCCGTCAGCATGCTCGATCCCATCGGGTGCGGGCACCCCACTGTTCAGCAGTGCCTTCTCGCTCAGGCGTCCTACTACTATGATGAGGATGATACCCTTAAAGCGATCCTGAAAGACCACTTCGAGGATCTCGAGGAGCTCCGGTATGAGAAGATCGGGAAAGCCCTCTCTCGCCCGATACCGGAGATTATCGAAAAGAGCAGGCTTATACAGAATCTCGATCCGT
>Ga0180431_10002116_pt1 | contig 26948 bp, 30 predicted proteins | sample SS_ome_11_FD_132459 | JGI IMG/M metagenome (GOLD analysis project Ga0180431, IMG submission 132459) | Hypersaline lake sediment archaeal communities from the Salton Sea, California, USA - SS_1_MS_1 metaG | ecosystem: Environmental > Aquatic > Non-marine Saline and Alkaline > Hypersaline >... | reverse complement strand
TCGTGCGGGGGGGGGGCGTCGGGGAAGCGGAGGAAGGCGAGAATCTCGGGGTGGTGGGTGGGGGGGGGGGGGGGGTGGGGGTCGGAGGCGGTGTCAGCTGCGCGTCACGCTCACGGTCGCGCGGACCCGGATGCCCAGCGCTTCGTAGATGGCGGCAGGCAGGGCTGCGCATGCCCCGTTCTGGATGCGGTCGTCGGCGTCGGCCCAACCGTCGCCCCGGTCCGGGCGTCCGTCGAACGCCTCGATGATGCGCTCGACAAGGTGCCACTCGGGGCCGGAGCAAGCGACGGGCAGATCGTGGCAGTCGAACATGAATTCTTGAAGCTGCTTGGCTACGGCGAGCTTGGACTCGTCGGAGCGCTCGCCGAAACCGTCGAGCGCGTTCGGGTCGTCGATGTGGAATGCCGGGTCGCCCCATTCGTCCATCGGCTCAGCGTCGCTCCCGGCTCCCGCGCACCAGTGGGAGAGGGCGTCCCTCCGGATGTCGGGGTCGTCGTCGCGGAGCAGTTCACCAAGGGCAGCCAGCGCGCCGTTCGAGACGCGGTAGTAGGTTCGTGTTGCCTTGTCGTAGTAGGCGTGCGTGTCCGCGTCCCATTCGGTTGCGTCGAGGTGGGCGGCGGCAGCTTCGAGGTCGGTTCGGGTCGTCATGGCGGTCTCCTGTTGCTGGGCGAGGGCACAATCCCTCGCGGTTCACTCACTCAGACGCGGCGCATCGCTCGATATTCAATCGGGCGGCTGCGTCCCGTGCCCGGTCCACGCTGCTCGTCGACTCATCCGGCTCGTCGTCGGTCGCGGGCACGTCCGGCGCGGCGCAAAGCCGTCGAAACTTGTCGTGCGCTCTGAAGATGCGGTCGGCGATGTCGCGCGCGGCGTCGAATGCGTCGCTCAGCTGAAACACCACGGGCTCGTGGTTGACATACTGCGGCCCGGTGAGCTTTGCGCCCGGCACGAGCACGTCAAAGGTGGCGGCCAGCGTCATCGGCTCGCCGCTTGGAAGTGGTAGGAAGGTGGCGGGGTGATGCTTCGACGTGTTGATCGGGCGAGTCGGGACGTAGGCGTGGACCTCGACGCGGGCTTTGCCCGCGACCGAATCGAATCCGGCGCGGGTGGTGCCGAGCGCGATCGCGTATCCGTCCGCGTTACTCCACAGAATCGCGCGGGTGCTTTGAGCAATCTCGTGGATGTTGGTGACTGTCATGGTCTCTCTCGTGGTGTGGCACGGGCACAACCCCGTGCGGTTGGGGTGGGGAAGGTCAGGGCGTCTCGACCGCGAAGAACGGGCTGTCCTGCCCAATGTCGTCGCGGGTGCCGCAGTACAGCTGCGGCTCTTGCTCGGGGTCGGTGTCGAGGCTGCGGTATTCGCAGCACACGAAGTCCCCTCGCGGGGATACCTCGGTCCGGGTAAGCTGCTGCTCGCCGTAGCGGGGGAAGCACCCCATGCGGTAGCCGAGCGACGGCTCGGTCGCGTCGGTCTCGGCGTCGGCATCCGTGGAGGCGTCGTGCGACGCGTCGGGGCCGACCCCGGCGTCGGTCGTGACGTCCGTCTCGGGGTCGCAGCAGCCTGCCCACACGCTCGCGGCGAGCGTGACGGTCGCGGCTAATAGAAGGGTTGTCAGGGTGTTCTTGTTCATCGGGAGCCCTCTTGAAAGGTGGTCAGGCAGTAGCAACCGGCCATCGGACCCGCATCGACGCGCTGGATGCGCCGCGTCCCGAACGTGTCCGATCCCCCGTAGGCGTGGTACACGCGGAGCGCGCCGAGTTCGCTGGTAAAGTAGGCGGTCCAGTACCCCGCTGCAGGGTCGAGCATGGCGAGCTTGACGTCGCCGTCCTTTGCGTATCCGGCGAGCACGCGGGCGAGCTTGGGGCTGTGATTCGATGCGTTCATGGTATCCTTTGGCTGGGCACGGGCACAATCCCGTGCGGTTCACTGGCATAGACGCGGCGAGCGTCCGGATATTCAAGGGAGGCGAAGACGACGCGCCTACGAGGGTAAAGGGCCGCCACAGGGTATGGCGTGTGAGTGAGCAGACGCGCGTCCTCGCCTCGGGGGCTCGGACGTTGGCTCCGAAGCCGTCCGAGCGTGGCTGCGCTAAGAGTGACGCGGTGCATGCACGGCGTCAATGTGGCGACGGTAGTTGACAGCGCAAGAAAGGTCAAGTAGATCTCGCGTACGGCGTGCGGGATTGTGCCCGCGCTGACCCCCACGTCCCCCGAGATACCCGATGAGTACCGTGACCCGAATCGACACGCACATCCGCGCGGTAGCCAGCCGCATCGGCAAGCGCTTTCCGGCCTCGCGCTTCTTTCGCGAGCGCCGGTATCCGGACGCCGAGCTATACGAGATGCTGGAGTTCTATCAGCCGGACGTTGCCGAGCGGGTCCGCGCTCGGGTAGATGCTGGGGAGTCTCTTCACGCTGCTCTCGCCCGAACGCTATGACCTCGACACTCCCCTCGCGTCGCCGATACTACTCGGCGGCGAACGCTCGACCGACGACATTCTTGACCGGCCAGTTCGTGTACGTCGCCTACGACGAGCGCGCTCGGCCTCGCTTCGTCGCGTCCGATGACGCGGGCGCGCTCTCGGCAGTCATCGAAGGCTGCGAGCGCCAGCGGGACCGCTGGTTTTGGCGCGTCGGCTTGGTCGATGTCCCCTTCACCGTATGGGTGCCCGATGCGTAACATCGGCAGCTTCGCGTGCGCACACGAGCGCGCACGGGCAGGCAAGCAGGCGTGAGGCTCGTCTCGATCATCTTGCTTCCGGACAAGCGCTACACGCGGTATCGCGTGCCCTACGACGAGGGCTTTCTGGCGTCGATGAAGGCGGCGATCCAGTCCAGCTTTCGTGAATGGAGCACGGGCTACCGGGCGTGGCACATCTACGACTCGGAGGTGATGACGATTGGTGACGTGCTCAGTCGTCACTTCGACGACTTTGAGATCGTGATTCATGGCGTGCACTTCCGCATCGAGGAGATCCCGCAAACGCTACTCGGGCGCGGGCACGGGCTAGGCACGTTCATCGGGCGGCTGATCCATTCGGTCATCGGTGCCGACTCCGAACGCGTCCAGATCCAGCGCGTCGAGGATTTGCTGGGGCGGCCCCCTACGAGCGGACGCGTACCCCGGTCCACGACGCCACCCACGTCGCCGACGCCGTCGTCGCCGGATGCGGGCGGCGAGCGAAACGATGATCTGATCGAGAAGTACGAGCGTTTGTTGGCTCGCGCGAAAAAGCTGCAGGTTTCCGCGAAGAAGTACCGTGCGCGAAGCCGCAAGCTCGAAGCGAACATTCATACGCTCGTCACTCTCATCTACGACGCCCAGCGGATGATCGAGCGGGGCGGTCTCGGCGGCATCGAATGGCGCTGGCAGACGATCTTGGACACGTGCTCGCGCCTGTCGCTCGACCCGAGCTTGAACATACCCCCGCCTCCCGTGTCCTCGTCGAGCGGTTCGCCGTCGAGCGCACACGCGGTGCTCTGCGTCGGATCGAACGCGCCCCCCGAGGTGGTGGATGCAGCCTACAAGGCGCTCGCGAAGCTGCATCACCCCGACCGAGGCGGGGACGTCGAGAAGATGAAAGAGATCAACGACGCGTATAGGAGATTGAAAGGATGACCGCAGACGAGAAGCGCCAAGCGCTAAACCGTGTTCCTCAGCGCCTTGATGTCTTGTGCGAATACGAACGCGACGACGGTAGCCGGTCGTGGACGGATGGATGGCGACTCACGGGCCGCGTGAGGCTCAATCTGGTGGCCGTGCTCGCTCGCGACGTCGTGCTGGACTCCATAGTGGTGGTCGCCGACCCGGACGCGTGGGATCTGCACTACTCGGAAGTGCGAGCGGCACGGGCGGAAGCGCGCGAGCGTGGCGGGTTTGTCTATCGTGGCCGTCGCCTTTGCGTTCGCTCGTCGAAACGTAGTCGCTTTAGGGGTTGAACCACTCCCACTTTTCTGCGATAAGCCCAAAACGCGCGACGAACGGCTCGCGCAATCCGACCATAAATGGAGCTATCCGAATGAGACTCAGCAAAGCCGAACAGGTGGTGTTCGACGAATGGGCCGAATCCTTCCGTGAGTACAACAAGCTCGTGGGGGCGCTCACGTGGGAGCGCTTGGACGCGCCAGCGCTCACGCCCGAGCAGTATGTCGAACTAAAGGCAAAGTTGATCAAGCACCGAGACGTGTCCGTTCGGCTCGTGGCGACCTTGGACGTCAATCGCGTGCCTGATCTGATAGCCGACTCTTCGGCTACGCTAGAGCAAGTGCTCCAAAGCCGGGCTCTGCCAGCTGTGGCGGAAACCGAGCCGGTGGGTGATAAGTAATGTTATCGCGCGCATATCTTATTTCGCAAACGTTGCGCGAATCTAGCGGTGACGGCATTGACGAGGTTTGGGCCGCCATCGCGAAGTTCGCGGAGTGGGGCGCTGAGGTTGCGGCCCAAGACAACGCATGCACGGCTGATCCCGTTTTCGCCGTAATGCAGGACCGACGGATCTGGAACATCACGGGCGATGATGCCACGGGGCACGTCTGGTTTAACGTGGAAACGCACGATGAGGTCGCTGAGGACGTCGATGACAAATTGCACGAAGCGCTCCAACTGCTCGATGAAAGCCACCCATACGATGACGAGTTTGTCGTCGGAGGAAAGACGTATCGACGTGCATATTACAAAGACGAACGAGTGCCCGTGGAGGGAGCGTTCTTCTTGGTGCGAAAACACGCAGAGCGGTACATCCGTAGTTACCGTCACAATCTCAAAAATCCGTCCGTGTTCGTTCAGTCGGCTTATCGGAATTCCGAGTGGCAGCTGATTCGCAGACTCGCTGTCACACTGGCTGAATTGGCGGAGAAAGAGCAAGCCAAGTTGGATTCGGAGGCGTCGGAATCATGATTTGGCCCGTCACCATCCTCGTCACCGGAGGCCGGGACTTCCGCGACGCGCTCGCTGTCGATTTCGCGATGTCGCATCTGGTGCGCCGGTATCTCGCCGCGATCCCCTCGCCGGACGTCGAGCACGTCTGGCTCGAATTGATCTCGGGCGGGTGCCTGATCGGTGCCGATCGCCTTGCCGAAAACTGGTGGGGCGAGGATCTGATGGACTTGCTGCGCGAGATCGAGCCCGAAGTGCAGATTGCGGATGCAAAGCGGGTGTTCCCCGCGTCGTGGGAGCGATACGGCAAGAGCGCAGGTCCGCGACGGAACACGGCGATGTGCATCGAGGCGATGCGCGATTACCGTCGGCGGCAGGCCGACCCCTTTCTTGCGGACCCGCGTCTGGCGATGATCGCGTTCCCCGGTGGCCGGGGTACAGAGAACTGTCGAGAACAATTCAAGAAACACTGTGAAGGCATGCCCGTCTTCTCGTGGAACGATGAGCGCCGAATTCTCTCGCTCGACGGTCGCGAGATAGAGCGTGCCGATTCGGAGAAAACAAAGTGAAAACCGAGACTTTGAAGAAAGCGCTGACGCGCGTCGGGCGTGACGGAGACGTCGATTTCCTTCGCACCGTGCCTTCGGTGGTCGCGACCCGCGTCCAGCGGCAGAGCGCCACCGCTAGGCGAATGGGAGCGTTGTGGGATGCGGAGACGAAGCAGAAGGTCACAGACGAGATCAACCGGCTCCGCGTCGCGCTCTACGTGGTCGAAGATTTGCTCGAAAGCGACCCGGACGTCCCGTTCGACCCGCGCTTTGACACGATCGTCGTCGACCCGGCTCCCGAGGCGGTCGAGGTGGACGTTGAGGCGCTACCCCCCACGGAGCGCCTTCCGGACGTCGATCCGTACATCCTTCAGCTGCTCTACACGAGTCGCCTGATGATCGATCGCCTGTCGAAAATCATCACCGAGTTGCCGCATCGAAAGCTCGACGACGCCGAGCAGACCCGCATCGTGGAAAAGGCGTCCGTCCTGATGGACCTGCTCTTTTCGCGCACCGACGGGCATGACATCACCGCGCTCGAACTCATCACGCACGCTGAGGCGCAAGAGCTTCACATGGCCGTGCTCGCGCGTGGGCCGGTGCCGCAGGGCGGTTTCGCTGACGTGTCGGCGGCGCTGGATCGGCGGGAGGTTTCCGATACGGACGATTGACGCGCTCCCGCCACTCGCAGAGGACGTTGCTATGACGGACGCGCTCACAGCGCCGCTCGACGGCGCGATGACCGAGGCCACGACCGACGACGAGATCGTCCGCTTGTGGCTTTCGATGAAGCGTTCGCCGAACACCGTCCGCGCGTACGAGCGCGATGCAAGCGAATTCCGTGCCATTGTCGGAAAGCCGCTTCGCGCGGTGAAACTCGAAGACATGCTGCGCTATCGGGACGTTCTGCAAGAGCGCTTCAAGCTCGCGACGGTCGACCGCAAGCTCAGCGCGATCCGCTCGCTATTCACCTTCGCCGAGCGGGTGCGCTACCTGCAGGTGAATGTCGCGGCGGCGGTGGCGACTCCTGCAGGTCAGCGGGACAAAGCCCAGCGCATACTCACCGAGGCGGAAGTGCATCGCATCCTCGACGCGGCGCGGGCGCAATCGTTCCGGGCGTTCGTGGCCGTGAGCTTGCTCTACTACGGCGGTCTGCGGGCCGACGAGCTATGCTCGCTGCGCTACCGGGACATCCGGGTCGAGCGCACGGACGCATTGCGCTGCTACATCACCGTGCGCGGCAAGGGCGCGAAGTACCGAACGGTACGTGTGCCCCCGCTCGTCGGCCAGCGCGCGCTTCTGCTCGCCTTCGATGCGTCCGAGCCGGGACCGTTCGCCCGAACGCCGTCGAGCTTGCGGCGACTCTTCGCGGCGATCGTTCGCGCGTCCGGCGTCCCAAAGCCGGTGACGCCCCACTGGATGCGTCACGCGCATTCCGCGCATGCCCACGTGCGCGGCGCGAGCCTGCGCCTGATTCAGCGCTCGCTCGGCCACGAGTCGATCACGACGACGGCGGACTACGTCGCGACGCGTCCCGAGGACTCGTCCGGGCTCTATCTGCCGGTTTGAATATCCGCTGACCCACCGCGTCTGAGTAGATGACTGCGCGGGATTGTGCCCGCGCCCACACCACGGAGATCAACATGAAAACGGAAACTTACAGCGTCAACATCTGGCAGAGTGAGCCCTTCAAGAACGACGACTGCTGGACCGGCACGGATGGGCTGTCGCTCGACGCGGCACGCGCACTCTTTGCCGACCCGTCGATTGACCCCTCGTTCGCGAAGCATCTCGGGGACGGCACCACCGAGTTGTGGCTGTCCATCCAAAAGGACAACCACAAGTGGCTGGCCAGCGATCTCGTCGCCAAGCGCCAGTACAGCGCGGCGACGAAGGCCGCCACCGACGACGACGACGCCGAGCGGCGCGAGCGCGCCATGATGGCCGGGATGGCGTTCGGCTGCGCCGGATACAACGACGTCATGGGCTACTGATGAACCTCGAAGAAGAGAACGCATGGGCCGAACGGTACAGGTTCGTCAGCACCAAAGGCCGCGTCTACACGCGATCGATGGTGCTCGCTGCGTTTCGGCGGGACCGCGCGGCTCGTTACCTTCGCGAACAACATGGGCTCCGCGTCTGGTCGATTGCCCGCCGTCTCGTTGACGATCACGAGTTCATGCGGAGCGTGTCGGGCAGCGTTCCCGCCCGCGTCGTCGACCACCTGTATTGGGGTGTCTTCGAGGTGCTCCACGGATTCAGCGAACGAGACTGAACGCTATCCGGCAATCCCCGGCGTCATGGCCGGGTGAGTTGCGGGGGACGTGTAGATCGACGGTCGCGCGCTGGTCGAATTGTCGTCGCGGACATTCCGGAACAGCTGCGCTTGCCCGGCTACCGTATACATTCCGCCGAGACCCGCCAGAATCGTCCCCGCTGGCTTGATGCCTGCCGTTTCGGCGGCGATTGCGCCGACGAAGCCGCCCACGGCCCCGACGGTGGCCACATGCCCAACACGCGGCGGATGGTCGAAGGTCACGCCCCGCTTACCATAAGGGGCGCTTTCGCCGACGGACGGCCCGTGAGAAGGGTGGACGCCCATGCGCGCGCTTCCGCCTCAGTGGCGATGATCGCGTCGATGCTGCCGCTGCAGATCGCTCGCAGCATGCGCTGGTTCATGCGCTGGATGGACTGATAGAGCGCCTGATGGTCGGCGGCGCTCATCGTGCGCCCGGAATCCCGCATGAACGCGATGAAGCGCTGGTAGGCGACTCGGTCGCCTTCGGCAACCGAGGTCATGACGCGCACGAGCCGAGCCAAGTTGACGTTGTCGGTCTGGCGGTACAGCACCCGCGCCAGCTGCAAGATGCGCCCGCGATCGCCAGCCGAGAGCCCGGCGAAGGGAGGCCGCCGATACGCGGCCATGAAGTCGCCGAAAATCGAGCGAGCATCGCGCTGCTTGCGTTTCTGGTCTTCCTCTGCCTCTCGCGCCCTGCCCGCCGCAGATTGCGTGCTTTGGCCAAGTACGAGGCGACGTGGATTGTCCTCACGCTCGGGCGGAATGACGCCAGCCGGGATGTCCTCGAAGTCGATGCTGCGCACGCTGTCCGGATTGATCGCCGCTCGGGCAGCCGAGATCGTGTTCCCCATGACGCCGCTGGCGAACAGGAGGTTCCAGACCCGGCCTGCGCGACGCGTAAGGAACAGCAGGGTCGCGCTCGCCGCTCCCCACGCGAGGTGGGTTCCGGCCCCGTAGTTAGGACGGCGTGCTGCGCCGCTGATGCCGCCGAGAATGAATCCCGCGATGGCCCAATCCGTGCGGCCTTTCGCCCGTCGCTTCTCCTCGGCCTTCGTGTAGCGGCCCGGAGCGGGCGCGTAGAAGTCCTGCATCTTCTCGTAAGCGTTCCGGCTCATGCTGCCGCTCCCGTGGCCTGTCGGGCCAACTCGCCGACCGCGACCAGCGCGACGATCATGATGGCGCTCGCGACGATCAGCTTCGTTCCGTTGTTCGGGTTCGGCTTGCGAACGAACACGCCCGGATTCGACTGGCGCACGAAGACGCCGGGGTTCGGATTCCGGAGATAGACGCCGGGGTTGTCCGTGCGCGGCATCGCGTAAAACGGAGGGTAGGGATAGCCCCAGCCCGTGCCGACGGCACTCATTGCGGTCCCACCCATCTGGAACCGTTGACCGTTTCCGGTCTGGAACGAGGGCGCTGCGCCCATCGTGAAGAGTTGGCCGTTTCCGGCTTGGAAATGGGGGGGCATGGTATTCATCGAAGCAACTGCGGGGTTGGAGCGGCGGCGCGCATAGCTTTGAGCGCGAATCTTGCCACAGACTTTGCGAGCCACTTCCTCAGAGCCGTAGCGCTCCAATTGGTCGCTCATACATTGGTTCCAAGGGTAGCTCTTTGGCATGATTCAGCGGGGGAACACAAATGGCGACCGGATGACCGTCTTCGTGATCGGCGTGTTGACGTTGACGGGCGCGAGGCGCATGCCGCCGACGGGCATCTTCGGCGGCGACGTCCGCAGCATGATGGCCTCGGTCTGCGCTTCCTCGTCGACTCGCTTGACGTACGTTCCGGCCCACTGGATCGCGCGGGCCATGTTGACCATGCGCATCGAGTCCACGATCTCGTTGATCGTCTCCTCGCGCGCGAGCATCGCGCGCTTAACGCACTCCGCGTTACGCAGCTTCCGGGCTTTCATGTCGCCCTGCGCCATAAGCCGCGTCACGTTACTGAGCGCCGAGACAGCAGTCCGGACGGCGGAGATGCCGCCCATTTGCCAGAGCTTGTCGAAGGTCACTTTGTTGATCTTCGAGAACAGCGGCTCGTAGAACGGCGCTGCGGACATCGCCGCGTCCCACTCGCGCTTTGCTGTCGCGTACGACGCCAGCGCGCTCGCAGCGGTCGAGGATACCAGCGTCTGCGCCGCCACCGTGTCGTTCCCGCTCGACGAGGGACGCTCCAGCACGGTCATCGTCGTCGGCGCGATCGACTCGACACGCGAGGGAAGCGCGCTCATCCTGCGGAAGGTCTCGATCGCAATCCGAATGCTCGCGACCGCGTCGGGATAGTCGTGATGCTCCGCGATCATCCGAAGGATGTCATCGGTCCGCGCGGCAAACGCGTTGATGGCCTGTGCGGCGAGGTAAATGTCGGAGTCGGGATCGCCTCCCGAAATGACAGCCTGTGCGTCGGCCACAAGCGGCGCGGCTTGATTGTCGCGTAGATCGACGAGCACCGCAAACCGGCTATCGCTTTCTTCGACCACCGGAAGCTCCTCGATGGTGCCGTCGCCGCGCGGAGCAATTTCGTGGCCGATGACGCCTGCACCGATGCCCGCGATCCCGGTTCCGATGAGCTTGCCCGTGCCTTCTTTGCTCGACACGGCGACGGCTCCACCGACCAGCACCGCGCCGATACCGGCGAGCGTGCGGAAGGTCTCGGGCACATACTGTGCGCCGAAGTAGCCGCCAGCGGCTCCGCCGCCCGCTGCGAGGATGGTCGTGATGGTGTTGCTCATAGCCTTACTTGAAATTGAGGGTCGGACGGCGTACCGTCACGCGGAGCGTGAGCGTGTTCGCGCCTTCGAGGCTCACGACGTGGAGCGATTCACCTGCGGGCACGTAGACGCGCGCCCCGGCCCGCTCCTCTGGCGAGGAGAGCCACGATACGCCGGGAAGAGCATAGATCGTCTCTCCGGTAAGCGCTACCCGTGCGCCGTAGCGCGTGGTCACGTCTGCCGGGTTGGACACGAATCCGATGCCGTCGGAAGGTGCCTGCACGTCGCCGTCGATGTAGATGTCGACGATCGCGTAGGGCACGGGCTCACCCGACCCACCGCTCGTGCTCGGGTTCACGAACTCGAACGTGGCCGCATCGAGCAGCGTTTCGATCGCGCCCGACGCGATCGTCACCGTCTGCGTCGCTTCGGCGATCTGCGTGGCCGCGTTCTCGTACGCTTCGCTGAATCCGTTACGCGTCGTCATTTAGCTCTCCGGTACACACTGAATGAGATTGAGGATGGCCCAATCGACCACGATGCACGCGCGCGCATCGACGACGGGCTCATCGCCTTCTTGCAACTCGATGCGGGCCGACGCGTCGGCGCCGATGCGCCACGGCACGTTCAACACGTCGCCGCTCGCGGAGATGTCCACATCGACGGACGCATCCCCTTCGGCCTGCACAACCTCCTGCACGACGACGCCGTCGTTGATCTCCCAATAGCCTTCGACGACTCCGCACCCGCTCGACGCGTAATCCACTCGGAAGGTTTCGAGCGAGGGGAGCGCTTGGGAACCGCCGCATCCGCTGATGAGGACGGGTGTTAGGAGTAGGCAGGCAATCAGTCGCATGGTCATGGCTCAGAGTCCTCGGAAGATGCATCATCGGGGCGCTCGACCCACCTGTCGATGAGATCGAGCAGGGCTTGTCCGGGGTCGCCGTCGGTCTGCGCTGCGAGCCGTTCGAGGGCCGCCGCGAGTCGCTCGTTGCGAATCCAGTCCGGCACGCCGTACGGGGGCTCGTTGTCCGGAGAGAGCTTGTACGCGAGCGCAGCCACGATCGCGATGACCACGGCTGCCGGGCCGACCCACGAGGGCCACGTCTCCGGCACGGCGACCGTAGCGGTGCCCATCACGAGCGCCAGCACGAGCAGGACGTAGTTTCGGATGTCCCACATCTCAGTAGCCTCGGATGACCGGCCCGGACGTAACCGGGAGTTGCGACGGGTAGAGCGACAGCGCTTGTAGCTGCTGCCAGCCGAGCGATTCCGGCTGCTGGTAGCCCGAATAGTAGGCCGCCGCCAGCTGGCGTGGACCCGGCGAGAACAGCTGGCCGGAGACCGGCGCACTCCAGCCGGACATGGTGCGCGAGCCGCATCCGCAGTCCGGATTCGGGGTACGCGTCCGCGCCCCGGCCACGATCGACGCAAGCGCCGCTTGCGCTTCGGGGCCGCCTCCCGCGATCGCATCTTGGATGCGTGCCACCTTCTGCTGGATCTGGTTTTGTGCTACCCATTGGCCAATGAAGTAGCCTGCCGCGAGGCCGCCAGTTAGGCCCAATGCAAATGGAACGCTCATGCAAACTCTCCGGCCATATCAGTCTCAGGCGCTCGCGTCGGTGAACCGTTCTTGGCAACGTGGGAAGCGTGCGCCGCTTCTGGTTGCTCCGACTGGCTCAGGAAAAACCACGATTCTGGCGCACCTTATTAGAAATTGTCGGCGTTCGCAACCTTCTCTAAGGGTGCTTTTTTTGTGCCCGTGGCGTCAATTGGTGCTGCAGGGACACGAGCGGCTGGTCGAGCACAAAATCCCCGCTGGCATCCTTATGGGCCGTCAAAAGCCCAAGGTGGACGAGCCGGTACACGTCGCCAGCCTCCAGACCGCCGTGCGTCGCGACTTGAATCAGTACGGGCTCATCATCATCGACGAGGCCCATCGCGCGATTGCGCGCACGTGCAAGAACCTGCTCGAAAAATACCCGAACGCGAAGATGGTCGGCGCGACCGCGACCCCGACGCGCTCGGACGGGCGCGGACTTGGCGAAGTCTTCGATGACATCATCGTGGCGACCACGCCGTCGGAGCTTGTGCAGCGCGGATTCCTCGTGCCTACGGTGACGTACGCTCGCCGAGAAGGGCTCGACCTATCCGGCGTCAAGTACGACCGCAAAACGCGGGACTACAACACGCGTAGCCTGTCGCACACCATGAACCAGCCGCAGCTGGTCGGCGATGCGCTCTCGCACTGGCGCGAGCGGGCACGCAATCGCCGCACGCTCGCGTTCTGCGCATCGAAGGCGCATGCGCGGCACGTCGCCGCGCAGTTCGACCGTCGCGGGGTCAAGGCGGAGATGATCGAGGCGAACACGAGCAAGCGAAAGCGTAAGGACGTGCTCGACCGACTATCGAACGGCGAGACCCAAGTCGTGACCAATGTCGCGTGCCTCACCGAAGGCTTCGACTGCCCCGCGCTCGGCGCAATCCTGCTGATGCGGCCCACCCATTCGCTCGGGCTCCATCTGCAAATGATCGGGCGCGGCATGCGCCCCTATCAGGGCAAGTCCGACTGCATCATCCTCGACCACGCGGACAACACACGCAGGCACGGATTCGCCGAGGACGAGCGCGTCTGGAGCCTTGCAGCGGAGGACCGGCAAAGCAAGGGATTTGGCGGCGAAGCGCTCGCCGAGTCCGAAGCGCAGGCAAAGCCGTGTCCGGGGTGCGGATCGCTGGTCCCCCGGTCTACCGTCCTGTGCGCGAAGTGCGGGCACGAGTTCTTGCCCGGCCACGTCGACGACAAGCTCATCCGGCTTAAAGAGAGCGATCTCTCGGCCCCGTCGGTCGCCTCGTCTCGGCTCATCTGGCGCGCCCGATAGCGGCTACCGCAGCCCGGCCTGTCGCACCGCTCGCGCAGCGTAGGAGCGAGCCCGTGACGGGGAGCCTTGGAGCGTGGACGTGTACGTCCACAGGTACGGCGAAAGCTCGGCGATCCACTGGTCGGAAGGCTCACCGTCGGGCATGATCGGCAGAGCGGGGACGAAGCCGCTGGCGTTGCGAGCCCGCTGGTAGGCTTCACGGGTGGCGCGCGTGAAGGCCGCGCTCGACGACTCCGACAGACGCGGCCACGGCTGATGCTCTCCGAACTCTTCGGCGAACGCCCCGGCCCACAGATCAGCGTTGCCGAGAAATTCCGCCGACTGCGGACGCAGTTCTCGATAGCCGTAGGTCTGCACCACGTGCCGCAGGCCGTTCAGAGCGCGGTGAATCGCTTGGATGCGCTCTTGATGGACCGAGGGATCGGCCACAGCCGGCCCCGCGCCCGAGGGCACCACGCGCCGGTCGACCGTCTCAGTCGAGACCGAGAAGCGGGGCCGGGCGAGACCCGCCGCGACGAGACCGCCCCCGGCGAGCCCGAGCACGATGCTGACGGCTGCCCACATGGCCTACCCTTTGTTTTGCATGACTTTCGCCATGTTGGAGACGGCGACGCCAACCTGCCCGCCGTCGATATTCGTCCAGACGTTGCCGAAGTCGGACGGGGCCGCCGTGCGGATCTTCTCGACGCCGGGAAGCAGTCGACCGCGCCGCGACGCATGCGCAGCCACCTGCAAGTACGCGTCGTTGGTCTGCGGGCCGAACCATCCGTCCACGTCGATCGGGTACTCCGATACGACGCCGGGGAACGTGCGAGCATAGGCGTTGATCGCCTCCTGCAGCTGGCGTGTGTACGGGTCGCGTGGGGGCGTGCCGCTCGACGCCGAGCTTCCGCCGCCCGACGGCACGACAACGGTCTGGCCGCCGCCCGAGCCGTAGGCGCCCGGAGCGGCAGAGGCAGAGCGCGGCGACAGCAGGCCGCCGATGGTGAAGACTCCACCGGCTGCGGCGAGAACGTAGGCAATTGTCATCGGGTCCATATCGGCTCTCTATCTTACAGGGTCATGGGTCCAAAAAGGCGCCCCAGCGCGTCGAGGTCTTCGCGGGTCGTGTCGAGACCGCCTTGGATGTCGTCGCGCGCCTGTTCATCGGGCGTCTTTTCGTCGCGACCCATCGCAATGAGGACGAGCCCGAGGCCGCTCGCGAACATTGCCCCGGCAAGTAGCGTCACCACGACGCCCGCAGCCGGGTCGGGGGAGGGATTGTCCTTTCGTACGGCCACGTTATCTCCGAGCGCAGCGCCCGCCTTTCGTTTCGCGGTCTCTCGCCGTTGTGCGCGGCTCATCGAGACGGCGCGTTTCTTCGGCAGACACCGCAGCGGCGGGTCGGACTTTTCCAGTGTGATTCGCCGCCCCGATTTTGTCTCATATGTCCGCGTTCCGCAAGCTCCAATAATCTCGCCGCTTTCTGGATGCAGGCTAACCCACTCCTCGCGAAACCACTCCGAGATCGGTGTATTCGACGGTTTGGGGCTCGTGTAAGGCTCCGCGTCGTCGCCGTACGTGTCCGCAAACTCGCGCTCGTACGCGCGCACGGCCTGTCCTGCGGCGTAGGCGTCCCACGACCGCTTGCCACCCGTGCTTTTGAGGCGGTCCCGACTGATTCGCCGCACGATGCGCGCATAGAGGTCCGGATCGGTGCGCTTGGCCTTCGCTTCGTCGCTGGCTTTGGCGGGCTTACTAGCCACGTCGCTGCCTCTGGTCGCGGCGCTTTGCGGCGGGGATCACGACCCCGAACACAAATCCGACGACCGCGATCCCGCCGAGCCCGAGCGCACCCCATTTGAGGTATTGCATCATGGAGTCGGATCGGTTGCGCGCCGTGATGAGCCCATCGGTCGCCTGCACGGCGTCGCCGGTCAACCGGGAGTAGGTCTCTAGCTCGTCGAGCAGCGCCCGGCGCTCCTCCTGCGTAAGATCGTCGCGATCGAGCCGATTGAGCACGGCGTTGGCCCGGTCGGTTAACTCGACCACGTGCTGGGCTTGCGCGTTGATCGCGACCGATAGCTCGCGGTTGCTATTCATCGAGATGAGGGCTGCCCCCGCGCCGAACGCAAGCGCACCGACCACGAGAATGACCACCCACGGGGGGTTTGCCTGCCGCGTGATCGGCTCGGATTGGAAGCGCTCGGCCTGCTCGGACAGCTGGCGCGCGATGCCGCGATTGTCCCCGGCGTGCCGGTTCGCGTTCAGCTGGATCGACAACCCGATCCGAATCAAGTCATTCGGCGAGTTCGCTCGAATTTCCTGCGTCTGCTGCGACGGGTCGGTCATCCGGTACGCCCACGGATTGAGCGCTCCGGAAAAGTGGAACACCCGCAGGGCATCGTTACCGGCGACGCGACGCGTGAGACCGGGCACCGCGTCGAGCGACAGGCCCGAGCGGCGGTAGGCTCGCCCGCACGCAATGAACGCGTTGCCCAGCATGGCATGGCCGCGCACGGCTTCGGTCCAAAGCTCGCGGGTAAGCGGGTCACGCTCGCCGAAGCGCTCTAGCGAGCGTTGCCACAGCGTGTTGACCTCCGCAGCGATCCAGAAGGCGAGCACCAGATAGTCGGCCCACGCCATCGCGGCTTCCATGCTTCCCTCGTCGAGCAGCCGCCCGTCCGAGGCGACCATCTTTCCTGCGGGGATGTCGCTCGCGTCGATGTCCGCGAGCGCGCCATCGACAAAGGTCGCCCGCCACAAACGTACGCGGCGCTGCAGGAGCCCCGATGCGCTCACAGCCGGAGCGTCATCGACATAGACCGGATCATCCGGCGTGCTCACCGCTCCTTCTTTGCCCGACGGAAGCGCTTGCTGTGCCCACGTCTCACCGTCCCTGCCGGGCGCGAAGGCGGCAGCGGCGAGGACGCCCGCGCTGGACGCACCGAGAAGGACGCTGAGAGTCGTGGGGTTCATTTCGTAGGGTCGAAAACGGCTTGCTGGTACGATTCGTGCTTGCGACGCGTTTCTTCGTCGTGCTTCGTGAGTCTGGCCACAATATCGGTCGCCCCGGCCACCGCAAGAATTGTCTGCGCGATGCCCATGATCGAAGGGTTCGGTACGCGCATGCTCGCGCCCCCGCTGCCGAGCTTGGCCCCCTCGTGGACCGCCGCTTCGACGAGCGCGGGGTCGACGCCCGCTTCGAGACGCGCGATTGCGACGCGGGCCGCGAACTCGCGTGCACGAGGGACGTCGGATTCGGCTTCGGGGACCGCGCTTGCGAGGGCGGCGGCAAAGCCCGCTGGAGCGTCCGAGAACGCCACAGACGGCGTCTGAGCGATGTAGTCGTAGGCTCGGGTAACGCGCGCTAGCGAGCCCGAGAAACGGGCGCTGAACGCGTCGCGCACGTCTTCGATGCTGTCGATGCCGGTCATGCCCGACGGGTTGTGCTTCCGAGCCGAGCCCTTCTTGCGGCGCTCGGCGGCCCCCGGATGCCGCTCAAGCCAACGTTGATCGTCCTCGTACACCGCGCTGCGACGATCGGTCGGGTCGTGTCCCCAATTCAGAAGGGCGATGTGACGCGGCGAGTAGCCGGAGCCGTGCGCCTCGCGACCGAAGCCGCCTCGACCAGACGGGCGCGACTCTTCGATCTGCCGGATGTGGCGCTCGTTGAAGTCGATGACCTTCTTCGCCCACTTCGCGTCTTTGTCGTTCCACTTCGACGCGGCAAGCGTCGCGAGCGCAGGCCGGTCGGTGAGCCCGGCCAGTCGGCGGAGCGAGTAGTGACCGACGCGCGTAGACGCGAGGCGGCTGCGCGGGTCCGCGTTCCATGCGCGCATCTCCGCAACGCTCATGTTGACCGAGCGTGCCGGGTCGCGAAGGCGTTTTCGGAGCGTCGTGCTCATTCGGCTGCGTCGACCTCCGCCGATTTCACCACGGATTCGTCGCCGTCGGTCCACGCCGAGGCCGGAATCGAAAGCCCAAACCACGTGCGGGAGACCTTCTGCAATACGCTTCGCGTGAAGCGATCGTCCGCGCCGACGAGAACACTCAGAAAGCGCTCATACCCGGATGCGGTCGGCAGCAAGATTTCCACGTCCTCTGGCTGCGGGAGCTTTACGAGCACGTTCGGATCGGTGAAGTCCAAAGGAGCCAGCTTGTCTACCCCCCGGATCTCGTCTTTCACGGTTTCCCGAAGGCGGGTGTGCCACGGGAACCAGTAGTTCTTCGGATCGCCCCTACGATAGTAAGATGCTTCTTCCATTCCGCGATCTCGGAGCACTGTGAAGTTCTCTGAGCCCGACGGCGGCGATGTGTTCACAGCAAGTTGCGCGCCGAACACAGGATTCTTGTTGAGCGTGGCGGCGTCCGGAGCCTTCACCAGTAGCACCAACTCGCCTTCATACACCGCTGGAATCGCCAATCCCTGCTGCGGACCCTGAGTTTGATAGCGCATGGAAGAGTGAATCATGTCGGCCATGATTTTTGTGACCCGATCACTCCCGATGTCTTGCATGATCTTGTCCCACGTGGACTGCGAGAGATTTTTCAAGCTGTGTAGCTTGTGGGTTGCCTCATAATCCCTTTCGACTCCGAGTTGCTTCTCGGTGAACGCATCTTCGTTGACCGGCTCGCTGACGACAATCATAGGATCTTCAAGGTAGGTCTCAATGGTGCGCAGCGCTGACCGCTGCGCGGCGTCGGGTGTATCAACCACGTACGCACGCAGCGTATTCATGGGTCTGGCGACAGGCTTGCCGTCCACAATCTTTTCTATGTAGATGCGATCATCGGATGTCTTGGGAAAGGGCGTGAGCGCGCACGAGAGGACGCTGCTCATCTTCCAATCGTTCAGGTCGTAAATCTCTTTGTCGTGGGTCACGACGGCGTTGACGTGTACGCCTCGCTTTACCCACTGCCCCGGCGCAACAACGATGCCCATCGCGCCAGACGGCACACTCACATCGCGCTCGAACACATGCTTGTGCTGAGCCTTGTGAGGCCAGATCGACTCGTCGAATTTTGCCAGCTGAGCGAGCCGATCCTCGGCTTTGCCACGAACCACCGCCGCTCGAATCGGGTCGGACTCTCGACGCGCATAGCGCGCGAACCCGACCGCCTGCTCCCACAGCAACGTGGCCTTTCGCCGAGACTCGGCCCGCGCCTGCGTCTCCAGCTGTTGCTTGTACTCCTCCATCAGCGCCGCTGCTTCCTCCGGGTCTTCAACGGTCGCCAAGATGATCGCCATTTGGCCAAGCTCGCCGCTGCCTGCCGGGTTGTTGACCTCAGTCGCGTCCGAGTACACGATCTGGTCGAGCCAGTTCGACTTTCCGCGCAGGGTGTCGAGCCGGTAGCCGTCGGCGCTGCGCTCGGTGAGCCAGTAGTAGATCGGCAACTTGTTGCCGTTCTTGTTTTTGGCCCAATTGTTGCCCTGACGGATGCCGCGCCCGTTTCGCTGTTGGAGCGATGCGGGTGTCCACGGCAAATCCAGATGGTGAATCGAGCAGGTGCGGACTTGGATGTCGAGCCCTTGCTCTGCGACGCTGTTACAGATCAGAACGTCCAGCTGAGGCTTCATCCCCTCTTTGGGTTTGCCGTTGAATTTGTCGACGACGTCTTGACGGGCTTTGGCATCCTTCAGCGTCGCCGCGTTGACAAGCTGGATGCGTTTTGCGGGCACACCCGAGTCGATGAGTCCCTGACGGATAATGGGGTGAGCCGCCACGACGTCGCAGAAGATGATGTGACCGCAGTCGGCCTGATTCTTGCCTACGTGTCGCACGCACGCCGCCAGCTTCGCCGAATCGCGCCAGTCGACCTCACCGTTCTTGATCGCCTTACGCGTGGCGGCGAGCGTCTTGGATTGCGCCGACGCGGCTTTGGCTTCGTCGGTATCGTCGTCCGCCGACCCATAATTCCCGACCTCGGGGTCCGGACAGATGTAGGGATGCACCGATGCGTCTTGCTGGCGAGAGAGCGAGACCATCGCAGCAGCTTTGGCCAGATCCTCGTCTTCGGGCCGTGTGCTCGCCTTGATCGCGCTGATCCAGTTCCGCCACGCAGCGATCTTCTTCGCTTGGGCGTCGGAGCGCTTGACATACTCTTTATGCAGCACGCCTTCGGGCACATCGAGGTTGACCGACTCCGCGTTTCGGAAGTCGGCATACCGGAACAGGAATTCCCGAAGGGACGGGAGCGCTGTGAAGCCATCGAGCGCAAGCGTTTTGACGACTTCCCCTTTCGCGTTCAGCGACGTGACTTCTCGCAGAGACAAGTAGCGCTCTACAAACCGAGCGGGCGTCTTGATTCCCCGCTCGATGAACCAGTCCGGATTGATGTACTGAAGCAGGTTGTAAAGCTCCAGCGGGCTATTCTTGGCGGGCGTCGCTGTGAGCAGGATGACGGCCCCGTTGTTCGCCCTGCACGCGAACGCCCGAGCGTCGAACTGGAATGCGACCTTACTGCCGATGCCCGTGCCCCCCATGAACTTCGCCGACGAATGATAGGTGGTGGTCGGCGCCATGTGGAGGTTCTTGTAGTCGTGCGCCTCGTCGGCTGCGAAAATGTCCACCTTCAACTCAGCGAATGTCGGTCCCTTGTCGAACGTCGAGCCTTTTGATGGAAGCAGCCGTTCGCCGAATTTCGCGTGCCAACCCTCGGTCTCTGCTTTGAGCGCGCGTGCCTTCTTCTCGGTCAGCTTCCCCATCGCCTCCAGATTCTCGCGGCGCACCCCGACAAACATCTCGACGACGTGCTCAAGATACGCTTCTTCGACGTATCCGAGCGGCGTGTTGGCAAAGGTTGACTTTGCCACAAACGCAATGTCGTACAGGCCGTTCTTGTAGTCGGTGTGCTTCTGGATGCGCTGCTCCTCACTGTCGGTTTCGACGATCACCTTGCCGCCGCGACCTTTGCGGACCGAAATACCGATCAGGACCACGTTGTAGTCGGGCAGGCAATCGGAGATGTCCTCCTTCCATTTGTAGAGAAGGCTATTCGGCAGAACCATGTAGGGGCGCCGCTTGCCCCGCTGGCGCATCAGCGCGATCGCGCCCGCTGCCGTGAATGTCTTTCCGACGCCAACATCGAAAGCGAGCAAGCCGCCGTGCTGCGCGATGACGCGGTTAGCCCCTTCGGCTTGGTGAGGGCGAAGCGTGATTTCGTCGCTCCAGCGCTCGATGTAGGGCATTTCGTCCGAGTAATCGGCGTGGTGGAATCCGCGCTGTGATCGATTGTACGCATTCATGAAGGCGCGCCCGCGCTCCTCCTCGCTCATGAGCCAGTCGCGGAAGTCCTCTTGATACATATCGATCAAGCCGAGAACCTGCTTTTGCTTCGACGTCCCGCCTTCCGGCGTATACGGATTCCACATCTTCTTGTCGGAGTTCAAGAACCCCAAGATGCAGCGATCGCCACGCTCGATCTTCCCGGCGTAAGGCGCATACCAAATTCGCATCCCCGCTACGGTCATCGCTTGGATATTGCGATACTCATACCCGTCGTCTGGCTCGTACTCATACGCCCACCCCCTTCTGCGCTCACTGTACCACGCTTTAATGAGAGCGGTGGGCACCCAGCTTTCGCGCGGGTCGAAAACGGACACCTCTTCGATCGTCGCGGGGTCGATCGCGGTCATGATCTTCGACGCCTGCGTCGCCAGCCCCGCGAGAGTTTCCGGGCTCAGCGAGGCGGTCTCCATTGTGACTTTGGTCGCGTCGTACTTGTCCCACAGATCGGAGCCAGAAAGGTAGTCGACGAACGGCAGCACACGAAACTCTCGCTCATTGGGATGCAGAGCTTTCGCGAGCCGCGACATATCGTCGTCGAGCTTGCTGGCTGACTCTTTCGAGGCCAAGGGACTCGTATCGACCGCGAAGCCTGCGTTGATCAATTCTTCGATTCTCGGCTCGGGCAGATTCGCATCTGCGCAAGCATCGGCGAGCTTCCCCAGCGTGAGCGTGCTCGATGCACGATACATCTGCGAGGCGAGCGCGGCGGTCGTAGCGGCCACCGCCAGACGCTTGCGGTCTGGAGGCGGATCAAAATCCGCGACCTTTCCTGCGTCTTTCCATTTTCGGGCGAGCTTCGCGGATTCTTCGCCGAGCGACGCGTTGAACGCCAGCTGGCGGGTGGACAGCGTCGATTCGGGGGCTTTGAGCCATTCGTCAATGTCCGCTTTAAGCTCGCCATACTGTGCCCTCGCCTCGTCGAGCGCCACGTCCGAGCCGATCTTGATCCGGTTTCGATACCGAATGTAGCGGTCGCCCAACGTCATCGCGCGGAGCACCCACGCAGTTGCGTCCATTTCGTCGATGACTTCGCCTACCGCTTCGGCCTGCGTCGCATCTTTCGTCTTCTTCTTCGACGACTTCCGGCGCTTCTTCTTCGGCTCGACCGGGGCGTCGTCGATCATGCAGCCTTCGCAAATGGCACGCGGCTTGAGCGGCGGTAGCCCCGTATATTTGCCCTCGACGCGACGCGGGTATCGGAAGGCATCCGGGTCCACGATCAGCTTGCCGAGAATGTTCTCCGGGTGCTTGTCGAAATAGTTACCGTCGACGATGTACTGGTCGTCCGCTGGAGGCTCGGCAAGCATTCCGCCGCGCCCTCGGCAAAAAATGAGGACAGTCGGCGAGCCCGAGCCGGTAAAGATGTCGGTCGGCATGAAATATGCGCCGAGCATGTGCGCCTGCCGGAGTAACGCGATGCGAGCGCGGCGATGGACGGATGTCGTCGAGTTGAGAAAGGACTCGGGGATCAGCTGAATCATCAGCCCATCTTTGGCCAACAAGTCCGCACACCGGGTCACAAAATACAGATAGGCGTGCTTACCGAACTCCCGGTTGGCCGCGCTGATTTTGTCCTTCGTGATGTACCGCCCAGCGGTGCCGTAGGGGGGATTGGCCACGATGAGGTTGAAGTGCCGCTTCCACACCTCGTCGTTTTCGGACGACGCCTCTTGAAAGCTGACCGGAAAGAAGTCTGCGTTCGGATAAAGACGCTGGGAAATCAGGCCGCTTACGGCGCTCAACTCCACGAGTGTCCAGTCGATTTTTTCTCCGACCGTGGGCTCGACGAATCGACCAATTCCCGCGCTCGGCTCCAGCGCCCGGATTCGACCGTCCGCGCCACGGAACTCTTTGATGAAGCGCCGTGCTTCTTTCCAGACGTCCTCGGCGATGCGAGACGGCGTGTAGAACTCGTTAATCAGCCCGAAGGTGTCATATCGCACCCCCTCGGGCATGCGATCCGCGATACGCGGTAGAAGCGCCTCGCCGTCGCCCGTGTAGTAGTCCTCCGTCGGCGTAAGGCCACCGAACCCGGTGTATTTGAGCAGCGTTCGCCGCTCGCCGTCTGTGAGCGCTTCGCCCGGCGCTTTGGAAGCGGCAAGATTCAGAGCCGCAATGTTCGCGTCGACGCGCGCCTTGGAGCCCGTGACGTCGCCGACGGATGTGTCTTCATTGCCGACTTGCGCGCCCAGCTTGGCCAGAATTAGCTCGTACCGCTGGATGAGGAGAGGGCGGTACTTCTCGAAGAGTTTGTTCTCCTCCGCGTACGCAAGCGCGCGGCTCGATAGCTTAGCGCGCACCGCGTCGATCTTCGAGTCTGCCAGTTTCTCCGCCTTGCTCGCGCTCCGGTTCGGCACGCGCGTCGACGCAGGACCAGTGCACCGCACGGGATACCCGGCCATCGCGGAAAGGTGAGTGCGGTGATCCGACGGTGCGTCGACGGTAATGTGCCCGGCCTCGCATCGGGGTTCATATCCGTGACAGCGCAAGGCGGACAGAGCGCGTAGACGATTCTTGATGTCGAATTCCAACATGACGGTCCTACTTGATTCCCAACGCTTCGCGAAGTCGCTCCATCTCATCCTCGATGTCCCCGCCGAGGAGGGCGTCGCGGATCTCCCGCTCCAAGTCTCCACCCGTGAATTCCTCCACGTCGTCGGCGGGCGGTGTCGGAGTCACGTCACCACTTCCGTCGACTTTGATCGCGCCTTCGTCAATGGCGTCTGCGATGCCCTCCGCCAAATCCTCCCGCGCTTCCTCCACGCCGTCCGGGTCGATCATCTCTGCCTCTTCGATCACTTCTTCGTGCGCTTCGTCGAGCGTTTTCGCACCAACTTTCACGGCACCTACGGTGCCGGTCACTTTCGCGATCACTTCGCGATCCGCCTCACGGTCTCGCGTCTGGCGCGCACCGATCGACTCGCCGGAGACCGGGATTGGGGCATCGGACGTCGGCATCGCTGACGAGCCAGCCTCCGCCTCTGCAGCGTCGGTCTTGTCGTTCAGACGCCGAGCGATCTGCACGATGTCCCGTTCGGAAAGCGAAACCGTATAGAGCACATCGAACATCGACTCGAACACGTCGCGCTTCGACGCTCGCATCCCCTCGATATTCGTGCGAGAGCCCGAAGCGATGGCGTGTACGTTGGCGTTCGCTTTGACCACAGCTGCGACTGCGCGAAGCGCGACCTCCTGATAATTTCCAACATTCGGCAGGATAACGACGCCGCCCGTGGTCGCGAGATCGCCCATCCGTCGCTTCATCGCGCTGCCGCCGATGGCTTCTGGCGGCTGGTAGACCGGCTTGCCGCTTCGACGGCCCATTGCTGTGATCAGCGACGTCAGCGGCCCCGGCATCATCCCGTCGGCCATGAACGCAAAGCTCATCGACGAGCCGGGCGTCGCGCTGGCGATGCCTTCGAGATTCCCGACGTCGCGAATCGTGATGCGCTGCATGATGCCGGACGTTTTCGGCTCCAAGATCACCGGCTCCCGAGGCGTCGAGAACTGGAGCTTGTCCATCTTCATCATGTCCGCAAGCGTGTCGCCTGCCACGCGGGGAGCGCGCTCGATGATGCGCAAAAGCACAATATACTCGCGAACGTCCGGCACCGCATAAGCGGTGACGACGAGCCTGTCGCCTTTGATCTGCATGCCGAGGTAGGTCGCTCGTACGCGCTCGCCTCGGGCGATCTTGGCCGCGTCGGGAACGAGCGTCGCGGCTGCCTGCGCGAGCGTCTGGTTCGTGGGTTCGATCTGCTTGATGAACTCGTGCAGCATCTTGTTGACCGCGCTGGCCTCCACCTGCTCGGCTGCTGGGGATGACTCCCGAACGGGCTCGACGGTTTCCCGAGCGGGCTCGACTTTCGGGAAGAGCGCGTCATCGTGCACCAGTCCCGCCGTCGCGCCCTCGGTGAACACCACCACCTGATCGAACAGATCCGCAATACGATCTCGACGTTTCTGGCTCAGTGAAAGCCAGCCGTTCGGAGTCATCCCTCCAACGAGCATGTACGGCCACGACTGAGCGTTCATGGCCACGTATTCGAGGGCGTCTATGGGGAACATTCCGACGTCATCCAAGAAGAGCACGCCGTATTGCGCCAATCGCTCCTCGGTTTCGAGACCCTTGCGGGAAATAGATGAATGGGGAGCGCGGAAAGGCCGCAACTGCGACCGAAAGATCGGCGCATCATCGAGTTTTGCCTCGGAGTAGCCTCGCTTCAAGAGCGCCAACTCGTCGGACGACAACGGCATCTTTCGCGAGCGATAGTCGTTCATGCGCCGCACGATCGGCAGAATCCCTGTGCCTCGCGGCCCGATAAACAGGATCGACTCGGGACGGCGCGTCAGACGGACCTCGGCCATCGCCTGCAATTCCTCTTTCGCCTGCTCGGGGGAGGAGATGAGCGACCATCCGGGTGTGCGACTCGCCTTGTCCTGCAATTCCGCGACCGTTTCGGTCGCGGCGGGGCGATCCAACGCGTCGGCAATCGCTCTTGCAGCAACAACGTGCGCAACGTCCAACGCGCTCGTGTCGCCCGCCACATTCACGTCGTCGCGGTAGTTAAAGATGTTCCAACGAATCAGGCTCGACACCCGTCGATTGCCGAACCCGACCGGCTCGACGCGCTCTCTATACTCCGCGCGAAAATCAAGGCCGTCCCCGAGCGGGACGGTGAATGTTGGACCGTCCTCCTCGGTTGTGGACTGTCGAATGTCGGCGCTCCGAATCTGATCCCGAATCGCGGGGTGGGCGATAAGTTGGTCAGAGAGATCCGCTTTGAACCGTTCAAGCTGGCCGATAGGAGATCTCGAAGGGGCAGCGCCGGGCTTTGGCGTCGGTGCCGCCGCCTCGGCGTCGACCTTCTTGATGATCTCTGTCAGCGCATCCGCGACGCGTTTTGCCATCCTTTGAATGGCATCTTTCGCAGTGACGTCGCCCGAACCCTCCATCATCTTCACGTCGAACACATACGCCGTATACGTGTTGGGCGCGACCGAAAAGATCAATGTCTCACCGTCAGACAATAATCGAGCCCGGACAACAACCTCATTCGGGCCTTTTTTCCATGTCATCGCGCGCTGTCGAGCCCGCTCCGTCTTGAGTTGCGAGCGATCCCACTCCGCAGCACTGGTGCCCAGATGCCCCTCCATCGCCGAGAAGAATCCGTCGAGTATCGTCCGGCCTCGCTCGACAAATGTCGGACCGACAATCGGCTCTTTGCCGTAGAAGTCGCTAAACGAGACGCCCGTGGGGGGCGTGGAGATGACAGCAAAAAACTGCTCAACGCTTGACGTCCCGGTCTCTCGATACGCTTCGCCTCGCGCGGCCTGCGATTGCTGCATGAGAGACAACACCGCGCCGTAAAAGAACGCCTGCTGGACCGCCTTGACGCGCCCCTCTGGATACAGCCGCGCGTTTCGGCTGGCGTTCTTCTGCGACGTCTTCTTGACGAAGAAAGGCGTTTGGATAACGACGCGGCCCTCACCCTCACCGAGAACCAAGAATAGCGCGGTCGTTTCCAGCGCATTGTAGACACTTCGGTCGAGCGTCCGTCGAAAAGCGTTCATCACCAAGATCGCTTCCGACGGACTCCGAAACTCGTGCGTGTAGTACCACCGATTCGCGCCATCCGTCTGCGCGGCGATGAACGAGAGAGGATGTCCGCCGATCGCCTTGGAGAGTTTAGCGAGGGTCGTCGGCGTCAATTTGATGTCCATCGTCCTTACTCCGCGCTCTTGATAAACTCGGCGGCCTTTCGGTCACTCTCTTCCTGCAAAGCTCTCAGCTGGGCCATGAAAGAGCCCGCATCCGGCTTCGCAGCGGGAGCGGCCTTCGGCTCCGGTTTCGGCTTGCTCGGCGTCTTGCCCTTCGCGGGCTTGCTCGCAGGCTTGCCCTTCGCGGGCTTGCTCGCAGGCTTGCTCGGCGTCTTGGGCTCCGCTTTCGGCTCGGCGGGCGCGGTCATCTTCGTCATCGGACCATCATACCCGGCAGCCTTCACCAGATCGGGCACCGAAACCGTGCGAAGGTCCACCAGTAGCGGCGAGGCTTTGCTCATCGACGTCGCTTTGCCGCCGCTCGCGCTCTGCGGCTTGAACCAGATTCGGACGCTGTCATCCGGGGCCGTGGCGCGCGGCGTCTTCAGCGACGTATCCACCTTCCACCCGCGCTCGCGCAGCCCGCAGAACAGACGCTCACGGGAGACCGCGAACGTCGGCAGCTTCGCCGCTGGCGTCGCTTCGTCCTTGCTCGGGGCTTTGCCCTTGCTCGGGGCTTTGCCCTTGCTCGGGGCTTTGCCCTTGCTCGGGGCTTTGCCCTTGCTCGGGGCTTTGCCCTTGCTCGGGGCTTTGCCCTTGCTCGG
>Ga0180431_10002115_pt1 | contig 26957 bp, 24 predicted proteins | sample SS_ome_11_FD_132459 | JGI IMG/M metagenome (GOLD analysis project Ga0180431, IMG submission 132459) | Hypersaline lake sediment archaeal communities from the Salton Sea, California, USA - SS_1_MS_1 metaG | ecosystem: Environmental > Aquatic > Non-marine Saline and Alkaline > Hypersaline >... | reverse complement strand
TTAGAGCAAAATTTTTATTAAAAAAAGCTTTGAAACTTTTCAATTTTATCATTTTCTTACTTGACAGAGAAAAAATCATTATTACTATAGTAGACAGAGGTTTTTAAATATAAAAATTTTTGTCATAATGAGAACAATTAAAAGGAGAGGCGTATGAAAAAATATTTGCTCGTTTTACTCGTCATCGGTGTTGCTTTTGCATTATCCTGCGCAGGATCACAGATGACTGATGTATCAGATCCGAATGCTATGTTTGCTGCGACGTCAAATCAGAGCCTGGCCAAGGTTCCGGTAAAAGGATTCGACTACAAGTCTTCAAAGGTTCCTGCTCAGGAATGGGATCAGTGGGCTGATGCTGCTGCACCTGTTGTCAAGGGGATTCTCGATAAGCTTCCCGACGGCTATGTCTTGCAGGTGACCGGTCATGCTGATGCGCGCGGACCGGAAGAGAGAATGGGCGCGAAGCCAGGCAACATAAAGATATCCGCCGACCGTGCAAAAGCGGTTTACGATGCGCTGAGAAGAAAGGGTATCGAATCACCCAATATGACCTATAAGGGAGTCGGTTCCTCAGAGCCGACAGCTGATTGCGATCCGCAAGATCCCTGTCAGAGAAGAGTTACTTTCAAGGTTGTTCCGAAAGAATAAATACGCAGATTTACTGATTTCTCATTTTTGCGTTTGATGTTTATTCTTATCTTGTCGTTGGATGAAGAGAGGAGAGTTGGGTTCAAAGCCAGCTCTCTTTTTTTACGGAGCCGGAATTATGTACCCGATACCAGCGGTGAGAGAGGAGAAAAGTTACTTGTGCCTCGGCAGGAGATAGCGAGTGGGGTAGTATTGATGCGGGATATACGATAACTGTTTCAGAGCTTCTGTGATTATGGAAAAGATCGGTATTGTCATAAAGGTGATGGGTCTCTACTATACTGTCCTGTGGAATGGCGAGAAGTTTAATTGCAATTTACGGGGCAGAATTCGAAAAAAGAGTGATAATTCCAACTTTTCCAATCCGGTGGCGGTTGGAGATAACGTCAGGTTCGAAGTTGAAGCAGACGGTTCGGGTATCATCAATGAGGTTCTCCCGAGAAAGAATGTCTTTTCCAGGAAAGAGAAGGGGAAATACCGTAAAGAGGATATTATCGCCTCGAATCTCGACCTGGTCATTGTAATCCAATCGTTTAAGAAGCCGCGATTAAATCTCCGTTTTGTTGACAGGGTTCTGGTGCGGGGTGTAAAGGAGGGAATTGATGTTGTCCTCTGCATCAATAAGCTCGATCTCGCCGATGCGGAACAGATACCCTACGTTCGGGAATACTATCGAGGTGCAGGGATAAAGATTCATATGGTGAGTGCGCTCAAGGGTATCAACCTTGATGCTCTCGAGCGGGAGATGAAAGACAGAGTCTCAATTCTCATCGGATATTCCGGCGTTGGCAAAACAAGTATCTTGAATCGATTGTTTCCTGAGCTCAATTTGAAGGTATCGACTGTTTCGAGCAAAACAGGGAAGGGAAGACATGCGACCAGCAATGTTCAGATGATAGTGCGGAATGCTATGGCAATTGTTGATACGCCGGGATTGCGGGAATTCGGTCTGTTGGATATTGAGACGCATATGCTTGAAGAGTACTTCCCTGAATTCCGTCAATCATCACCTGAATGTGAGTACAAACCGTGCACGCATGATCACGAACCGAACTGTGCTGTGAAGAGAGATGTTGATGAGGGGATAATCTCCGAGGGGAGATATATATCATATCTCAACATACTCTATTCTCTCAAAGAATATTATGAGAGCATGTACTGATTGTGCCGCCGATCTTCGGGGGGACACGGGGAAACATGTCGACAGGTCCCCCCGAATGCTTTCCATGGGATATCTATCGTGATAAAGGTTACGAACCTCGCCGTTTCGCTATCCGGAAGGGAGATACTGAAGGGAATCACCTTCGAGGTCCCGCGGGGAAGCTGTGCCGTAATAATGGGTAAAAATGGCTCGGGGAAATCTGTCTTGCTCAAGACGATAGCCGGATTGATTGCACGCTACGATGGTGTTATTGAGATCAACAATCTCGATCTCGGTGATTATCGCGAGAGTGCGGGGACGGGGAAAGATGAGAGAAGTTCCATGGCCTATGTTTTTCAGCGGGGAGGGCTTTTTGACTCGATGAGCGTTTTCGACAATATCGCCTTTGGTCTGCGCCGGCAGAAGCTCGATGAGGAGCTGATTCACGGGCGGGTGCTGGAATCTCTTCAGCGGGTGGGCCTGTTTGGTCATGAGGAAAAACTGCCGTCGGAGTTAAGCGGAGGAATGCAGAAACGGGTTGGTCTGGCGCGGGCTCTCTGCCAGAACCCGGATATCATTCTATACGATGATCCGACAGCCGGTCTGGATCCGGTTCTGTCTGACTCAATTGCCGATCTCATGGGCGAAATCAATGAATCCTTCAATACAACATCACTGGTCACGACTCACGATTTTAAGATTGCCAGGAAGATCGGCAATTCCATTGCGCTGCTGTACGATGGGAGATTTGTATTTGAAGACAGGGTTGATATCTTTTTTCAGACTGATAATCCCTATGCCCGTCAGTTTATTGCCGGAACGACGAAGGGACCGATAGATCTTTACTGATCTTATTCCACCGTATTCCATTAGTAAATCGAATGGGAATCGAGTGATTTGAATGATTATTCTTGACAATTTTCCTGTTAAGCCGTAGTATAGCGAAATTAATCTTATATACTTTTATATGGGCGCGGGTATTATCTCATGAAGGCACCGAAGATTAAAAAAGCCGATCTCGACTGGCGGAATCTCCCTTTTGCATATATCAAAACAGATTACCATATTCGATATACCTACCGGGATGGGAAATGGTCAGAGGGGGAGCTGCTCTCAGATGAATATCTGAATATACACGTTGCTGCTCCGAGCCTCCACTATGGACAGCAGGCATTTGAGGGATTGAAGGTGTTCGAGACTGCTGACGGGAGAACCGTGGCGTTTCGCCCCGATGAGAATGCACTGAGATTGCAGAAGAGCTGTGGGAGAATATTTATTCCGGAGGTTCCAACCGAGATGTTTCTTGAGGCATTGCATCGCGTCGTCTCAGCCAATGCCCGATTCGTTCCACCTGCCGGTACCGGGGCGAGTCTCTATGTACGACCGCTGGTCATTGGAACCGGTGCCAGGGTGGGATTAGGACCTGCCGATGAATATGTCTTTATCATCCTCGTCACTCCTGTGGGGCCCTATTATAAGGGGGGATTCAAGCCTATCAGGGCCCTGGTGGTCGAAGAGTTTGATCGAGCCGCTCCGCTCGGTGTCGGTGATTGCAAGGTCGGCGGTAATTATGCGGCCGGATTAAGGGGGAGTGAGTACGGAAAAGAGCGGGGATATCCGATAGTGCTGTATCTCGATCCAAAAGAGAAGCGGTACATTGATGAATTGAGCACATCGAATTTCATAGGGATTAGCGGCAATCGCTACATATCACCATCTTCGAACTCCATACTTCCGAGTATTACCAATAAGAGCCTCGCAGTTATTGCCCAGGATTCGGGGATGACGTCAGAGTTTCGTCCCGTTGAGATTACGGAGGTTGAAACGTTCGATGAAATCGGTGCAGTCGGTACTGCTGCTGTTATAACCCCGGTATGGCTGATACACTATCGCGGGACGGATTATACTTTCGGAAGTGAGGAAAAGGCAGGGCCCGTCATTACCGATCTGTATAATAAGCTTACGAAGATTCAGACCGGAGATCTGGAAGATAAATACAACTGGCTTGTTGAAATAGAAGTTTAATGCTTCACGTATATCATAATACCCCTCATCCCGGAGGGGTATTCGTTATTCTCTTTTGCGGAATTGCATTGAGCAGATAATAATAACAATTGATTTAATTCCCGATGATGCTTCTTGTGCTAATCTGATTTCACTACCTTTTCAGCCTGAACCGCAAGGTATTTCACAAGAAGTTGCTCTGAAATAAAACCCAGATTAACGAGAATTATGCCAATGAGCCCTCCTTCTTTTTTCTGTTCTTCCAGGGCCGTATTAAGTTGATCCTGTGATATTTCTCCGTTCTCGAGCAGTATCTCACCGAGTAAGGGTTTTGCCATAGTAATCCTCCACTCATAGTATATGCAGTCGCCTGATATCCCTTGCGGCTTCAGTCATCTGTGTGAATATCACCTGAGGAACTGTTCTTAAAAGTATACAACATTCAGCGTTTGCAAGCAACTATAAATTTATGCTCCCCGATAAAAAATATTGAGTTGCTACTCTGCCATTGGAAGGATTCAGAGCAATCGCTTTACCGCCGATTGCCATAACCGTTTCTGCTTCTCCCGCTCAACCTCTGGAGCGGCTGGTTCGTACCGGGAAGTTATCTGATTCAACCGAGCGACCTCGTCAATGGATGAGAATACATTGCTCGATAGGCCAGCGAGATAAGCGGCGCCGAGTGCTGTTGATTCGGCAATCTCGGGAATGAGTACCGGAATGCCCAGTATATCGGCCTGAAACTGCATCAGGTACCGGTTCTTTATCGCACCACCGTCAACCCGCAGCTCTTCTATTACTGTGCCGGAATCCTGCTGCATTGCATTAATGACGTCCATCGACTGAAAGGCGATTGACTTGAGCGCTGCACGCACAATCTGTTCTATCGTTGTATCCCGTGTCAGGCCGAACAGCGCACCCCGTGCATCCATTCGCCAGTGAGGTGCCCCGAGGCCAACGAATGCGGGGATCATGATGACCTCGTCGTCCTTATCGACGGCGAGTGCCATCGATTCTGATTCCGAGCTTTCAGTGAAGAATTTCATATAATCCCTGAGCCATTGGACAACAGCGCCACCGATGAATACCGATCCTTCGAGGGCATATACCGCCTTGCCTTTATTATCGCACGCGAGCGTTGTGAGGAGACCGTTCTTTGAGCGTATATTTTCAGTGCCCGTATTGAGGAGCACAAAACAGCCGGTACCGTATGTATTTTTTATCGTTCCTTCAAAAACGCAGTTTTGACCGACCATTGCGGCCTGCTGGTCGCCGGCTATCCCACCGATAGGGATTCCTTCGGGGATCCCTGACGCGCTTGTCGTGCCGAAAGGGGCTGCCGAGTCCAGTACTTCGGGGAGAAGGGACTCTGGTATCGAGAGTATATCCAGAAGCTCCGGGTCCCACTTTTTTTCAGTGATATTATAGATGAGGGTTCGTGACGCGTTGGTGTAATCGCTCATATGTGATTTGCCACCGGTGAGATTCCAGAGTATCCATGTGTCGATGGTTCCGAAGAGGAGATCGCCGCTTTCCGCCAGGTCTCGAGCACCGAGGACATTGTTGAGAATCCAATTGATTTTTGTTCCCGAGAAATAGGCATCAATTACCAGTCCTGTTTTTTTTCGGAAGAGGTCTTCCAGCCCTTTCTCCTTGAGGGCATTACAGATGTCGGTGGTCCTCCGGCACTGCCAGACGATGGCATTATAGACCGGTTTACCGGTCTTCCGGTTCCACAGGACAGTCGTCTCCCGTTGATTGGTAATACCGATCGAGATGGCATCCTTGCTTGAAAGATCTCCCTGTTGTATCGCTGCGGGGATCAGTTTCTGTATGGACCGCCAGATTTCCTCCGGATCGTGCTCGACCCATCCTGGCTTCGGGAAGTGCTGGGTGAATTCCTTGTACACGCTCGATATCGGCTTCCCCGATTCATCGAAACAAAAAACTCTGTTTCCGGTTGTTCCGAGATCAATTGCAATGATGTATTTTTTGCCCATTATAGCACCTCGTCGATTTTAAAAAAATAGTTCTGAGTTGAAGTCGTTGCAGGATCGCTTACGTCATGAATGTTAAAAAAATTATTTATTTCGGTGCTGATGTCAATTATAATTTGACTTCAGCAATTGGCAGTCTTCAGGCGACACGTCGACGTGTCGCCTGAAGACTGCTGATGGATTATTTTCTGAACATTTAGTGCTTGCAAATATATCCCCTGTCAGTATGGTGATTTAACCGAGAATGTTTCAATGAGTGGGCGAATTGCTTTTCCGCTGTTTTTCATACCGGATTTCCGATAAACGATAATGAGGACTTAATGGCCGAACGATTGAGAGAGATATTTCCCGGTAAGCTGGTATTTATTGCTGAGATTGGCATGAATCACAACGGTGATTCTGATCTCGCAAAGCGTATGATTGAAAGTGCCGGGCGGGCCGGTGCGGATGCCGTTAAATTTCAGACTTTTACCCCCGAGTTTATGAACTCGGTGTATACAACATCGCTACTTGCCGGTGGCGCTGAAGGGGAGCCGGATTCCAGCCAGCAGGATTTTTTTAAGCGCCATGCCCTTACCGCCGATGAATTTCATGTGCTCTTTCGTCATGCACGGGATAACGGTGTTGAGTTCTTCTCATCTCCCTTCGACCCCGATTCTGTTCAGCTCCTTGAGGATATCGGTGTTCGGCTCTATAAAGTTGCCTCATCGGAGGTGACCAATCATATTTTGTTGCAATCGATTGCAAAAACGGAAAAGCCGGTAATCATGTCGACAGGTATCGCTCATGAAGATGAAATAGCCTCTGCAATCGATACGCTGATCCGGAATGGGACGCCGGAGATTGTATTGCTGCACTGTGTTTCACTGTATCCGCTTTCCCGGGAACAGGCGAATATGATGAGAATACAGCGTTTGAGAGATCGGTTTCAATGCGAGATCGGCTTTTCAGACCATACCCGTGACAGCACGGCGATTGAGATTGCTGCCGCACTGGGCGCACGTGTTTTCGAAAAGCATTTCACCCTGCACGAGGAGATGGAATGCCCTGATGCGGACGTGTCGATCGGACCTGAACGGTTCCGCGAGATGAGAAAATCGGTTGACGCAGTTTTAGAAATGCTCGGGGATGGCCATATATCATATGATGATGAAGAAAAAGATGTTGCGCGATCTGCGAGAAGGAGTCTCTTTGCCAGAAGGGATATTCCGGCGGGTACGGTGATTGCGATGGATGATATTATTCCCAAGAGGCCTGGTGTCGGTTTGCCGGTGTATGCGGTGAACAGGGTTCTCGGCCGCAGGAGCAGGGTTACCATACGAAAGGACTTCCTATTGAGAGATGAGTACTTTGAATAAATTGCTAGTGAGCCTGACAGGCGTTTTTGTTCTCTTCATGATGCCCCTCATGCAGGTGAGGGCTGATGCTCCTCTTTTCCTGCCGGAAACGGAACAGAGCTATTTCTCTGATCAGGAGATGCTCCTGCTCGAGAATACCGCTGCAATCCTTGAATTTGAAGTTGAATATGATCATGTATTGAAGCTCTATTATCTCACCGCTGCTGAGAGCGCACAGAAAGAAATGATTCAGAAAAAGAGCCGAGTGGTGCTCGTTTTGCAGAAGAGAAAAGTCCCGCTGATTAAATCGCTCTATGAAAAGCTCTTCGAGCAGTATCGGAGAATTGAGCAGGAGATGGAAAAGGCTGAAAGCGATTCCGATTCCCGGGAGCTGAAGAATTATCTCAGCCCGCTGAAAGAATACTGTGCCCTTCTGGAAGAACACATCTCGGCGCGTGATTCCGCATTGCGGGATGTTCTCAATGAGAAGAAGAAGCGGATAACTGCATCGGTAAAGAAGCGTTATGAGAGAGCGCAGGAATCACCCATATCATTCTTTACCAGAGAAGAGATCGCCATACTGGAGAGTACTACTCATGCGCTTGACCTCGACTATGGATATGATGAGGAGACGAATCTGGCGTACATCTACTCATTTTCCTATAGTGATACCAATATCAAGCAGAAGGAGCGTTTTTTTACCGAGGTACTGGAAAAGCTCAAATCGAATTCACTCTTGAATTTTTATAAAAAGATCTACCGGCTTTATGTAATGACAAAACACAGGATGGATTTTTACAAAGATAAGAAAGAGTGGAAATACTATATCTTCATTAAGAATGAGCTTTTACCTCCTGTTCAGCTCTTTTACAACCTGCTTGAGCGGAATATAAATGAAATAGAACCGTCTCTCAGTCCCGCGATTGAAAAGTCCAAGAAGGAAGCTGATCAGTGGGTTAAGTGGTATTATCGGGATAAAGAACAGATAGTCGATACCTTTTAAAACCATGAATGGATTGGTTCGTATATTATATCACAGTGAAAAGGTTGGTTGAAGATGGTAAGCACTATAGAAGAATTTCATGCAGTTTTCAGGAGCCCCTATGAATATGCGAGGCGGTTGAAATCGGAGAGTGGGAAGAAGATAATCGGGTTTTTTTGCTCCTATACCCCGGAAGAGCTTATCCATGCTGCCGGGGCTGTTCCCATGCGCCTTTTCAGCTCGCCGGATCAAGCAATTGCCCACGCTGATGCGCATCTGCAATCGTATAGCTGTTCGCTGGTGAGAGGAGCCCTTGAGGAAGCATTGACGGGGAGGCTTGATTTTCTCGATGGTACCGTTTTCCCGCATACCTGCGATTCCATTCAGCGCTTGTCCGATATCTGGAGGCTCAACACCTCTTTCTCTTTCTTTGCTGATGTCGTTTTACCGGTGAGACTTGATGCGGAAAGCGCACGGCAGTATATGAGAGATGTCCTGGACAAGTTTCGCTCGGATCTGGAAAAGGGGCTCGGTGTTGAGATAACCGATGAAAAGATCAGGGAATCGATTGTGCTCTATAACGAAATACGGGATACGCTCAGAAGGCTGTATGAATTCCGCAGCGAGAACCCGTATATCCTGAGCGGAAGTGATGTCTATGCGGTGGTACGAGCATCGATGCTTCTTGAGAGAAGGGAGCTGCTTCAGAAGCTTACCGGGCTGCTCAATGAGGTTACCGAGGAGAAATCGGTCGGGAGCCCGGAAAAGAAGAGGATCATCTTAACCGGAGGCATCTGCAATCACCCTGATGTATACACGATTATTGAAGAGTCCGGCGGTGTTGTCGTCTGGGACGATATGTGCACCGGTGCCCGCTATTTTGATGGTGTTATTTCGACGAAGGGAGATCCTGTTCATGCGATAGCGGACAGGTATTTCGAAAGGGTGATATGTCCGGCAAAGCATGTTACGAACTTCTCTCGGGGGGAGGATATTGTGAGGATTGCACGGGAGAACCGTGCTGACGGTGTCTTATTCCTCGTTCTGAAGTTCTGTGATCCCCATGCTTTTGATTATCCTTATATGAAAGCGTTCCTCGATAAGGAGGGAGTTCCCAGTATGCTCCTCGAAGTGGAGGATCAGCTCCCTTCCGAGGGGCAGTTGGAAACGCGCTTTGAAGCGTTTATTGAAATGCTGTAAAAGGAGAAGTCGATGGCTGAAAAAATGACCAGAGACCCCGAGAGGGAGAAGCGGAAGATAAAGAGCGCAAAGAAGATGCACGCAATCATGACGGATTACTATCTGGAGGCCAAATCAGCACGCCAGAACGGCAAAAAGGTTGCCTGGATTACCAGCGGTGGTCCTGTAGAGCCCCTCATCGCCATGGATGTCATCCCGGTCTATCCGGAAAACCACGGTGCCATGATCGGGGCATCGAAGATGGGGGGCGATCTCTGCGAGAAGGCGGAAGAGATGGGGTATTCCCGTGATCTCTGTTCCTATGCCCGATCCGATATCGCCTGTTCGACGGTACAGGGTGGACCTATCGGCGGCCTTCCGGAGCCCGATATGCTCATCTGCTGCAACAATATCTGCGGGACGGTGCTCAAATGGTACGAAGTGCAGGCGCGATATTATGATATCCCCCTCTTCATATTTGATACTCCTTTCTGCCATACTGAATTCCCGGAAATTGCGAAGAGCTATGTCCGCAAACAGGTCAAAGAATATCTTGAATTTCTTGAGACTGTTTGCGGAAAACCGTTTGATTATGACAGGATGGACGAGGTCGGCAGGCTCTCTGTTCAGGCTCAGAGATTATGGCGGGCAGTTCTTGATACGGCGATGAACAAACCGTCGCCGATGAGCGCCTTCGATGCATTTTTCCACCTCGCGCTCATTGTTACTCTGCGAGGGACACCGGTTGTGCTCGAGTACTATGAAACCCTTCTCGAGGAGATGAAAGAGCGTGTTGCCAGCGGTATCAGCGCGGTACCCAACGAAAAGTATCGACTTCTGTGGGATAACATCCCGGTGTGGTACCGGTTGCGATGGCTTTCTGATAAATTTGCTGACCACGATGCCTGCCTTGTCGCGGATACCTATACCTCCGCATGGGTCAGCCAGTTGGACATGTTAGATGAGAATAACTTTATCGAGAGTATGGTCGAGGGGTACACCGCTATCTACCTGAATATTTCCATTGATGATATGGCAAAAATGATCCTCGACATGATTGACAAGTACGATGTCGATGGAATGGTCATGCATTCAAACAGGAGCTGCAAGCCGTACTCGCTGGGGCAGTATGATATTCAGCGGATTATTCAACGCGAGCGCGGCATTCCCACGCTCATACTCGAGGCTGACATGGTTGATGAGCGAAATTTCAGTGAGAGTCAGATTGAGACGCGTATCGATGCCTATATGGAGACGATTCGAAAGAGCTAGCTCCCCGCCGCATGATCGCCTGCAGGAGGAGGTTGCGAGAAGGGACCGCTTCCCTCCCCGAATAGAGAAATCGGGAAAATCGTAAAATGGATGTTTTTGCAATAGGAGCACTCTCTATCGCACCGGGCATATTCTGGCTCTGGTTTTTCTACAAAAAGGATACGCTTGAACCGGAACCCAAAAGCCTTATCGTGAGGATGTTTTTCTTCGGTATGCTCTCGCTCGTCCCCGCGGCTCTTGCCGAGTTTCCGTTGCGGGGAATGACTTTTGTTCAACTGGTTATCGCAGCACCGATTATTGAGGAGTGTATTAAGTTCTCCGTAGTTCGATATGCGATATATTCACACAGAGAGTTCGATGAACCCATGGACGGGATCATGTACGCCATTGCTGTCGCGCTCGGTTTCGCTTCATCTGAAAACGCGCTCTCTATACTAACTTCTTATCTGGCGCCTCAGATTGCTCTGGGCATGTCGGATCCCGTTTTTGCACTGGGATTTGTCTGGAAGCTCTATATTGTGCGGGCTCTTCTCACTGTTCCGGGGCATGCAATATGGTCAAGTATGTGGGGGTATGCGATCGGATGGACAAAGTTTGCCCCACAGCAGCGGCTTTCTCCGGTGCTGAAAGGCATTCTCATTGCCATCGTTCTCCATGCTCTCTTCAATTATCTGGTGACATACTATATCCCCGGTGCCGTGGGCATGCTCGTTCTGGTGCCCGTTATGTGGCGGATGGTGTATAACCGGATTGAACGGGCTCTTGCGCAGTCGCCGCACAGCAGGAGTGTTCAGGAGGGGAGTGCCGATGAACAGCATCCTGAATCTTCTGATCCCGGTTAGAATCAGTTCGGATTTCGCAGTTTTTTACTATTAGCTGATGGATATGGTTGATACGGTATGGTAAGAGCGCTTGATGAGTATGTTGTTGAACGATGTGCTCAGGACGGGAAGCGTGCAGTGTTCGGTCTCGATCGTGATGGCGAGTTCAGGAAGTGGCTTCTGGACCTCGAACGGGTCGATCTTCTCACGGCTTCCAGCAGATGGGTTCTCGTTACCGTTCCAACGACAGAGACCGGCATAGAGCCGTCGTTTCCGAAGGAGCAGCCCTATGCATGGAGCGGCAAGATCAATGAATACGCTAAAAAAATTCATAGAATGTTGCAGGATATATCGATGAAAGCTTCAGGGATTGTTCTCCTTTTCATCGCACTGTTCACTGCTCCCCTCTTGGGTGAGGTGGACTCACTGTTCAGAGAGCTGATACGGGTTAACTCCCGTGTAAAGACCATAGATGCAGAAATCGAGCAGTATATACGGGATGCCAGCGGCTCCATTGAGATCTTCAAGGGGCGGTATCGTGCTGACCAATCGGGCAGGTTCAGGATTGATTATCACACTCCCCATAATCAGATTGTGGTCAATAATGGCAGCGAGCTCTTATGGTATTATCCCGATGATAAGCTTCTCTATGTTATCGGTACGGGGACCGAGGAAGCAGCGCTCTCGGTCCATCCTCTGACGGAATTATCGAGGATGGTGTCGCGTGATTTTCACGTTACCTACCTGGGAGAGCACCTCTTCGGATTTTTCACGCTTGCCCATCAGTTCATTATCACCAATAAAAAAAAGAATCTCACCATCGATGTCTGGATTGAGGTGAAGAGAAAAGTCGTCCTTGCGAGGACAGTCCGAAACCCCCTGGGGCAGGAGATCCTCAAAGAGATGTATGGCGGTTATCGGGACATCGGCGGCATCCTCTTCCCCATGAGAATCGATGTTTACGCGAAGTCAAAGGCCGGTGTTACGAGAAATACAACGTATTATCGTAAGGTGTTCCTGAACAGGTCGATGCCCGGGAGAATATTTCATCTTACCCTTCCTGACGACGTGCTGATGAGACGGTATGGCGAGTGAACGATTTGCCGGCAATGGAGAATGCCGATCTGTTGTGCTGATGATGCAGCATTCGGAGCACAGGAAATGAATGAGCAATGAAACGGAGAGGATTGAACAGGATCGCTATTCTGATTGCATTTGTGCTGCTCGGCTTTTCAGCGCTCGGGGGAATGCCCGGCTTTGCTGTTCAGGTAAAGGAGATAATCATCAGAGGGAATTCGATCCCCCTCGATTTCGATCCGGTGCTGCGCCGGAGCGGAGAGCTGAGCCAGACAGAGATTGAATCACTGGGGGCGGTTATCACTGACCGCTATCATCAGAGGGGGTACACCACTTCGTATGTCGACCGGTTTGTTCTTCGAAGCGATGGAGTTCTGGAGATACATGTCAGGGAATCACGAATTGTCGGAGTGCAGGTATCGGGTATCAGCCAACCGCGAGAGGATGAAATAGCATCGATGCTTGTTGTGCAGCGGGGAGAGATTTATAACAGATATATCCTGCGTGAGCGCGTTGAAAACATTAAACGAAGATTTGCGCTCAGGAGCATCGATGTTCAGGTGAAAAATTACGCAGATTCGGGAGACGTCTATCTCTCCGTCACGGTGAGAAGGTCTCTTCCCGGCAGAATCGCCGGCGGGGTGACCGTTGAGCCTATCTACGGGCTTACCCCTGAGATTGGATACTGGTACCCTTTTAACAATTCCGTACTGAGGATAATTGCGAGAGCGGGGTATCGCGATGATGAATTTCGAAAGGTCGAAGGGGACGTCAGATATGAGCGAGCATTCGGAGAGGGGAGATGGGTTTTCTTCCTCGGTATGATTGGGAATCGATTGATTGAACAGTGGGAATCACTGGAGCGTGAATATACAACCGCATCCCTTACTCCGGTATCCGGTATTGTACTTATGCCGGGGCGGGCATTTCGATGCACCCTCTCTTTCAGGGAGATTATCACGCGACTGAGCGATTACCGGGAAGATGCAACTGAAGATGAATTCCTCGATTACGATTCCCGCGGCACTATTGAGCTTCAGTATAGCGATCAATACTATCTCCTGCAGAAGAGAGAAGCAACGAACCTGAAGGTTTCATTTTCGGGCGGAAGGAGCACTCTGGAGAGCGGTGGATATGTGCACGCGAAGGGTTCCTTCAGAAGCTCGGTCACCCTGCTGGCCTGGGCGCGGTTCATCCCCCGGCTGAATGTCTTCTACACAACTTCAGACGAGCGGTTTCTCTGGGCATATGTCTTCGATTGGAGTCTCCTGGGATTCTTCAATGATTTTACTGCCTCGAAATGGAAAAATACAGGGGGGCTCGATCTGGAGCTGGAGATATCCCCTGAATTTCTCTACATCGGTCCCTTTGTCAACAGCGGGTATTTCAAGGATGAGTTCGATGAGTGGGTATGGAAACATGGTGGTGGAGCGAAAACAACAGTTCATTTTCGCGGCTTTGACGTTCAGGTCTCCTATGCCTGGGATCTGTCACGCAGGCCGGCCGACGGCGGCCTCTATATTTTTGTCAGTGGGAGGTTCTAGCGCGGCGGTGACTTTAAAAAGGGCGTATCAATCGTGGCGGATACTCGGGAAATCCTTTAATTAAGGCTGCTATTGATCCGAAATAGATATTAGATGCTTTATCATTTCATGTTTGCCGTTTTCTCCTGATGAGAGCAGGTGCGTATCTTTCTGCATATGTCACGGAAGGTAAACGGTTTCTTCGATTTCCTGTGTCGGAGGGGAGCTCTGTCGATATGCTCCATAATTGCGGATAGATCATTGAAATACTTATATGAAAGGGATATGAGTTCTTATGGAAGGCAAGGTTATTGATTTTCTGGCATATAAGATTGAAAGAACATTGCTCAAAAACGGGTTCGCCATCAAAAAAGATGACGAGAAGAATGTAAAGCTCCTCCTGAAGATTCATAAGACCTGAGAGCTCCTTTTTTAATAATACTTGAAAATTTTTCTCTCCACTTTAGTGTATGCTCCCAATGCATACGATTGATCATGAGAACAGCGAGGGATAGACCATCCCCAGAAGGAATTAATATGGCGAAAATCCGGCCTTTTATCGGGCTCCGACCGAAGCGAGAGGTGGCGCCACTCGTCGCTGAGCTGCCGTATGATGTCGTTACCTCAGAAGAAGCACGGGAAGTGGCAGCGAAAAATGAATACAGCTTCTACCATATAACGAAGCCTGAGGTCGATCTGCCCGAGCAGGTTCATGTATATGATGACAGGGTATATCAAACCGGAAGGGGAAATCTGGATGCCTTTATTCGATCTGGCATCCTTCAACTCGATGAGTCTCCGAAGTTCTTTCTCTATACCCTGATCATGGAAGAGCGCGAACAGACCGGTCTTGTCGCCTGTGTCCATATTGATGATTATATGAATAATGTCATTCGGAAGCACGAGCTGACGCGGGAGGAGAAAGAACTGGACCGATCGAAGCACATGGATGTTCTGAATGCCCAGACGGGTCTGGTCTTCATGCTGTATCGTCAAACGGGTGGGAAAACCATGCTTTTTGAAAAGGGGATGGGAATTGAACCCGAATACGATTTTATCACTTCCGATACTATCAGGCACATTTTCAGGGTTATTTCCGATAAAGACCTCTGTGATTCTTTCGTGGACGCCTTTCGGGATGAGATTCTCTATATCGCTGATGGGCATCACCGGGCTGCTTCTGCTGTCAGAGTGGGCTTATCGAGACGGGATGCAGGGCTCGGCGGTGAGTCTGAATGGTTCATGGCGGTAATCTTCCCGCACGATCAGGTTCGCATCCTCCCCTACAACCGGGTGGTGCGAGGTCTCGGCGGTGGGATCGATTCCCTCTTGAAGAGGCTTGCGGAGAAGTACGATGTACAGAAAACGGATCACCCCGTGCCGGATTCACCACGAAAATTCTGCATGTATTTAAAGGGGGAATGGTTCCGTCTGATACCACGATTTACCGTTGATAAGACGAGTTGTATGCTCGATGTTGCCATGCTTCAGGAGACCATACTCGAACCTCTTCTGAATATTGAGAATCCGAGAACCGATTCGCGAATTGAATTCATCGGTGGCATAAAAGGGAGCACAGAGCTTGAGCATTTTGTTGACAGCGAGGGTGATAGTGTTGCCTTTTCTCTCTATCCGGTATCTGTTGAGGAGTTGATGCGCGTTTCAGATTCCGGTGGCATCATGCCGCCAAAATCTACATGGTTTGAACCGAAGCTGCGAAGCGGCCTGGTTCTCCATCTCCTGTGACAATTTTCTCTTGACTTTTTCTCGAGTGGGGCTATTTTGAATGTGTTCATCTCTGAGAGTGCACGGGAATGTTCGTATGTGGAGACGAGGGGTCTCGAACCCCTGACCTCTTGAATGCCATTCAAGTGCTCTCCCAGCTGAGCTACGTCCCCGTAATTGGATGATAAAAGGTTTATACTGTCATACTTTTTGTCAACTACATTTTAGAAAAGTTTCTGGCAGGGATATAATAATGTCAGATGAGTTCGGTAAACTCAAACTCCAGATTGAACAATTACAGAATGAGGCTGAACAACTGAAGAAAGTTATCAGCGGATATGAAAACGTATTGAAGCTCAATGAAAAGGAGCTGGCAAATGCAGAGGAGATAAAAAAGATGTACGAGACCATCGTTGAGCTTTCCCGAAAGGAGTTAATTCTGGCTACGGAGACATCAAAAGCCCGGGAGAGCGCTTCTGAGTTGAGCAGAGATGAGTTGATGAGAGCTTTCGAGAGAATAAGGGAATTGGAAGAGGAGAATAGAAAGCTGCGAGAAATGAAGAGAGGGTGAATATGATTTCACGCTTAAGTTTCTTTAATGGGGAGAGTATTTTTCGGGAATGCTGATTACCTACATACTCATATTTGTGTTTGTCGTCCTGCTTGTTATTTCTTCACTTTACATGTTCAGCGCCTATATATTTCCGCGGAAGATAGAAGAGATTGCGAACATGATTGAGTCGGGGCAGACGAAGCTTGCGATCAAGAAGCTCAACGAGTTGCTTGAAAGAGATGATCGAAATGCCTATGCTCATTATCTGCTTGCGGAAGCATACCGGAGGGAGCATAACGATCAGTACGCTATTCTCGAATACCGACAGGTCATCAAGCTCGGAAAGTTCAACGAAAAGGTGAGAGAAGCAGATGTTCGCTCAAAGCTCGCCCGCATCTTCAAAGAGAAAAATGCAATGGAAGAGGCAAAGAAGGAGTATCTCATCCTTACCAAGATCGATCCCACGAATTACGAGCACTATTATGAGCTGGGGATTATCTATTTCAACTCCGGGGTGTTCGAAAAGTCAGCTGCCTATCTGAAAAAAAGCATTTCAAGCAACAGCAGTCACGATATGTCGTATTACTATCTGGGTCAGATATATTATCGGACGGGAAATTTCCCCGACGCAAAACAGGCTTTCATTGATGCTTTGAAAATTGATCAGAAAAATTATAAGGCGCACTATTTCCTGGGGCTCGTACTCCGGCAGATAGGTGATTATGAATGGGCCATCAAGGAGTTTGATGTCGCTCTGAAAAATGAAGATATTAAGGTGAAGTGTTTTTTGGCGAAAGGAACCTGTTATATTGAGCGAGAACAGTATCCGAAGGCGGTTGTTGAGCTTGAGCGGGGATTGAAATTCGCGAAGCGGGGAAGCGACACTGAGTTAAATATTCGTTATTTTCTGGCTGCGTCGCAGGAAAAGATGCGGGATCTTCATTCCGCAATTATGAACTGGGAGAAAATTTTCGAAGTCAACAAGAACTTCAGGGATGTTCAGGAGAAGCTGAAAGCATATGCCGAGTTCCGTCAGGATGACCGCATCAAAGATTTTATGATAGCAGGATTGGCGAAATTTGAGCATATCTGTCGGAAAGTAGCTGAAACGATGGGTTATACAATAATAGACATCGATATACTGAGTGATACTGAAATTGAGCTCCTCGCTACCGAGACAGAGGGGAAGTGGCGGAACACGAGAAGGACAAATAGAATAATTCGAATTATGAGAAAAACGGATACGATATCTGATGGTTTATTGCGGTTATTGCATGAACAGATGAAGCCAAAGAACGCCACACGGGTTATCGTCATATCTGCTGGTGATTTTTCTCAGACCGCAATTGACTTTTCGAATACGAGGCCGATAGAGCTTTTGGGAAAATCCGAACTGATAAAGCTCCTGAAAAAAGCTGAAGAATAATACAGGGCATCATGGAGATTGAATGGATGGGATATATGAAATTATACAGGATATTCCCTTATTTCGGCATTGTACTGATAGTGAATATGCCTATCTGAAAAAGATCGCGCGTATCATTTCAATTAAGAGTGGTCAGAAGCTCGATATCGGCAAGGTAAACTCACTTTTTGTTGTCATTAGTGGTTTGTTGGAGATCGAGTTCCCCGGGAAACCCGATATTGCTTATTTAACCCGGGGCTCCTTTTTCGGTGATCTTCCCTTTTCTGAAAGCAAGCATCGGGGAAGCATCAGTGCTCTCTCCGAGTCCATTCTCCTCGTCTTCGAAATAGAGGACATATATAAATTTTTTTTACTGTCATTCAAGGCCCTCCGCGGATATGTGCGATCTCTCAGCAGCATCGGTTTTGATATGTCTCATGCAGGCGCCGACTATCTCAAGAGCAGGAGCAGGGTGATAACCGTCTACAGCTCGTCAGGTGGATCGGGGAAATCGCTTCTGTCCGCCTGCATCGGTCTTTCACTGGCACGGCAGAGCAAAACAATAATCCTCGACACCTCTTATCAGGGTGATTCCCTGTTCAATATCTTTGAGAAGAAGATCACACCGGCACTTTCGCAGAAACAGGTTCAGGAAACATCACAGGAGTTCATCTACGGCAGGATAGAAGATGTCGATGAGAGGCTGTCCCTCTTGAATATCTGTTTTGGCTCGAAGGTGAAAGTAGATCCGGAAATTCTTTCTCCCATACTCTTTCTGATTGCGAAGAAGTATGAATATATCGTCTTCGATCTTTCCGAGTATGATAGCGAGCTCAGAGATAAGGTCTTTGAGCTGTCTGATATGATCTATGCCGTCTTTAAGCGAGTGAAAGATAGAAAGGCGCTTTACGGGGTAATCGATAGCACGGTAAAAGAGGGACAGCGGGTGTACTATGTCCTCAATCAGCTCTTTTCCCCTGAAACGCCGAGCCTGGAGGGAGGCTTACTCTTTGCGGATCTTGAGCTGGATGAAACTCGCTTTTTTGAGCATCTGCAGGAGAAGGTGAGGGGGGGCAGTATCGATGATATAGTCAAAACAATCCGCACGAAACGGAGAGCACTCGTTCTTGAGTCCATGCTGATGGAATCGGTCGCATTTGCCGGACTGTTAAAAGCGCTCGAGAAAAACGAGGTGCCAATCGATCTCTATTATTCATCCGCGATGAGTTACCTTGTCGTCTCACTCTATCTTCTCTCGAGCGATCTCGAGGAGTTTGAAGAGAATATTCACCGCTCCTTTTCCGAAACACGATGGAACAGCATCCTCGAGATTACCTTTCCCGAGGACAATGTCTTCAAGCACGGCAAGATTCACCGTTTTGCCGGCGAGATTGCCGGGGAAAAGAGAATTGAGTTTTTCGAGTCACTCCCGGTGGTGATGCTGAACGGTGATTCGATGCAGCGGAGAATCTTCAGTACCGGGTCTTTCAGGGATCTGATTACCGCATCGCTCCTCTTTTCTCCGGTCTTTGAATCAATTGAAATAAATGGGATTGCATACAGTTCCGGTTTTCCGATAAGGCAGGTCCGGGCGGAGGAGATCCTGAGAACCGATGTGGATACCGTTCTCTTCTCATCGGTTCGGACGAAAGGAATACTTGAATTGTCAGATCGGATTCTGAATTTCTTTAGCCGGTATTTAAGCTCTCTGTATCATATCCGTGTAGGTAAGGGGAGCAGTACTATTCTGACCGGCAATCTCATCCTCGATCTTGATGAGCGTCAGTTTGATATAGCGAGCATTATCTCGGCATCCGAGGAGATTTCTCAAAAGCTGATAAAAGAAAAACTTTCACCGTAGATAATCCTGAGCAGCCACGGGGCATCAGGAGAGATGGATAAGATAAAGTGAGCAGTGAGGAGTTCAGCCTATGAGATCACGGAATACGAATTTTCTTCAGGTTACCATTATCCTGACCGGTTTAATTTTTATCGCAGTGGGGATTGTATTCTACATATCACCCGTTGCCTTTGGATGGATTTTTTCAATAGATGTTAATGAGGACTGGTTGAAGGAGATACCGAAAGATTCTTTTCTCTCATCACTCTATTTTCTTATGAGAGGATTCTCTGCGTTGCTCTTTGTCATGGGAGTAGCGATGGTGATGCCCCTCTTTGATCCTGTCCGTTACCGGGGATTGATATACTATACCGGTATTCTCTTTCCTGCTCTTGCATCATTTATTCTGGTGAAGAACGGAATTGCACTGGGCCATTCTACTCTGATGCTTTTCGGGTTTATCTTTGCGGTTTTGCTGGTGATGACCGTGATCGGTTTGCTGATTACACGAAAAGAGGCACAATCAAGTGCGAAGTAGGATGATGGAACGGCAAACGGATATGAGCGGTATATATCACCTTCGGGATGTAAAAAACGGATTCGGCAAAATATGCGTCTTGGCCCCTTTTTTTAATTGATCTTGTAATGAGAAGCGTTACAATCGGTGTCCAATAGGTGCTATTATAAAGGGGAGATGTTACTGTATATTCACAGATGAGGGGATTGGAATTATCTGTTCTCAGGGTACCCTGAACTGCACGGCGAAGGAGGCATTGATGAATTTAGAGACGAAGAAAATTGGCACTATTATTGAGATATTCCTTTCAGGGAGACTGGATGTTCATCTCTCTGCCAGTATAGAGAAATCGATAGATAAGCTTATTGAAGAGGAACCGGGAACCGATCTCCTCATCAATCTGAAAGATGTTGAATATATGAGCAGCTCCGGGCTCAGAATTTTTGTATCGACTATGAGAGTGCTCAAGGAATCGAAAAGAAAGCTCGTGCTGTGCCATATGAATGATTCGGTGAAGAAGATCTTTGAGGTGGTAGAACTCATGGATATGTTTGATATTTACGATACTGAAGAGGCGGCATTAGAGGCTTTGAAAAAAGAGTAGCATTCCATGGATATCAGTTGAAAAGGTTGAAAAGCAGAAAATCTGAAGGTGAGAATTGTTTCATCAATCTCAACTCCCTCGAATCGGACTTCATTGATACCGATAAGCTCATACCCCAGAGCAGTGATTACGAGCGAGACTTCAAAAACTATATCCTCTTTCAAAAATTTCCCTTTTTCCGCTGGCCACACTGGCTCAGTTGCGCAATAGATTCGACATCGCCACTGTTCAGCCCTCTTTCTCCGCTGTATCTTCCCAACAGAGTTGTTCGGAACCATGTCTCTTTTTCAAATCTTCTGACTACGGAGAGTATCAGTATTGATCCGTCCGGAATGCTCACGCCATCGTATGATAGCTGGTCGATTGAGCTCTGGCTGTACACCGATACCGTTCTTCGTCGGCCGCAGGGATCTCTTGCTATTATGCAGCAAAAGGACATGCTTTCTTCAATAGTTACCACGACCTGGCGGGAACATGAATTCGAGCTCACTGAGACGGTTTTCGGTGCCCGAACAGATATTGATGAGGCCATTGTTGAAATAGCTTGCACGGTGAAGCGAAAGTTCGACTTCGCACTGTTCCTCTTTGTTGTCAGACCGTATACCATAACGACCATTGGCGGCATAGAATCGGTCGAATACAAGAAGGCATCAAAACTCATAGCAGTCAATCGACAGGATGTGATTGTAGCCGGAACGAATCCAGATCTCGTGACCGCCGGCAACGGTCATGATGGCGATATCGAGGTGTCGAGAAGCGGCAAGGATGAGCTGACAAGCAGGTGCCAGTATACAATGGCAACACTCGCTCTCGGATATCGGCTGAAACAGGGTGATAACAGTTTTCGCTTTAGAATCAGCATGAACAGGGGGAAGGGGATTAAAGCTGCCAAGCTCAATTACAATAAGCTCAGGAAGGATTTTAGCGAATTTACCAGACTGAAAGGGACAGAAGGGTTTAATCTCGACATACCTGATTCGTCGATTATGGCATGGTTTAATGCTTCCAAGCGTTCCCTCCTTCAAGTTGCGAATCCCCGGAATTTTATTGTCTCTTCGGGGAAAAAAGTTCATATCGATATGAGAGCGCTCTATTACATTACACTGGGGTATAATCGGATGGGATTCTTCCAGGAATCCCTGAGTATACTCGATTTCTATCTCTCCCATTATTCTCACAGTGATGAGGAGAGAAGCGCTGATATCGTTCGGAGTTGCTATTTTCTATGTGCACTCTCCGATTATTTTACCCATTCTCGGAATCTTGATTTTCTTCAATCACGGTACGGTGTCATCAAGAATGTTGCCGCCAAGCTTTTTGAGTATGCTAAAAATGTTAAGAATAAGAAGAAGTGGCTCAAGACGAATGATAACTCGGTGAGCGAATACTTTGTCTCGGGACCGCATTATCACGATCTCATACTTCTGGCGCATTCCCTTCGTGAATTTTCGTACCTTTCCAGATGCATCGGGCTCTTCGGGGAGGAGATTGCCTTTAATAAAGAGGCCGATCGATTGGAGCAGCTCATCCAGGAGATGCTTTTTGTTCCCATCTCTAAACCTTCAGAATCCGAAGAAGAAGATGAAGAGATCGTGCTCACCATGCCCGATTTAAGTGATGAATTTGCAGTGTATAATGTTCTTGCGGGATTCCCCTTTAAGCTCAACTTTGTAACCGAAAATCTCATACAGGAGATGCTCGGCGCCATCGCCCGCTCGTTTCCCGAACTCCCGCTCTTTATAACATCACGTGGCGGGTGGGATTCCTTCTCCTCGATTATTGTCGCAATCAATCACCTGTTCGTGGGCGATCGCCGCGCCTTTGATGTGCTCTTTCCCCTGATGGATGTCGGCAAAGAGTGTTTTGCTCTCCCTGATGTTGTCAATCCGGTGAGCGGAACCGGAGTATACGGATTGGGTGATTCCAAGATAGTTCTGTCTCTCTTCTATATATTAATACGGAATTTTCTCTACATTGATCTCGAGCGGAGGCTTGTGATTTTTCCCATACCCCATGAGAAGTGGTTTGTCCCGGGTAAGGAGATTGTCGTCCGGCAGGCTCCGTCACGCTTCGGTTATTTGAATTTCAAGATTATTACGACGAAGAATGAAATACAGGTGCATTTCAATGAATTACCTCAATACCTTCCGCCGGATATTCTCATAAATCTCCCCTGTAAAACAAAGATTGTACAGGAGGATGATTTCATCGTTAAGAAGGAGTTTCAAAACTCTTATGTAATCAGCGGTTGGCCATCGGTCGTTCGATGTATAATCTCCTAGGTGGGAAGAGATGCTCGTTCCGATACTCATAGCATTGATAATTTTCCTCGGTCTCCTTGCCTATTATCAGTTTTATATTGCTCCGAAGCTGAATCCGGTCAATAAAGCGGAATCTCTCGAAGAGCAGAACATGCCGCGGGAAGCGATCATCGAATATAAGAAGGCACTCGACAGGGATCCGAAGGACTTTACGGTACACAATCGCTTGGCGAATATCTACCTCCGGCTGAAGGAGTTCGATCAGGCAGCTATACACCTTGAGGAGATCATCAGGATAGACAAATACAATTACGAGGTAGAGAAGCTCGATATACAGAAGAAATTAACACAGGTGTACTTCAACCGCGATGATATCGAGCGGGCTTTTCAGACTTATCTGGATATTCTCAAGCAGTTCCCCGGGGATGTTGAATCGCTCTATAACGTTGCCTTTATTGCACTGGGACAGGAGGAGTTTGATATTGCCGAGCGATATTTTGAGCGGCTGACGAAACTGAAGCCGGATGATTTTGATATTCAGTTCGGCGCCGGTATCTGCAGCTATCAGAATCAGAAGGTATCGAATGCTATCGAGCATTTCATACGCGCTCTCACGGTTAAGCCCAATTCCGAAGTAGCCAATCTCTCCATTGCTTTTGCCTTTTACCGGAAGCGAGACTATAAGCAGGCTATCATTCATCTGAACAAGGTATCGGAGACGGTTCTCGAACCGGTGGTTACCTTTATCGCAAAGCGGCTCAATGCCTTTTCCAACATCCTGTCGAAGAAATACGACATCGGGATAGGTCTCTTTGAGGAGATGCTCGAGATTGCGCGGAAGAACGATATGGAAGAAGAGCTTCTCCTGACCCTCTATGATATCGGATTTGCCTGTGTGAGCGCAGAACGGACAAATCACGCCTACGATTACTGGAATGAGCTGTATCAGATGAACAGGAATTATAAGGGTGTCGACGGTCTGGTGACGATGTTGCGGAAAGAGATGGATATGGACTACAAGAGCATCAAAGAGACCTTTGAGGTTTCGGTTTCCGATTATCTTGAGGACTGGGCCTCCGAAGCATTCCCGCCCGGTTTTTTATGGGGAATCTGCGGCTTGAAGAGCGACCGGAAAATTGATCTGAAGAATATTATGGTAACAACGCGCATTCCCACAGGCCGGGAGTCACCGGGCGCTGAACCGCTGCAGGGAGATATGGGCGAACATATCGAGAGATACTGCTCGCTCGACTCCGAAACCTTTCGGATTCTCAGCGGGAGACTTGTCGAAAAACTCGGATATAAGGTCGATCAGATCCTCACAACATATCGTGAAACTGATGGTGTTGACTTTCTTGCTACCTCCATGGAAGATAAAGAGCGGGTTCTTATATGGATTCGCAGATGGACGAAGACGAAAGTGGGCGAGATTCCCTTACGGAACTTCGCTCAGTCAATAAATGATATAAAAGCCAAGCGGGGATTGTTTATCACCACTGCAGAGCTCACCACTGCTGCAGAAGCGAGCCTGAGGAGCTTGTCAAAAGTCACGGTTATCTATCCCGCTCAGACAGGTGAGCTCCTTTCTGGCCTGCTGTGACGGTGAGTCGGTTTCTGCTGGACGATGGAAGCGAAGATGTTCGATACGGTTGCAACGGTTGATTTAGGCGATGTTGATCTGGAGGATGATTCTTTCAAGTTGAGTCGAAATAAGATCGACGAGCAGTTGAAGCGTTCGGTGAGGGAATGGGGCCTTCTTGATCTGCCGGTGCTGCTCAGGAGATCGGTTTCGAAATCTTCACCGGATGACCATGGTTTCGAATATCCCTATCAGATTATCTTCGGGCATAACCGTCTGCGGATTCTGCGAGAATTGCACGGTGATTCGACCGCGGCATACACCGTAGACCGTATTGTTCCTGAACGCTATGTTCGCTATGCATTCCTGAAGGGGCTCAGAGGTGAGATAGGCCCGGTCGGGAAGGTAAAGCTGCTGACTATACTCAGGGATTTCCTGCATATCGATGCGGATGTTATAACACTGCTGTGTAGGAATCTGCAGATTCCTGAATTTATTTCACGCGATGAACGTGGCATTCACACCATGAGCAATTTCCCGGCACTGCTCAGGGATTACCTTGATTCGAGGAACATCGGTTTTCGCGTCATAAAAGATCTTCTGAGGCTGGAGTCGGATGGAATTCACATTCTCTGCTCGTGGATCGAGCATGTCAATTTCAGGGTTAATTATTTCAAAGAACTTGTTGACTGTATGGCTGACATTCGCATACGGGATGGTGATTTGACCCGGTTGCGTTCGCTTGCTATCCCTGAGGAGAAGGGAAAACGTGAAGAGGATCTTTTCGAGGAGGTCTTCAGGATTCGATATCCGGAATATTCTGAACAGAGAGATGCTGCCCGCACAATAATTCGATCCCTGGAGAGAAGAGGCGTCGAGGTTGACTTTCCTCGGTATTTCGAGGATGATCGCATTGTCGTGAAGATACCGGTAATGAAGCGGGAAGGATCGCCGAAAATCGTTGAGAGATTCGAAGGGATAGATTTACAGGAGATAGATCAGCTCCTGTCGCTTTTGTAGGATGAAATGACGGTGACCGCCCTCTTCCTGCCATTCGAACGTGATTGATGTCTCAGGTGAAGAAGGGTTCCATATCCCGAATGGCTTTTTTGCAGGTCTCCTCGAAGGGGAGCTTCGATTTATATCCGGCGGCGTTCTTGTGCCCGCCGCCACCATTGGCGATGGCAATTGCTGCAACATCATAATCACCCTTCGTTCTCAAGCTCACCTTGACGGGTCCTCCGATATTCTGTTTGATAAGCACACTGGCGATAACCCCCTTGACTGTGTGGGGAATGTTTATATTGAGCTCACCATCGGTATAGTGTGCTCCCGTCTTCCTGAGCATCTCGGGGGTCAGCTTCATGAGAATGAGCTTTCCGCCGAAGTGCACCTCCATTGCAGACAGCATAAGCGATTTGAGCTTAAAGCTCTCAAGGGTATTGTTTTCATAGATATGCTCGTAAATGGAGAATGGATTTGCACCTATCTCGACGAGATGAGCAATAGCCCTGAATGTTTCGGGAGATGTCTTGGGGTACCGGAATGAGCCGGTATCGTAGAGGATACCCGCGTACAGCGCTTTTGCCACTTTGAGGTTTATTTCGACTTCGTAGTGCCTGAGGAGGCTGTAAACGATCTCTGAGGCAGATGAGGCCTCAACCTTAATGAAGTTGGACTCAATTTTGTCCTTATCACCCTCATGGTGGTCAATAACCAGGACCTCGCGCATGTGATCTTTGAGCAATGGGTACAGGGAACCGATGTTATTAAAATCGTTTGTATCAAGAACAAAAATTGCATACTCATCGATATTCGGGGGAAGGGTGAAGCTCTCGTGATAGGTCTGAATCTCATTATCGGCATCGATGAATTCGAACAGGTCAGGGGTTGGATCCGAATTGAGGATTATTGAATTCTTTCCGAGATGTTTCAGTAAGTGGTGAAAGGCGATCTCAGCTCCAAGGCCATCACCATCAGGACTCTCATGAGTTGATATTATGAAGTTATCATATTTTTCCAAGAATGTATTTAAATTGTTTAAAGCCCTGTTCATGTGCCGATGTACCCTAATCCTGAAGAATTGTATTCTCTTTCAGGAGCGGGAACCCAAGATCCCTTCTGATTTCAATATAGCGTTCTGCACAGCGCCGTGCAATATTTCTCACCCGCGCAATATATCCAACCCGCTCGGTTACCGAGATGGCTCCGCGTGCATCAAGCATATTGAAGACATGGGAACACTTCAGGACGTAGTCGTAGGCCGGAAGGACAATTTTGAGTTCAGGGTAGTCGAGTATGGCAATACATTCCTGCTCGTACATAACGAAGAGCTTGAGAAGCATGTCAACATCGGCAATGGTAAAATTGTAATGGGAGAATTCGAACTCGCTTCGGTGATGAATATCCCGATAGGTGAGCGTATCGTTCCACCTGATATCAAAAATGCTATCAACCCCTTGAATATACATACAGATTCGCTCTATACCGTA
>Ga0180431_10002114_pt1 | contig 26958 bp, 27 predicted proteins | sample SS_ome_11_FD_132459 | JGI IMG/M metagenome (GOLD analysis project Ga0180431, IMG submission 132459) | Hypersaline lake sediment archaeal communities from the Salton Sea, California, USA - SS_1_MS_1 metaG | ecosystem: Environmental > Aquatic > Non-marine Saline and Alkaline > Hypersaline >... | reverse complement strand
GTGTCCAGGATACTCGGGACCAAGGAGGAGAAGAAGCTGTCAGAGGATGAGCTAAGGACCATACTCACGATGGGCAAGGAGGAAGGCCTCCTCAGCAAGGAGGCCGCAGAGATGATGAACAACATAATGGAGTTCGAGGGCACCAAGGTGACGGACATAATGACCTCCAAGATGAACGTGGAGATAGTGGACGGCAGCAAGACGATAAAGGACGTGATGGACTTCGTTGTGAAGTCCCCATTCTCAAGGTTCCCTGTCTGGCACAGGAACAGGAACAAGATAATAGGCATACTGGACGTTGACGACGTCCTGAAGTACGCCAAGACCGGCAAGCTAGGCAAGAGGGTCAGCACGATCGTCAGGAAGGTCTTCTTCGTTCCCGAGTCAAAGGAGATAGACGACCTGCTTATGGATTTCGAGGGCAAGGACATGCCCATGGCTATAGTGGTGGACGAGTACGGGCACATATCGGGCCTGGTGACAGTCGAGGACATCCTGGAGGAGATAGTGGGAGAGATATTCGACAAGAGCAGGAGGGTCAGCGTCCACATCAAGAAGGTCACCGACAAGATGGCCAGGGTGGACGGCAAGGCCTCTGTCCAGGAGATAAACAGGGTGCTTCACCTGGGCCTGGACGAGAAGAAGTTCAACACGATAGCCGGCTTCGTGGAAGGGAAGCTCCAGAGGATACCCAAGAAGGGGGAGAAGCTGCAGCTCAAGAACGCCACCATAGAGGTCACTTCTGTAAGCCCCCAGGGCATAAAGAGCGTCAAGGTAGTCAGGCGCTAGGTCAGCCTGTCCTGCTGTAAGGCACTCCCCTTCTTCCGCTGGGTCTGGCAACCTCCCCAAAGGGTACTATGCCGTCATTGTACCATCTCTCGGATATTATCTGGGAAACATTGCCGCCGTTACCGAGCTCAGAGCCTATCGCTTTTCCGAAGTCATTCAGATACCTTTCGAAAAGCTCCTCAACATTGAGGTCAAGCCTCTCATTGTATGTCCTATATTGCACCAGCTGTCCCTGGTCATTGAGGGCTATCAGCTTCCTGCCTATTATGCTGCCGTTCATGACGGCATATATCACCCTCTTGTTTGCGTCAACAGCATTTGCCACTGTGGCGAACGTGTTGCCCCTTCCCAGTCCCAGGCAGCTTCCCGACACGACGTTGCCCATCTGCAACACCATCAGGGGGTCCTGTTCCACGTATATCGTAACCTTTCCTGACTTGGATCCGTATGTGGCTTTATCTAGGCTCTTTATGTTGTCCAGGTGGGCCCTCAGCTCAGCCCTGGAGTTTTCAGTAACGCCTTCCATGCCGGCAAGCTCATCGTACCTTTCGAATATCTCTTCCTTCCCCACGCTCATCCCTAGGGCTGAATATATACGAATCGCTTCGCTGACCTGGAAGCTTATCTGCTCCTTCTTCTTCTCTATGACATCCGCGACCTTGTCCGGGGCATATGTCCTCTTGATTCCCCTAAGCCACTTTTCAGTGTTTATGCCCATCTCACTGTACCTTTCAAGGGCCTCCAAGTTCCTGTCATCCTCATACGCCTTCAATGGCTCACCGTTCATGTAATCCCTGAGGAGCCCTGAGAGCAGGGACCTGTTCTGGGCAATGTTGTGGTATGTGAGTATGGCGTTTATCAGGTTCTCGTCCACGTCCCTTACCTCCTGGGATTCCCCTGTTATGGCCTGCAGAGCCCTCCCGCAGGAGTCCTTCTTGTAACCTTCTATCATGCTTCCGATACCGCTGACCATTGAATGCAGCTTCTTCTTTCTGTCATGCAGCATGTTCAGCTGTGTCTTGTTGTCAGGGTTCTTCTCAAGCTCAGCCTCTATCCTTGCTATCTGGTCCTTGGTCTTTATGATTTTTTTAAGCTTGGAGGGCGGCTTGCCTTTTATTGACATCATCTTGCAGTAGTGCAGTATGTCCATGTCATCAGAAAGGCCCTTCTCGACTATGATGGCTGCCGTTTCCCCGGGCACACCGTAGTCCTCCAGCCTCCCGCTGACATCGAACATGTCAGACAGGCTTTCATAGAACCTGTCATCCAGGACAGGCTTCGCAAGGCATAGCCCTGTAAGCAGGGTGTATCCGCTGCCAGGCTGCGTCTCCAGTGCGGATTTGATGTAGCCAATGAGTTCATCATTTTCCTTCAGCATCTCGATTCCCTCTGATATGAGCCTTATCTTTGGAACTGCCCTCTCCTTGTCAATCACTTTCCTCAACAACGACACGAGAAGGCCCGGATCCGCCTGGTAGGAGTTCATGGCAAGAGCCCTTATGCTGTCCTTCTTGGCTGGCTCCAGCCAGCTAAATGACTTGGCTGTCTTTGGGTCGTCAAGTGCCTTCAGGTATTCCTTGGCATAGGCAGTGGCTCTCTCCAGGTCATCGCTGCTTATGGCATTGTCCATCATGCTTGATATTTCATCTTCTATGACCCCCAGGTTGGGGCTTGACCTGACCCTATCCTCGGTCTCGTCAAAGAACCTGCTCAGCATCTCGATGTCCTTCTTGTAATCCTGCATGAACCCTGGGGAGAATCCGCCTTCCCTTCCAGTGTACCTTATGTTCAGCCTCTCGAGAAACTTCGGCGCATGCCTCATGAAATTTGACCTGGCTTGCTCATCCAGAACCATGCTGTCTGACAAAGAGCCGACAATCCTCTCATACTCCGCTTCTGAAGCGTTATATAGTATCTTCATGTCGGACACCAGGGATGACGCGAAATACTGCTCGGGGGCTGTGCCGGCCCTTATCATATGTCCGCATGCATCCAACAGGAACCCCTTTACCTCCCTGTCGCCGATACTGAAATCCGGGTCCTGCCTCATCCTCTCTATGATTTCAGAAATCCCTGGTATGCCGAGCACCGATGTTGAGCTTACATCCTCTTCAGTTAGGGAATTGACGTAATGCAGCCCTTTCTCGATGCTGGCATGGTTCTGGGAGGCCCTCCATATGTTCATTACATTGTAGGCGATTGCCCTCGGATCCCTGAAGAAAGTCGCCTTCTCGCCGATCTGCAGGCCCTCGTGCCTGTATCCCGGCTTGGTTAGCACCTCTGTGAAGACAGAATCCCTTACCGTGCGGCCAAATTTTTCCAGCAGCTCCTTACCGTATATCTTCTGGACATCCCTGTTGCCTCTGAAGAAATTCCATAATTTTATGTCTACCTTGCTGAGGGCTTCAATGTCTGATCTGCCGTAAGTCTCCTTCATTTTTTTGGTGAGAAAGCCTGTGTCTAGCTTGACACCAGAAACGGCTTTCTCCGACCTTTCCAGCGAGAGGAGTATCTTGTCGATGTCATTCCCGGGCGCTGCCCCCATCACATAACCCGCAATCTCCTGAAACTCCTCGTTAGGGGTTTTCCTGCTGGTCAGGTATTCTTCCAGGATGCTTCTGAGACCAAATGGGAGAGATTCGAACCTATCAAGGAGTATCCTGCCTTTCCTCATGGAATCCTCTGGGTCCCCATGGACTGCCCCCAATTTCTGGCCGAGCGCCTCCCTCAACACGTCAAGGGCTTCACTCACGTCCTTCTTGCTGTAGCCTTCCTCCCCAGGGTTATCCCTGGCGTATGCCGCTATTCTCTTCCTACAGCTGGATATTATGTCGTCCGCAATCGAGTCCTTGATATCCTTTGTCAGGCCGCCCTTGGTTTTTGCACTATCAAGCATGACCATGTACCTGCTGAACAGGGCCTTGGCAAGGTCATATGCTATGTAGAACCTGACGTCGTCGTACCGTTCACTCTCAAGGAATGTTATGCCTGCCGGACTTGATTTGTCCTCGGCATCCTCGTACTTCTTTCCCAGCTCCTCAACCCTCTTTATCTCTGAGCCCAGGTGTGATATCACATACCCGGATATGAGCCTTCCGAAGAATTTTCCCCTCAGCTCGTCCATCTCGTCAGTCAGGGATAGTATCTTGGCGCCTATATTGCCCGGGCTATCTACCCCTATATCTGAAAGGAGCCTTCCCTTGTAGGCTTCATTCAGTTCATCAAAGGCTTTTTTGTCCCTGGTTATTAAAACAAGGGCCTTGTTGATGTCCGATGCAAGGCTGCTGAACTCCTCTATCATCCCCATCGGATCATCCGGAATTTTTCTCCTTGAGAGGGCCACCATATCTTCCAGCCTCTCCCTGAAATAAGCAATCCTATCCCTTGCTTCAGAATCAAAATGGTCCATCCTGGATTCTATGTTCTCATGGGTCCTGCCTTTGACGTCTGTGTTGGCCGGCCTTACCTCGGGCAATGAGAGGGCCAACGAAATCTGCCCGGCCGCCTTCTCCAAGGCATGAAGCTCGTCCATCTGTTAAAATATTAACCAAACAGGAATAAATGGCTGGAGACGCTTAGAACCTGTGCCTCTCGCCCATCTGGAATATCTTCCTGTTCTGTGACTTGAACTCCGGGGGCACTATGTTGAGGAGGCTCTTGAGTATGGAAGCCCTCTTGAGCGGGAGCAGATTTTTGGAGGCGGCAATCCCCAGGAGGTAGGTGTTGGTCAGCATTATGTCCCCTGTCTCCTTCTGGACTATCTGGGACGCGTTCAGGTGGTAGAACTCCTTGGCGAAGCCCCTTATCTTCTCCAGCACGCCCTCCAGCTTGGGGTACTGCTTCCTCCCGACGGACAGGCCTATCGGGTACATCCTGTAGGTGTTCACCAGGAACTTCGTCCCTGCCTTCCTGGAGGCGTATATCGCCCCCCTCAGGGCCTCCAGCGGCTCCAGGCCCATCACCAGGTCGGCCTGGCCTGTCGGTATGGTGGAGGCGTGTATCGGGCCCTTAGAGAAGCGGACCTGCGCCTGGAGGGTGCCGTACCTCTGGGCGAGGCCGTGGAACTCTGACGTCTTGACGTTGTAGCCCTCCATCAGGGCCGCGTCTGCTATTATCCTCCCAAGGGTAAGGAGGCCAAGCCCTCCTACGCCTCCCATGAAGACGCCGTACACCCTCTTGCCTGTGTTCCTGTCAATCATCTCACTTCACCCACCTTTATCGCCCCGTGGGGGCACACCTGAGCGCAGCACCCGCAGCCTGTGCACAGGTTCTTGTCTATCATGAACTTCCCGTTCTCGTTGTATATGGCAGGGCATGCGTACTCGTACAGGCAGACCCCGGCCTTCTTGCACTTGCCCTGGTCTATCTCGAACCTGGGGACCTTCACCCCCTTGTGCACCTTCCTCCTGTGGGCCACAAGCTGGCATTCCCTCTCGGATATGACAACAACAGGCTTCTTGCCCCTGGACTTCCAGGCCTTCTTCACGGCCTTTATGGAGGCATTTATCTGGAACGGGTCTATCTTCAGCACGTTCTCCACCCCGAAGGCCTTTGCTATCGCCACCAGGTCCGGCTTGTCCACCTCGTCCCCCATCCCGTTGACCTCTGTGGAGGGGTTGGGCTGGTGCCCTGTCATGGCAGTCCACCTGTTGTCCATTATGACTATCATGGGGTTCGACTTGTTGTAGACGACGTTCATCAGCTCCGGCAGGCCCGTATGGAAGAAGGTGGAGTCGCCTATGAAGGCGACCACGTCCTGGCCTGTTGCCTTGTTTATCCCGTGTGCTATGCCAGTGCCCGCCCCCATGCAGAGTATGTAATCCGCCATGTTGTGGGGAGGCAGTATGCCCAGGGTGTAGCACCCGACGTCGCCACCGAAGATGACGTCCTTGCCGACGGCCTTCCTGACTATGTGGAAAGTGGCCCTGTGCTGGCATCCCGGGCACATGACCGGCGTCCTCTTCGGCACCTTCAGGGCCTCGCAGACCCCGCAGTGGGCCTTCATGTCTATGGGGTCTGACCTGTTGAGCACCATGGTGAGGGCAGTAAGGAGCTTCTCCGTGTTAAGCTCGTCCACAGGGGGAAGGTAGCCCGGCTTGCCGTATATCTTTAGCTTGGGGTTGACCTCCTTTGCCAGCCTCTCCACCTCCTTCTGGAGGAGGGGGTCGAGCTCCTCTGCAACCAGGACCGCATCCAGGCCCTTTATGAACTTCCTTATCTTCCCTTCGGGAAGGGGCCAGGTGAAGCCTATCTTGAGTATGGGCATCTTCTTGCCCAGTATGCCCAGGGACTCCATCACGTAGAGGTACGGGGAGCCGCATGTTATGATGCCTGTCCTGGACTTCACGTTGGGGTAGACTACCCTGTTGACAGGTGTCTTCTCCGAGAACTCCTTCCTTATCCTCTCCTCCTTCCTGAGTATCCTCTCGTGCATCTCCATTGTATGGGGAGGGAGGTTGTTGTAGCGCTTTATGTCCTTCACGAACTTCCCCTTCCCTTTGCCCTTCTTCAGCTTCCCTATGGAGAGGCTCTCCCTGCAGTGGCTCACCTTGGTGGTGGTCCTGAGGAATACGGGCATCTCGTACTTTTTGGAAAGCTGGAAGGCCAGCTTGGTGAAGTCCTTGCATTCCTGGGCGTCAGCGGGCTCGAACATGGGCATGTGCGCCATCCTGGCGTAGTGCCTGGAGTCCTGCTCTGACTGGGCTGATGAGCAGCAGTGGGGGTCGTCGGCCACCATCACCACGAAGCTTCCCTTCACTCCCACATAGGCTACGGGCATGAGGGCGTCTGACGCCACGTTGAGGCCGAAATGCTTCATCGCCGTTATGGAGTTCAGGCCCGAGAAAGCCGCTGCAGCGGCTGCCTCGAAGGCGGACTTCTCGTTCGTGCTGTACTCGAAATAGACCCCCGGCTTGTTCCCGTGACGGACTATGTAATGGAAGGCCATCGGGACTTCGGAGGAGGGCGTGCCGGGATATGCGGCCGCGAAGTCTATCCCTGACTCCAGGCATCCCCTCACTATCGCCTCGTTCCCCAGGAGGATTATCTTCTGCCCCGCCTTGCTGGAGAGTATGGGATGGGCGACATGCGACATGTTATATATTTATCCCAGCCCCCTTAAAAACCAGGAACCGGTTTACACCGTAAGCGGCACCCTTAAATAATTGCGCTACAAATATCACCAGTGGTCATATGGACGGCAGCAACAGGCTGGAAAAGCCGGTAGTCATCAGGGCGGGCTTCAGGAGGTTCTTCGACTATTACTTCCACCCTGAGAGGAAGGGCGAATACATGTCAGCATTCACGGAGGAGACGCCCGCCTTCTTCCTGCTGGGCTACACCAAGGACGTGAAGAAGGAAGGCAGGTCCAGGGACTCAGGGGAGCTCACGTTCCATGGGGAGGAGGAGATGTTCTTCCATTCGATGGACCCTGAGGATGCCGACCTGTACATCATCAGGTTCAGGCCCGGACCCATGATGACGGAGGTCAGGGCAGGAAGGTCCGACAGGGTGAAGATAAGCGATAGGGTCTACCTGGAGAACCACCTGGTGATTCCAGACCCGGACCGGTGCCTGTCAAGGGCCCATTTCAAGCTCTTCCTGGACAGGAACAGGGCGGACTACCAGAACCTGAACCCCAGCAACACGACCCGGCATGCGAGGGGCAGGGAAGAGAAGGCGATGGGGCCGCTGGAGACCGTCAGGCTGGAGGATGACGATGAGATAAGGGTATGCGCCATGGTCCTCAGGGCCAAGTACCCCTTCGGGCTCTGGAGGTTCATGGAAACGACAGGCCACTTCCTGGAGCCCGCCCCTTACGGCGAAACGGACGACAGCCCGCTGGAGGCCGGGATAGGGCAGATGTATTCTGAAATAGCCAGGGATTCGAACCAGCTGCAGACCAACATAAGGGAATTGCCAGAGCTTGTGGATGATGAAGACGGGCGGGAGAAATAGCTCAGCGCTCCCTTGAAACCTTTGGCTGACGCCATAAAGGTTTCATCCAAACAAGCCCTTAGCGCTCCCTTATCTTGTCGAGGAGTATCTTCCTCTCAGTTATGGCGACTGTCTTCCTGACGCTGTCTATGGCGTCCATCTCGCAGGAGATGGAGTCTATCCCGAACTGGACCAGCTTCTCGGCCATCCTGGGGTTGGAGCCTGCCTCCCCGCATATGGAGCTCTCCACATTGTGCTTCTTGCAGGTCTCTATCGTCATCCTTATCAGGCCCAGGACCGAGGGGTCCATCTCGTCATAGAACCTGGCCAGGTGCGAGTTCCCCCTGTCCACTCCCAGGGTCAGTTGCGTCAGGTCGTTGGAGCCTATCGAGATGAAGTCTATCCCTTCCCTGCAGAAGCTCTCGAGTTCCACCACAGAGGCGGGGGTTTCCACCATTATGCCCAGCTTGACGGGGAAGTCTATCATCCCCTTGGCCTTCCTGAGCTCCTCCACCTTTGACACGAAGGGGAGCATGACCCAGACGTTGTTGAGGCCCTCTTCCTGCAATTCCTTTATCGCGGCAAGCTCGCACCTGAAGACGTCCGGGCCGTCCAGTGAGCGCCTTATCCCGTGCCACCCCAGCATGGGGTTGGCCTCTTCCGGCTCGTTCTCCCCTCCCTCCAGGGAGCGGAACTCGTCCGTCCTGGCGTCCAGGGTCCTGTACCAGACAGGCTTGGGGTAGAACGCCTTGGCTATCCTGCCTATGCCCTCCTTTATTATCCTTATCAGCTCGTCCGGGTCTTCCTTTGCCAGGTGGGCCGGGTGCTTCCCGCTCTCCGTCAGCATGTGCTCCGCCCTAAGGAGGCCCACCCCGTCGGCCTTGCTCACCACCCTTTCAGCTGTCTCCGGGAAGGCTATGTTGGCCTTTATGGAAGTGGCTGTGAACCCCATGGGTATCTGGGCGCCCGCTATCTCGCCTTCAGGCGTGTCGCTTCCCGGGAGGCCGGGAGGGGCCGCTTCAGGCGTTTCCTGGACTTGCACGTCCCCTGAGAACACCTTGCCCCTGAAAGCGTCAACTGTCAGTTCCTGCCCGTCCTGCAGCCTGGAAGTGGCGTCGCCTGTCCCGACTATGCAGGGCACGCCCAGCTCCCTTGACACTATGGCGGCATGGCTCGTCATGCCCCCCTCGTCCGTCACTATGGCTGCGGCTATCTTCATGTAGGGCACCATGTCAGGGTTGGTCATCCTGGCCACCAGTATCTCGCCCTTCTCCATGCTGGAGAGCTCGTCAAGGCTGTGGGATATCCTGGCCCTTCCCTTTGCCGAGCCCGGGGAGGCCCCCATGCCTTCCAGTATGGCCTCGCCTTCCTCTTCAGGCACTTCCCTCGAAACGGTCTTTCCCAGGGTGGTGACGGGCCTGGTCTGGACGAAGAATATCCTCTTCCTCTCCTCGCACCACTCTATGTCCTGTGGCTTCCCTTTGTAGTGGGCCTCGTCCTTCTTGGCTAGCTCCCAGAGCTTGGAAAGCTCGGTCCCGTCCAGCACCTGGGCGTTCGCCTTGTCCTCGGGCGTCCTCCTCTCGACTGTCTGGCCAGTCGAGGGGTCCCTCGTCCTGAGGGTCTTCTTGTTGGAGACCTTCTTGCTTATGACCTCCCCTGTCTGCTTGTCTAGTATGTAGACGTCAGGGGCCACCGAGCCTGACACCACAGACTCCCCCAGGCCCCAGGCAGCCTCCACCATTATCTGGCTCATGTCATTGGTCGTGGGGTTGACCGTGAATATGACGCCGGACTTCTCCGAGTTTATCATCTTCTGGACTATCACGCCTATGGATATGTCAGCAGCTATGTTGTGAGTCTTCCTGTAGAAGATGGCCCTTGGGGTGTAGAGGGACGCCCAGCATTCCCTCACTGCGCTGACCAGGCTGGAGGCGCCGAACACATTGAGCAGGGTCTTCATCTGGCCGGCGAAAGAGGCCTCAGCCAGGTCCTCCGCGGTCGCGCTCGACCTGACAGCCACGAAGCACTCCCTTCCTGCCTTTACCAGGTCCAATGCTTTTCCCCCGAGCTGCATGACCTCCTTGCCCACGGATAGCTCCTCATAAGCCTCCTTTATGGCCTTCTCCACCTCAGGGGGCACCTTCCCGTTGAGTATGAGGTCCTGTATCCTGCCTGCCACTGCCTTGACGCTCTCCGGGTCATCTGCATCCAGGCCTGACATCTCAGACTCTATCTTCTCCTTCAGGCTGTTGGCCGCTATGAACCTGTCGTATGCGTCTGTCGTCACGACAAAACCAGGCGGTATGGGAAGGCCGGCCCGGACCATCTCACCGAGGTTGGCTCCCTTCCCCCCGACCTTCTTGTTCTCCCTGTTTACCGCTTCGAGCCTTATCGTGTAGGTCATAATTAATTGTGCCTTCTGTTTATTATAAACATTCGGGGAAATATGTAACATGGACAAGACCCAGGAGGCCCTGGTGCTGGAGACGCGGAAGTGGCTGGAGAAGCTGGAGAAGGAAACTAAAGGCATAAAGGCCAACAGCGTCAAGGCTGCAGGGCAGATAGAGAACATGAACGCCTACGTGTCGGACTGCAGGCACTTCCAGAAGCAGGGCGACTGGATACGCGCCTTTGAGGCCTGCGTGTATGCCTGGGGCATATTCGAGACCCTCAAGCACCTCGGGCTCGTGGAGTGACCCGTTCAAACTGTCCCGGAGCCTTAAATCATTTCCCGGACAATAATAGGTATGACGCATGCCTTTGACAGGATGAACCCCCAGAGCTACTTCACTGAAGAGGCCAGGGGGAGCTACACCCTCAAGCATGTGGGGTGCTACAGCCTGGGCCACATATACACTGTAGCGACAAGGTCAGGCGAGACCAAACCGTTTGCAGCGTTCGAGAGCAGGGCGCTCCACCTTGCCGGGAATGAAGAGGACGGGGAAGGCGTGTTCGTCCTCTGGGAGTCGGTGCTCGAGAGGGACGGCATATTCTCCGAGCCGTCTGGTAATGCCGTGAGCAGGACCGTCAGGGAGAGCCTTTTATGGGAAGACCCGATAGGGGCTGGCGAAACGTTCTCCATAGAGGACGCCGACGGGCAGGAGGTCGAGTACCCCGTGCACCACAGGGAATTCATCGACACCATGATAGGCGCGCTCTCAATGTTCGGCCTGGTGGAAGGCCTGGAAACGCCCTGAAGCCCCAGGGCTGGCAGGAATCAAAAATGCAAGAAAAAGAAACCACTTCTCAGTAAGGGACTGCCAGCATCTGGGACATGTCCATGCCCGGCATTCCGACCATCACCAGGGAAGCGAACAGCATGGCGCTTATCGCCAGTATCACCACCATGACCACCACTATTAGCAGGACGTATGCAAGTATCGCCTTGAATAGGCTTATCTTGTGCAGTTCCTTCAGGCCTATGATGCTCAGCACGATTCCCCAGATGCTCATCACCCAGCCTATCACAGGTATCCAGCCCAGGAGCAATACAGGGGTCTGCCCGAAGAACAGCGCCTTGAACGTCTGCTCGATGCCCTTCTTGGCGCCCACTATGCACGCGAACACGTGCAGCAGGAGGCCGCCTACCAGGGAGCCGACTACCATGAGGATGTAGATGCCCACTATCGCACCCACGATGCCCAACGGCCCCAGGATGGCGCCTGCTATCAGGCCGCCCAGGACAGCGTTTATTATCCCAAGAACGAGGAGGTATTTGAATGCCTCCCCGAAGCTGGTCTTTCCCTCCTTCTTGAATGCCTTCGACGGCTCTGTTATGAAGGACTTGGCCTTCTCCAGAACCTTCATGAAGTACTCCATACATATTATTGGCCCGGGCCCACTAATAAACTGCCGGCAAGGGCAACGCTTATAAAATTGCGCATGCAATAAAAGGAATGGCACTTAGAAAGGTTCCAATAGACGCCCTTCCGGTCGGCTCCAAGCTGCACCTCCCTGGATACGGGGAGGGCTTCGTCATAGAGGACGGGTATGTTTCCAGGCTCCCCACTGACAGCAGGAGGAAGAGCGGGAGGGGCCAGACAGAGCTCACTCCCGGGCAGTTCGTGAGGGTATACAATCACGCACGAAGGATGTACGAGCCCGTGAAGCTGGACTAGGCCCGGCCTGCAGACATGCCCTAATAAAAAGTTTCACACAATAATTAAGATGGGAACCCCCTGCATACCAGCACTGCTTGTTCTGGACCCTGAGGCTTTGGTGTCCAGGGACATGAGGCCTGAGGACATTTCCTGGGACGACATAGAGGAACTGGGGCTGGGCACAAGGTACGTCAAGAGGGAGGGGGAATGGTACCTGGAGGGTGCCCAGGGCCTCGGGCAGGCACAGGTCCATGAGCTTGAAGCGGCATACGAGTTCTGCTCCAGGAACGGGGATGAGGGAATAGAGCTGTCCCTTTACCACCTTGGGTTCAGGGACTATCCTGTCAGGGTAAGAATCATAGACGTGGATGGGGAGTACACGGAGAGGGACAGAGAAGCCCAGGCCGGGCTTCCGGATGACATCTACGTGGAGCCAGAATTCACCGAGGACATAAGGAACAGGACCTTCACTGACAGGGGCTTCCATGGCGTGACCGGCTACAGGTTCAAGTCATGCTGCTTCGAGGGGCCTGCGCTCAGGAGCACGTCAGGGGTCGTGGCAATGGACTGCGTCTTCGGGGACCTCGCGATGCACAAGTCCAGGAAGGGCTTCCTGGAGGGCGACATATGGGACCTCGGAAACATGAGGGACAGCGTGGCAGTCGTCCAGTTCTTCGGGAACATCCAGTACCCGAGGTTCAGGAACAGGGGCTCGCTGATAGTGCTGTACGGCAGCCACGGGATATACGGGAGGGAAGGCAACGTCATATCCGTGCCTTATGGCAAGCTGTTCACGGACAAGAGGAAAAGGAAGAGCGAGGCGGAGCTGGCCAGGAAGCTGTTCAGGCTGGAATGGACGAAGAGGGAAGATTTCCCCCAGTGGTTCCTGGACAGGTACTGGGGCAAGAGGCTCTGGAGCACGGGCCTGGGAAAGAAGGCCGGGGAAGCGCCTGGCCCTGTAAACGGAGGGAACATCAGCGAGGAGGAAGCCGCGATGGCTGTCCTGATGAATCAGCTGGAAACAGATGCCCTCCCTGAGACAGAGCCAAGGAGATGGGAAGGCTACAAGGATCTCAGGGACGATGTGCTGAGGTGCCTCGGAGAGCACAACAAGGCACTGCTGGACATATGGCTGGATGGCGGAGGAAAGGGCGCGCCGCCCTCCCTCTCGAGCCTGAACCCGGCACTTAACAGGAAGCTGGAGAGGATGGGGTACCCTGTCAGGGGGAAGGAGAAGGAGTACCTGGACCACATAGACAGGACCAGTAGGGCCATAAGGAAGAGGGCAACGTCAAATAGCAGGGAAATCCCCATGGAGAAGATGATGGACATCAGGAAAAGGCAGGAGGAAGCCGAGAGGGAAGGGAAAGCTTAAATAACCTGCTTGTGAATGATATACTATTGTAGGAGCCAGTTATGATTATACCGATAAGGTGCATGACCTGCGGGAAGCCCATTGCCCACCTCTGGGAGGAGTACCAGAAGGAGGTCAAGAAGGGCAGGAAAGGGCCAGAGGTCCTCACCAAGCTCGGTGTGGAAAGGTTCTGCTGCAGGTCGCTTTTCCTGACGCACGTGGACCTGGTGCCCAAGATAGGCCAGTTCAAGAAGTGAGACCTTGCGGCAGCCGGAACAAGCATCATCCCTTTATGCCGAGGAGCAGGTCAATCTTCTCCTTGTCGAAGCCCACCACCATGGTCCCGTCTATCTCTATGACAGGGACCCCTGTCTGGCCCGACTTCTCGACCATCTCCCTGGCCGCGTTCTGGTCTTCCTGCACGTTTATGTCCTCGAACTCGATGCCCTTCTCCTCCAGGTACTGCTTGGCCCTCACGCACCAGGGGCACATGGCCGTGCTGAACACCCTTACCTTGTGCCTGGCCGGACCCGGCCCACCGTTCAGGCCGTCTCTGGTCGGCATCTCAGTCTTCTCTTCCATTTTTCCTCCATCTTCTTCCGATTAGATATACCAGGGGCGTCAATATAAGCGTTGCGAGGATGCTCTCCCACATGAGCAGGCCCAGGTGGGTAGACGGCAGCATGGGCACGGTGCCCAGGAAGTAGTCTGAGAAGTCATTGAGCAGGAACCAGCCGGCAACCGGCAGGGCGTGCCAGGCCCTTGCCTTCAGGCGGGGGAGAATCACAATCCCCTCGAGTATCATTCCGGCGTGCAGGAAAGGCATGGCGCCGTTCACGATGAGGTTGACGCCGAGCAGGTGGTCCAGGTACAGGGTTATGGCCGCCACTGTCCAGATGCCGTACTTGATGAGCCCCACCGCGACCAGCAGCATGAACCAGGAGGGGGGCTCCCTTCCCCTGTACAGGGCCAGGCATATGCCGGCGAAAAGGATGACATAAAGGGGGCAGTCTATGACGAATACCCAGAGCATGGGGCCCGTGACCGAGAGCTGGTGGAGGTAATAGTACATCCCCAGAAGGAACCCTCCCACGTTCACTATGAAAAGGGAGAGCAGCCAGTCAGGCCTCTCCAGTATCTCCCGCATCATATAAATACTTTGCGGCAAAACTATATTTATGGAAAGAAGCTGGTTGTTGCTCTTTGTGGTAGTGATGGCGGTGCTGGCCCTAGGCGCCTACGCAGCCGCGACAGGCTACATCACCCTGTGGTGACCGAGCATGTGGCCCCAGGGTTGAGGGCGCACATCCCGGAGACAGGGTCGCATGTGCCGTAGGCCATCAGGTTGTATCCGCTGTAGACTGTGTAAGCCAGGCTGATGAAGAATATTATGGTGAACAGCCAGGATATCAGTTCGAAGTGCTTGTGGGTGAACGAGGCCAGCCTGGGGAACCTCTCCATCATCTTGGATGTGACCTTGGCCTTCACCGCCTCATTGAAGCCCGTCCTGCAGGGCCTGAGGGTGGCCCTCCTGGCCACGCAGTCGAACGCTTCCCTCGCCCAGCCCCTGTAGCGGGCCGAGAACATACCCATGAAAGCGAGAACAACGAGGGCTATTATGCAAGCTGACATAACTTATTTTATGCCACAGCGCTTAAAAAGGTGCCTGTTTGTTGCGTCATTTGCCTAGCTTGGCTATCTTCTTCAGGCTGTCCAGGAACGTCCGGATGTCCTCCCTGTTGTTGTACAGGTAGGCTGACGCCCTGACAGAGCCCGGAACCTTCCTGTCATTGTACCAGCTGTGCACACAGTGGCGGCCGGAGCGCACCATCACGTTGGCCGTCTGGTCCAGCATCAGGGCCACCTCATGGAAGCCCAGGCCCCTTATGTTGAAGTTGAACACCCCTCCCCTCAGGGCGTAGTTATCAACACCGACTGTCTCCAGGTTGGGTATCCCTGACGCCCCATCTGACATCATCCTTCCGAGCTCCAGCTCGTGCCTGGCTATCCTCTCAGTCCCTGCCTTCTTCAGGTAGTCCAGGGCAGCCTTCATGCCTATTATGCCCGAATAGTTCTGCAGGCCTGCCTCGAACCTCTCGGGGGGCTTCAGCAGCTTGTGCCCCTTGTATGTGCTGTCCTCGACTGTCTCCCCCCCTCCCATGAAGGGCTCCAGCCCCTCCAGCAGGTGCCTCTTGCCGTACAGCATGCCGACGCCGGTCGGGCCGAGCATCTTGTGGCCTGAGCAGCAGAAGAAGTCGGCGTCAAGCTTCCTGACGTTCACGCTGTGGTGGGGGGCTGACTGGGCGCCGTCCAGCATCACAAGGGTGTCGTAATCATGCGCAGCCTTTATTATGTCCCTGACAGGAAGGGTGTAACCGTCCAGGTTGGACGTGTGCACTATGGAGACCAGTTTCACGTGCCCGCACAGCATGGACTCGAAGCCTGCCATGTCGAACACCTCTCCCTGGGTGGAGCCTGCCACCTTGTGCTCCACGCCCTTCCTGCTGGAGAGCATCTGCCAGGGCACCAGGTTGGAGTTGTGCTCCCTGTCGGACGTTATGACCATGTCGCCCTTCTTCAGGCCCAGGGAGTTCGCCACCAGGTTTATCGCCTCTGTCGTGTTCCTGGTGAACACCATCTCCTCCGTGTGCTTCGCGCCGAAGAACCTGGCCGCGGCCTGCCTGGCCTCTTCCACCTTCCTGGTGACCTCCCTGGAGAACCTGTGGCTGGACCTTCCTGCGCAGCCCGGGAACTTCTCGTAGTATTCGTTGGCCGCCTCGACCACCTGCCTGGGCTTGAGGGACATGCAGGCGCTGTCAAGGTACACTACAGGCTTCCCCCTTATCTCCTGCTGGAGGACAGGAAAATCCTCCCTAATCCTTGATACGTCCATAACAATTATTCTTTTCCTAATTTTTATTCTTCCCTCTCCTGGGGACCAGCAGGTCGACCTTCATGAACACCTCAGGGAAGACGAACAGGCCCAGGCAAGAGAACCCCAGCACATAGAGCCAGTCGATTGTGCCCAGGGCAACTGTCCCGAAGATGGCCTGGCAGAAGGGCAGGTATACCACCACGAACTGCAGCAGGACCGAGACCAGCACAGCCAGCACCAGCTTCCTGTTGCTGAAGGGGTTGGTCCTGAAGACAGAGCGGGTCTCTGACCTGCAGTTGAACACGAACAGCAGCTCGAACATTATGGCCGTGGTGAACGCCATGGTCCTTGCCTTTTCGACCGGTGCGCCTGACCAGAGCATCACCAGGAAGATGCCCAGCGTGGATATGGAGGCCAGTATGCCCGCCATTATTATGAAGTCCAGCATGCCGTGCATCACGCCTTCGTTCGGCTTCCTGGGCGGCCTCTCCATTATGTCCTTCTCTGGGGGGTCCACTGAAAGGGCCACTGCAGGCAGGCCGTCAGTCAGCAGGTTTATCCAGAGTATCTGCAGGGGCAGGAGTGGAAGCGGGAGGCCGGCGAAATACGCTGCCGTTATGACGAATATCTCGTCGAAGTTGGCCGAGAGGAGGAAGCGGATGAACTTCCTGATGTTGTCGTATATGGCCCTTCCCTGTTCAGCTGCCTTGGCTATGGTGGCGAAGTTGTCGTCCAGCAGTATCATGTCAGAGGCTTCCTTTGCCACGTCAGTCCCCCTTATGCCCATCGCCACCCCTATGTCGGCCTTCTTGAGCGCAGGCGCGTCGTTCACGCCGTCGCCTGTCATCGCCACTATGTGGCCCCTCTTCTTCAGGGCGGACAGTATCCTGACCTTGTGTTCGGGGGACACCCTGGCATATACGTTGACGTTCCTGACGACTGAACAGAGCTTCCTCTCATCCATCCTGCCCAGGTCCTCGCCCTCCAGCACGGCCCCCTTGGAGTCCCGGACCAGGCCCAGCTTCCTGGCTATCGCCAGGGCCGTTATCCTGTGGTCCCCTGTTATCATCACTGTCCTTATGCCTGCGCCTGAGAGCACCCTTATGGCGTCCTTGACCTCCTCCCTTGGGGGGTCTATCATGCCTGCAAGGCCAACGAAGGTCAGGACCTTCTCCCTGGAGTCCTTCCCTTTCACCGGCTTGTACGCCATGCCCAGGACCCTCAGGCCCTCCTCTGCCATGCCTTTGAAGGCGTCGAGTATGGCCTGCCTGTCATTCTTCTTCAGCTTGTGCACCCTTCCGTTCACGTACCAGGAGGTGCACCTCTCCAGCACTATCTCCGGCGCTCCCTTCACGTATTCCATCGCGCCTTTCGGGGTGCCGTAGACCACGCTCATCATCTTCCTCTCTGATGTGAAGGGGTTCTCTGAGACCCTCTTATGGTCTTTCATTTTATCCACCCATACCCCTGCCTTTGCCGCCATGACCTTGAGCGCCCCCTCTGTCGGGTCGCCTATCATCACCCACTTGTCTTCCTCCTTCTCCAGCGCCGAGTTGTTGCAGAGGGCGGATATCTCGGACAGCAGCCTGATATGCCTGTCCTTCTCGTCCATCCCCAGGAACCTGCCTTCGGGCTTGAAGCCCAGGCCTGTGACCTTGGCCGTCTTGCCGTTCACCCAGACCTCCTGGACGGTCATCTCGTTGGTCGTCATGGTCCCTGTCTTGTCGGCGCACACCACAGTGGTGGAGCCCAGGGTCTCGACAGCCGACAGCTTCCTGATGATGACGTTCTTGGCTGCCATGGCCGTCACCCCTATGGCCAGGGTTATTGTGACCACCGCAGGCAGCCCTTCCGGGACGGCTGAGACCGCCAGGGCTATGGCTACCATCAGCATCTCTATGATGTTGCCCCCTGTCATGGCCTCGAGGGAGAATATGACTGATATGACCACCAGTATGGCCAGGCCGAGCCACTTGCCGAAGCTTCCCAGCTTCTTCTGGAGAGGGGTGGTCTCCTCCATCTCCTCCAGCATGCCAGCTATCTTGCCTATCTCGGTTTCCCTTCCTGTGGACACGACCACTGCCTCCCCTCTCCCTGAAGCAGCCACAGTGCCCATGAAGAGCATGCATTTCCTGTCAGCCACAGGGACATCCTTCAGGGCCTTAACCTCCTTGTGCACGGTGGTGGACTCGCCTGTCAGCATGGACTCGTTCATCCTGAGCTCGGAAACCTGGAACATCCTGCAGTCTGCAGGTACCTTGTTGCCCTCCTCAATTAGTATTATGTCCCCAGGCACCAGGCCCTCCGCAGGGACCACCATCCTCCTTCCGTCCCTCCTGACTATCGCCTGGGGTACCGCCATCTGCCTCAGGGCCTCCAGGGAGCGCTCTGCCTTGTACTCCTGGTAGAAGCCCAATAGGGCGTTGGCTACCAGTATGGCCGCTATCACCCAGGCGTCCAGCATCTCCCCAACCAGGAAGGATATGCCTGCAGCAGCCACCAGTATGAACACCAGGAAGGACTGGAACTGGCTGGCCAGTATCCTGGCGGGGTGCACCCCGCCCTTATCTGGAAGCAGGTTGGGGCCGTATTTTTTCAGCCTCTCCTTGGCCTCGACAAGGGAGAGGCCCTTCCTTGTGGTCTCAAGCCTCTTCTTGACATCGTCAGAACTGAGCATGTGCCATTTCTCTGGCATGCTTTAGAATTGGTTCCCTTGGTTAAAGTGTTTGATAAGGGAGCCGGTTTGGATGAAGTGTGCACTCCAGCTTCTAAAAAGCTGCTTTTCAAAAACCCTTAAGAAGTTTGGGAGCAATAACTAAGTGGAGGGAGAATGGCACCAGGAAACGTGGGGATAGCTGTACCTGATTATGAGGACTATGGAATCGAGGGCCCCTACCTGGGGGATCGGGTCTTCAAATACCTTGATGGAGAGTACCCGGGCAAGTTCGAATACATACCAGAAAGGGTGAAGCTCGGCGGGGACAGCACCGAGGAGACCCTCACGGGAGAGAACGTCAGGGAGAGGGTTGTCTACGTGATACATCCCACCATGCCCCAGGTGCAGGCCTCCACCCACAAAATGATAGCCCAGGAGGTAGCTGACGACCTGCTCAGGTCAGACGCCTCCAAGGTCGTGCTTTTCGACCTCTACGGAAGGTACTACAGCTACGACAAGAGGAAGCGCAGGCAGTCGCTCAACGCCAGGATAGTGGCAGAGGACTACGAGAATGCCGGCATAAGGAGGGTGTTCACCATAGAGCCCCACTCCGAGCCGCTCATACTCGCCTTCAGCGTCAGGTGTCCCCTGGAGCCCCTGTCCATACTGGGCCACCTGGGAAGGGCCTACATGGACAGGTACTCGCTCAGGGACACGACCGTGTGCTCGCCTGACATAGGAGGCTATGCCAGGGCGGAGAGGGTGGCCGACTTCCTTGACCTCCCGCTGGTCGGCATAAGGAAGAGGAGGTCGCAGGAGAAATCGGATGAGTCAGAGGTCATAGAGATAGTTGGAGACAGGAGCCTGGTGGAGGGCAATGACATACTCATGGTCGACGATGTCATAAGGGGAGGCGGGACGGCCTGCAATGCCTGGAAGTCCCTGAGTGACAACTACGGGGCAAGGTCATGCAAGATGATAGTCCCCCACCTGGAGCTGTGCGGGGACGCAAAGGACAAGATAAGGGAATCCGGAATCAAGCTCCTGGGGACCAACACAGTGGACCACAGGTTCACCGAAGAGGAGAAGAAATACATAGACGTCCTGGACATAAGCGAGATAATAGGGAAGGTCATCTTCAGGAGGTCGGAGGGCCTGTCCCTCAAGCGCTTCTTCAAGATGGACCCGCATAGCGGGCCTGTCAGGATGAGGAAGGACGTTTAGCTTTTTCTAAGGGCTGTGCCTATTATTATATAGATGAAGAGGAAGCCAAGGGTGCAGACTGACTGGAAGCGCATTCTCTCTATTGTAATAGCAATCATCATAGGGCTGTCAGCTTACATGTACCCCCTGGGGCTGGAGCAGCCTGCCCAGGCCGTCATGGCGATAATGCTGTTCGCAGGCGTTCTCTGGTTCACCGAGGCCTTCCCCCTCTGGGTGACGGCCCTCATGGTGCCTCCCTTATTGGTGGTGGGGGCGGGCATACAGCCCAAGCAGGCTTACTACCCTTTCTTCGACCCGATAATAGCCCTGCTGCTGGGAGGGTTCGTATTGGCGCTGGGCATACAGAACACGGGCCTGGACAGGAGGATAGCCGGGCTTTTCGTCAGGGCTTTCGGCAACAGGCCAAAGATGTACCTCCTGGGCCTGATGGCAGCAACCGCCTTCCTGTCGTTCTGGATATCCAACACAGCCTCCACCCTCCTCATGATACCCATAGGCATCGCCGCTGTCACGGCCAGCGGGCTGAAGCCCATGAAATCGGAGTACTGCAAGACCGTCATGCTGGGGATAGGTTATTCCGCCACCATAGGCGGCGTGGGAACCCTGATAGGGACGCCTCCCAACCTGATAGCGGTCAGCTTCCTGGCTGACGCCGGGATAAAGGTGGGGTTCCTGGACTGGATGGTGCATGCTCTCCCGCTTGTGGTGATAATGGTCCTTGTCGCCTGGGTGGTGCTCTCCCTCCAGCACAGGTCGGAGGTCAAGGAGGTGAAGGCCCCCGGCCTGGACGGGAGGAGGCTCACGAGGGGCCAGAAGATGACGCTGGCCGTCTTCTTCCTGACCGCCCTCCTCTGGGTGACTGACACGTTCCATGGGGTGCACAACTCTGTCGTGGCGATGATACCGATAATAGGGCTCTATGCCCTGGGCATACTCAAGAAGGACGACCTGAGGAACGTGAAATGGTCTGTCCTGATACTGGTGGGCGGCGGCTTGACATTGGGCTCTGCCATACATGCGACAGGCCTGGACATGTTCATAGCCTCCGGCCTGAGCGGCCTGCTGATGGGCCAGCCAGAGTTCGTGATGTACCTGGTGATAGGGCTGTTCGCGATAGCGTTCACGGCCTTCGTCGCCAACACCGCAGGGGCTGCCATACTTGTCCCGATAGGCATACCCATGGCAACCATGCTGGGGATAGACCCGATGCTGATGGCGATACTGATAGGGATAGTCGTCAGCTTCGACTTCATAGTGCCCGTGGGAACGCCGCCGAACGCGATAGCCTACGGGACAGGCTACATAACGGTGAAAGACATGCTGAAATCAGGGATTGCCATATCGCTCATAGGCGCCCTGGTGGTCGCCTGCTTCGGCGCCTTCATCTGGCCCCTGTTCTGAGCCTTCTCTGCGCCTCTTCCGCCCCTAGCCTGAAGGCAGACCTCATGCCCTCATAAGAAGGTGTTCCACTGAAAGCGCCCTTGCTTATGGGGAAGGGGTCCCCCGTCTGGTCGGGCGAGTCCACCCTCTCGTCCCCGTGGAATCCCGTGATTCTCCCGCCTGCCAGGATCCCGACGACATAGCGCTTCATCTCCCTGTCCTCCGGGAGGGGCTCTCTGGAGTAGACCTCTACCTTTATGCCGTCGTTCACCTCAATCAGGTTCACACTGTACGTGACGCCTCCCCTTTCGAATCTCTTCCAGCTTCTCATGATGTCACCTGTCCTGCCTTTCCTGTATGTCGTCGTGTGCGAAGCCTATGGCCTCATAGGCAAGGTCCAGGCCGCCTGCGCCTTCAGGGATGAGGCCGAGCACGAACAGCCTGTACATGCTCTTCCTGGCCGGCTTTTCCCACATTCCAAATTCTGCATCCCCGTCGCCTGCCGTCATTCCGGAGCTGTATATGCCGGACGAGACGAAGTAAGCCATGCGCCTTACCTCTTCCCTCACCCATTCCCTGTACATGGACTCGGACCTGTCCCTCAGGCTTCTCCAGTACTCTGAAAGCTCGTCCCTTGTCATGCCAGACTCGCCGCTGCTGACGCCAAGTATCTGCCCGCCGGCTGCCCTGTCGAGCAGCTCGCCCAAGGCAAGCGCTGAGCCTATGCTGTCATCATCAATGTTGTTCCTGAAGACCACAGGAAGGAGCCTCTCCCAGGCCTGTTTCCTGAGCTCGTCATTGGGCGCCTTCTCGAGCAGCTTGTAGAACATCCAGGTCCCCTTCTCCCAGAACGTGCCGAAGTTGTCAATCTCCCGGGAGTATTCCTCCCCAGTATAGCTCCTGGACCTGTCCCTCAGCCTCTCGCACATCTCTTCCCATCCCTGGCTTGCCGGGTAGCTTCCGGACTCGAACTCTGAAAGGTCTTCCAGGTCCCTGTCAAGGTCTATGCCGAACGCCCTGTAGACTTCAGCCTTCCTGTCGGGCCCGGTCCCTGCCTCGTCCCTGTCGCCGGTCACGTCACAATCTCCTGTCCCGTCACCGTCCCCTCCAGGGCCTCCTATGCCGTCTTCTGGGCCGCCTGCCGGGGGAAGCATTCCCCCTCCGGCAACCCTGGCCCTGTCCATGTCACTGAACGCGGGGTCTGTGCTGGCGTCGCTGACTATCGCGGGAGGTTCAAGTATCTGTACGGTCTCATCTTTTGTCAGGGCATCGACCGCCAGTATCCCGGCTGTGGTTGCTCCGCTGATTCCTACCAGCCCGAAAACCCACTTCCAGTAATTGCTCATAATATTCACTATTAAATAGTGACATATAGGGTTTATAAGGCTTTCGGTCAGGGAGGCTTGCTGCTCCGGCGACCTCATTTGGTGAAGAAAGCTTTTATAAGCTATGCCCAATTAATATTATCCAAGGGAGATTCTGATGTACAAAGTGCTTACAGTGGAGGACAAGATAAGGGTCCCTCCCGCCAAGTTCGGGCTTGACCTGGAGAACGCCATACAGGCCAGCTTGGAGGACAGGTGGGAAGGGATAATAGACAAGGAACTGGGAGTGATATTGTCAGTCGTCTCTGTAGGCGAGGTGGGTGACGGGAAGATACTTCCCGGGGACGGCGCGATACATTACCCGGTGGATTTCGAGCTCCTCGTCTACCAGCCGACCGTCCATGAGATGGTAAAGGGCTACGTGATAGACGTCACCGAGTTCGGGGTCTTCGTCAGGATAGGCCCTGTGGACGGCATGATACACGTCTCCCAGATAATGGACGATTTCGTCACATACGACGGCAAGAACGCCTCCTTCATAGGAAGGGAGACCAAGAGGAGCCTGAAGGACAAGGATTCCGTGACCGCCAGGATAATATCCGTCTCCATGGAGAAGCAGTACAAGATAGGCCTGACCACCAGGCAGGTGGGCCTGGGAGGGGATGACTGGGCAGAGAAGGTCAAGAAGGCCAAGGCCTCCAAGGACAAGAAGAGCGCAGCAGGCAAGGGCCCCAAGGCAGCGCCCAAGAAGGGCGGCAAGAAGGAGAAGAAGCTCCAGTAAGGTGATTTTCTATGGCAGAGAAGGTGTGCAGGAAGTGCAAGATGTTCGTGACCGGCACGGCGTGCCCGGTCTGCAGGACAGCCAATTTCTCCAGGACCTGGAAGGGGATACTGTACGTGCAGGACCCCAACGGCTCAGAGGTGGCCCAGCTCCTCGGCATAAAGGCCCCGGGCAAGTACGCGCTGTGGGTCAAGTGATCGCTGTTTATTGGGCTGGCAACGCAATAGAAACCCTTAAAAAAGTTGAACCCTACTTCTAAGTGGTGACATATGAAAATCCATGAGGTCCGCAGGACTGCAAGGGTATTCCTGGAAGAGGGCGACGATGTGGCGTTCAGGGTGTCTTCTAATAACCCGGAGCCTTCAGACGGCCCTTTAGCGATTGGGGTATATGTCAGGATAGACGGTGTCATGTACGGCACTGCGTTCAGGACACCAAACAAGGATTACTTGAGGGCCCACATTCGTGACAATAATATAGATGTCAGGGAAGTCCTTGATGCTGACGGACGTGATTTGAACGATTTGGATTGGGAAAAGTACAAACCGTGATGCTGCACCCAGGCTGGAAGTGCGTTAATTAACCCTGTCCCAAATTCTAAACATGGACAAGACTCTGGCACTTAAAGCAATAGCTGTGATAGCCTTCACAGGTGTGATATTCGCCGGGTACATGACTTACTATGAGATGACATACACGGCATGCCCGGCGTCAGGGTGCTCGACAGTGGCAGGCATACCGGCATGCATACACGGGCTCGTGATGTACCTTGTAATATTCGCACTGAGCATGTGCGCAGTGTGCGGGAACAGCATCAACAACAGGATAAGCAACCACAAGAAAAATGACAAACCCGAAGTAATCTAAGAGTATTTGCCCGGAAGAGGCGACTCCGGATGGCAGTCAGGCTATCCAGCCTACAGCAAGCGCCAGGCCTATAAGGAACATTATGGCCCCGGCCACCAGGTGGAGCCTCCTTATGTTTTTCTCCCTCCAGCCCGAGGCCCTGTCTACGGTCGTGAAGCCCGCGTACACCGCCAGGGTTATCCCTATCATCGGCAGTATGAATATGACGTTGTAGAGGAACAGCCAGGGCATGGTAGCCAGGAACTCTATGGTTGAGAGCAGCCCCCCTGCCACTATGTACGGGCCTACAGTGCAGGGCAGCAGGAATACGGAGACGAAGGCTCCTATCGCGAACGCCCCCCTCGCGCTGGATACCCCTGAGATGAGCTTCTTCATGCTGGGCCTCCATTTCTTGGGGACCTCCATCACGAAGCCTCCCGCACCGTAGCTCCAGTAGTCCTTGATGTTCAAGGCCCCCAGCAGCATCGCGACCACTCCCAGGCCCTTGTACAGCCAGTCGGAGTACGAGCTCATGAACTCGACCGCGGCCTTGAAGAGGTTGATTATCAGCAGGCCGTATATGTAGTACAGGATGAACACTGCCAGGGTGAACGAGAGCCCGACGGTCAGCACCTTGTGCCTCTCCTTAGGGTACTTGGTCAATATGGCGACAAGCACCAGCGTCAGGACTGCCAGCGCGCAGGGGTTGACTGCGTCAGCCGCCGCCAGTGTCAGTATGTACGGCACGGTGAGCTCTGCCATTCACATCATCTCCATTATGTCCCTGAACTCGAACTTCTGCTTGGGCCCCACCAGCACCTCGCAGTCCACTATGGTGGTCGGTATGTAGTACGGGAGTATCGCCAGCTCGTCGAGCTCCTTACTGTCTGTCACCAGGTTTATCTCCTCCACTGTCTTGCCTGTCTCGGACGCCGCCTCCAGGAGGGCGGGCTTTGTCATCTTGCAGGCGGGGCAGGTGGAGCTGTATATGAATATCACCCTGTCCCCCAGGCCCCTGTCGGAGCACTCTTTCGGGCTCAGAGACCTGTCAGCCTGAACATGTATGACGCTGAGGGGCTCCCCGTTGGAGGGAGGCGTCATGCTGGTCATGTTGGTGGCAGTGGGCTCGGTTCCGCCTCCCGGGTTGCCGCTGCCGGGGGTTGCAGGGGGCGTCTCCTGCACGCAACCGCTGATAATCATGACTGAAACCAGAAATATGACCAGCACCATTCTCTTCATCTTACCACCCTGTAGCGCTTCCTTATGACGTTCGATACGTGCCTCATCTGGGCCTCCGTGCCGCAGGCGAACCTGACGAAGCTCCTGTCCAGGCCGCACGTGCTCAGGCCGTTACCCTGGTTGACGGCTATGCCCTTGCTTTCCAGGAACCTGACGAAGGAGCTCGCCTTGCCGGCAGAAGGGAACTTGACAAGCACGACGTTGGTCTCTGTGTCAAGCACCCTGAAGCCCCGTTCCTTCAGCAGCGTTTCGAACCTGTCTTTTCTTGATATTATGTCTTTCCTCAACCCATTAAAATATTTTTCCTCCCCCAATACCACCATTGCCGAATTGACCGAAACGGATGTCACGTTGCAGACCATCTTGATGGCCTTTATCCTGTCTATCAGCCTCTTGCTTCCTATGATGTAGCCTATCCTCAGGCCTGCCAGGGAATATCCCTTGGAGAAGCTCCTGAGTATCAGCAGGTTCTTCCTCTTCCTCAGCAGCGGGAGTGAGGTCTCGCCCGTGAAGTCCATGTAGGTCTCGTCCACTGCCACCACCCCCCTGGTCCTGGAAGCTATAGAGCCTATCTCCTTCCTGGTGAGCAGCCCGAAAGGCATGTTGGGGTTGCACAGGAACACCAGGGACCTGTTCTTCAGGTCCCTGCCAGTTGCCCTTACCCTGTATGCCTTCCCGTCGAAGGAATATTTCTCTGTAAGCTTCAGGCCGTTCCTTTCCGGCGCATCCTTCAGCTCGTAATAAGTGGGAGGGAAGATGAGAATGTCCTTCCCGAAGGCCCTGGACATCAGCTCTATCCCCTCGTCAACCCCGTTGACCAGGACTATGTTCTCCTGCTTCACTTTCAGCTTCCTGGCCAGCCTGGAGACCAGCTTCCCGTAGTTCTGCGGGTACAGGGTGACGTCCTCGAAGGCTGCCTTCCTCATCTTATTGAGTATCCTCTCAGGAAGGGGGTCCTTTATGTCGCAGAACCTCAGGTTGGCTTTCATAGTTCAATATTGTCCTTCAGGCTGCTTAAAATTTCCGTGAATATGGGCTCGAGCTCCCTGTCCCACACGACTGCAGGCGTCAGGTTTACCAGGGCCTTCACGAACCTCCTGTCATAGGGTATCTTCCCCAGTATTGGTATGCCCTTCTTTTTGGCAAACCCCTCTATCTCCTTGGCTATCCCCTTGTTGAGGTCCCACCTGTTGATGACTATGCCGTATGGTATCCTGAAGTGGTCCACCATCCCCAGGGCCCTTCTAGCGTCCCTGAAGGAGGCAGGGTTGGGCTCTATCACAGTTATGACGAAATCGCTTCCCCTGACAGACGCCACCACAGGGCAGCCTATGCCTGCCGCAGCGTCGCACAGTATCAGACCGGCCCCGGTCTTTCCTGCCAGCTTCTCTGCCTCGAACCTGACCACATCCACCACGTTGCCCGAGCCTGACTCGCCCATCTTGAGCTGGCC
>Ga0180431_10002112_pt1 | contig 26974 bp, 22 predicted proteins | sample SS_ome_11_FD_132459 | JGI IMG/M metagenome (GOLD analysis project Ga0180431, IMG submission 132459) | Hypersaline lake sediment archaeal communities from the Salton Sea, California, USA - SS_1_MS_1 metaG | ecosystem: Environmental > Aquatic > Non-marine Saline and Alkaline > Hypersaline >... | reverse complement strand
AGGGCCGAGATGAAACGAATCAACACTCGACTCCAGCGCTCCGAGACGCTACCCAAGTACGACATTACCATTCGACCAACCAAACCACGCGGCAGGTAAATTCTCATCTGCCGGTCGCCTTATGTGTTGCCGCCTTCTTTGGACTTCAGTTACTACTGGCGCACATCGTATTTGCAAGGTTTGCAGGAATACGGGCTCATTTGGGATTCATCGCTGGATGTCTTCCAATTCTCGCCGTTTTCCTCTACGCCATGACACTCATATCTTCTCTCCCACTTCCCTTCTAATCGTCCACCCTTTGACGGGGACGATCAACCTCATGCCGAAGCCCCAGCTTTACATCGTGTTGGCGTTGCGCACTCCTTGAAGCGAACAGTAGCAGTTGGCCTGACAACAACCTGCCACCCCCCGATTTCCCCATTTACCTATAACCCGGCAGCCCCCTCGGGTGCTTGTGGTCAGGGCCCGACAGGGGTAAACTACCATTTTCTGCTGCGGTTCGGCACCTCTTGTTCTACCTGTGGCGGCGGCTCCGGCTTCCATTGTCCGCAGAGGGCGTTCTCATGGACTTACTCTCCCAACTCTCCGAAGGCACGGTTCTCGAAGGGCCCCATTGGACAGAGCCGGTGAAGGTGCTGACGGCCAAGGCCCGTGGCACCCGGATTGAGGTTCGGGCGGTAGGGCTGCACACCGAGAAGCTGTGGACGAAGCTGCTCAAGGACGAGGACTTTGGCGATACCATCACGATTACCCAGGCCGGTCAGATGGCGGCCCTCGATGGCGACCCGACGCACTTCCGTCTGGCTGCCGAGGCCCACCGTATCCGACTGGCCTTTCAACATGATCCCCACTTTGCCGTTTCGGTCTCCCAGGTCGATCCGCTCCCGCATCAGATGGATGCCGTTTACTCCCGCCTGCTCACCCAGCCCAGGATTCGGTTCCTGATCGCAGACGACCCTGGTGCCGGGAAGACGATCATGGGCGGCCTTGGGATCAAGGAGTTGAAGTATCGGGGACTCATCGAACGGACGCTGATCGTCACCCCCGCCAACCTTACCGACCAGTGGCGGCGGGAACTGCACGACAAGTTCGGGGAGACGTTCACGGTCATCAATCGGGCAACGGTCGGCTCCTCCTATGGCCGCAACGTGTGGGAAGACAACCCCCAGTGCATCACTTCCATTGATTTCGTTGCTCGCCAAGACGACATCTTGAATATGCTGCGGGATGTCCACTGGGACCTTTGCATCGTCGATGAAGCCCACAAGATGGCTGCCTACCGCTATGGCACCAAGATCAACAAGACGCAGCGGTACGTGCTTGGCGAATTCTTGCGGGAGCACACCGACCATTACTTGTTTTTGACGGCGACTCCCCATCGAGGTGATCCCGACAACTTCGCTTTGCTCCTCCAACTGCTCGACCAAGACCTATATGTGAATGGGCAAATCCTGGCCGAGGCTAGTGCTCACGACGAGAACCGGATCATGGTGCGTCGGCTCAAGGAGGACATGCAGAAGTTTGACGGGTCGCCATGCTTTCCGCCCCGCCATGTCCAGACGCTTCCGTATGAGTTATCAACTGATGAATTGGCGCTCTACGATGCCGTGACCGAATACGTCCAAACAAACTTTCAGCGTGCAGTTAAGGCAGAGAACCGCACCGTTGGGCTGGCGCTAACTGTCCTTCAACGTCGGCTGGCATCTAGTCAAGCGGCGATTCGGAATTCGCTGGAACGACGGCGCAAACGACTAAAGGACTTGCGCAAACTCGGAAAGCTCAAGCAAGAGTATGGTGAACTACCCGAAGACTTGGACGACCTGACCGAAGCCGAGCGTTGGAAGTTCGAGGACGACCTTGTGGAACGGCTCACGATGGCCGAGAACATGGCCGAATTGGAGGCCGAAATCGAGGAACTCGATCGCCTTGTCCAGCTTGCCCGGCACACGGAACGAAACGTCACCGAAACGAAATTCGAGGAACTGCGGGGGGTCGTCTCAAAGCACATCTCCGGTCGGGATGAGCGGTTGCTGGTCTTCACGGAACACAAGGACACCCTCGACTTTCTCGTTGGAAAACTCACCAACCTCGGCTTTCACTGTTGTGTCATTCACGGCGGGATGGCATTAGAGAAACGTATCAGCGCCGAGCGGGAGTTCTTTGAGCATAAGCCTTCCGTGTTGGTTGCGACGGAGGCGGCTGGTGAAGGCATCAATCTGCAATTCTGTTCGCTCATGGTGAACTATGACATCCCGTGGAACCCGAACCGGCTTGAGCAGCGCATGGGCCGAATCCATCGCTATAAGCAGGAAAAGGAGGCGATGATCTGGAACATCGTTGCCCAGAACACACGGGAAGGTGAGGTCATGGATCGGCTGCTACGGAAGTTGGAGGACATGCGGCTGGCCCTGGGCAGCGACAGAGTTTACGACGTGATCGGCGAAATCGTCCCGGCACCCCGGTTTGATAGTCTGATGAAAGACTGGCTGGCTCGTCGGCGTACTATGACGGAAATCCTGGCCGAGATCGATCTCCAAACCGACGAGGAACAGGTTGCCCAGATTAAGAAGGATATGGAGAACAAGGCTCTCGGTTCTCGTTACATCGACATGAGCAAGCTGTCGGCCGATGCACAGCAGAGCCGAGAGAATCGGTTGATGCCCGAATACATCGAGAAGTTCTTTCTCGAAGCATTCCGATCGTTTGGCGGCACGATCACGCCGGTCAAGGGTCGCAAGGGAATCTGGTGCATTAGCCGGGTACCGCCCGATCTACGGAAACTCCCGGCCTCGTTGGAGCGCAAGTACGGGAAGATCGGCACCAAGTATCCGCAGATCACCTTCGACAAGGAACAGGTCGTCGGATATACCGATCTGGAATTTGTTGGCCCTGGGCATCCTCTTTTCGAGGGAGTTGTCGAACGAGCACTTCGGGAGTACGGCGAATCGTTGCGCCGAGGCGCTGTGTTCTTCAATGCCGATGCCACCGAGCCGACCGTGATGTGGTTGGTCAAGTGCGGCGTGGAAGACGGGCGGGGTCGGATGGTTGGCGAACGGCTCTTTGCCATCCATTGGGCTGGCGGCCAATATCATAAGAGCCAGCCGTATGCTTTGCTCGATTTGAAAACACCGGATGATACCCTTAAAGTGCCCCAGGATGTGCGAGGGGCGGCCACCGACGAAGATCAAATCATTGACTGGTCTCTCGATGAGGTTACACCGGCCTACTTCACGGAGATTGAGGAACGTAGGAAGCGAGAGCTTTCCATCAAAGAGAAGTATGTCCGTAAATCGCTCCAATTCCTCATCGGAGAGTCGATCCAGAAGCTCACCAAGTACGACGATCAGCTTCGCCAGATACGTGACGAAAACGATCCTCGACGATTGAACATCGTAGGGAACCGAGCTAAAGAAGATGCCCGGCGCAACGAACTCTCTCAACGGCTCAAGGATCGATTGGCCGAGATCGAGCAGGAAGAGCACCTGTCCGAAAAGCCACCCGACGTACTTGGAGTGGCAGTGATCCTACCTGCTCCACAAGAGGTCGTCTCGAAAGTCGAAGGCATGGAAACTGATCCTGAAAGCGAGAAGATCGCCGTAGAGGTGTCCATGCAATACGAACGGGACCAGGGACGACATCCGGTGTCGGTTGAAGCGGAGAATTGCGGCTGGGATGTCACATCGTTGCTTGATGGCCAGGTCGCTCGATATATCGAAGTCAAGGGCCGGGCCGGACAGGGCGGTGTGGCGCTGACGCCCAACGAATGGATCAAAGCGCAACGGTTCGGCAAAGATTACTGGCTCTACATCGTTGTGAACTGCCGGTCGCAACCAGAACTGCACATGATCCAAGACCCGGCATCGAAACTGAATCCCAAGGAAGAGATCAGCGTCGTGCGGTACATGGTGGGACAGCAGGATTGGAAGAAGGCGGCAACTCCAACGGGAGACGAAGAATGAGTAGCACTGTGACTTCTTCATCTATGCCGCCCTTTGACGATGATCTGATCGATGGTGTGCTTGGAATGGAGGAGTCCTATACGTTTGACTGCAAACGGATTAGGAAGGACCTCAAGAAGGTACTTGAGACCATCGTTGCTTTTGCCAATAGCGATGGTGGCACTGTTGCCCTTGGTTTTGAGGACCCTGACAAAGCCGCTGGGCGAGATCGGGTATTCGGTATTCAAGAGAACCCAATGAATTGGGACGAGCTTCGCCGACTTATGCGGAGCAGAATCACTGAGTCCAATCACTTGCAGACTACAGCGACTGAAATCGGTTGCACTCTACGTGACGGCACAAATGGATCAGTGGTCTTTCTGCGTATTCACAAGAGTGTCCGTATCCACTCCATTGTGGACGACGGTACTTTTAGGCGGCTTGACAAGGGCAATAAGGAACTCACGGCATCGGAGATCAATGCACTATGCTTCCAACGGGGTACCATCTCGGCTGAGACGCAACTTGAGAATACAGACTTTGGACTCCTTGACACGGATCATTGGCGAGTCTACGCAGATCAGCGACGGCTAACCAGACCGATAGCCGATGCCATGCACACCATTGGATTGGCACGTCCCGATCCAAACGGTAAGCTACTCCCAACACGGGCCGCAGTCCTACTTTTCGCCGAAGACCCCCCAGGCTTGTTGGCAGCAAAGGCTGCCATTCGCATTTGTCATTACAAAGGTACTCGTGTACAGACAGACCCTAACACGAATCTCTTGAGGCAACCCCGTACAATAGGTGGCCCACTCTCTCGACAGATTCAGGATGCCACGGATGCCGTCGTTGGGGAACTCGCCAAAGGAGTGCAGATGGGGCCTTTGGGATTCGAGATCGTGCAACGATACCCCCTTCGTGTCATAAAGGAGGCTATCACGAATGCAGTGCTCCATCGAGATTACCGCCTTCCCGCAGACATTCAAATCCGCATCTTCTCCGATCGTATCGAGGTGGAAAGTCCGGGCTTGTTGGTTGGACCGGTTACAATCGCCAACATCTTCCGTATCGGAACGTATAGCCGGAATCCACTGCTTGTGAACAATCTGCGGGAGTTCCCGAATCCACCCAATCTGGATGCGGGTGAGGGTGTGCGCATGATGTTTGGGACTATGTGGGATACTGGTCTATACCCGCCGCTCTATATGACACGGCCTCGGATCGAGCGGGAATCGGTTTTGGTCTACCTCTTCAACGAAAACCGACCGTCCCTGTGGGAGCAAGTGAGTCAGTATATCGATCAGCATGGGAGCATCGGAAATGCTGAGGTGCGGCAGCTTATGGGCCGGGATGACGCCCTGGCTGCATCGAGACAGATAAGAAGCTGGGTGACTCGTGGGCTGCTTGTCGTGACGAATCCCCATGCGGGCAAACGAGTTAGGAGGTATGCGAAGCCCGACACCGAACCCGCCAACTCGTTGTTTTCAAACCTAGAAAGACAATAAACCCACAGATCGCCATAAGTCATTTTACAGCAATAACTTACAGAATCCATTGTTATCGCAAGAAGATGCGTCCCATGCTAAAACGCTTGATAGAAGTAGCTCTCCCCCTCAAGGAGGTATCCGAGCAGTCGGCTCGGGAGAAGTCGATTCGGCATGGCCATATCTCGACACTGCATATCTGGTGGGCACGCCGCCCCTTGGCGGCGTGCCGGGCGGCTGTGTTCGCTTCGCTGATCCCCGACCCGGACGATCCCGAGTGCCCGGAGGATTTCCGCAAGCTCGTGATGGAGGTGCTTGCCAGAAACGAGTTCCGCCCAAGGAACGGCAACGGCTCCGCAATCGAGGACACGCCACGAAACCGTTGCTTGGAGTTCATCAAGCGTTTAGTCCGTTGGGAGAACTCGAACGAGCCAAACTACATTGAACCGGCCCGGCGTCTGATTGCTGGTGCGCACAAGTTCTTACATCCCGATTCGGACAGCGAGACGCCGAAGGTCTTAGACCCATTTGCCGGGGGAGGGGCGATTCCGCTCGAAGCGTTGCGGCTCGGGTGCGAATCCCATGCTGTTGAACTGAACCCAGTTGCTCACCTGATCGAGCTTTGTACCCTCGTCTATCCGCAGAAGTACGGTCAGCCCGACAGCCGCCCAGTGCCCGACTACATCAAGCGGTTGATCGCCCACAACCGGGCGAAGCGAAAGGCGAAGGGTGAACCTGACCTCTTTGATGACGACGAAACGACGATTGCGGAGGGCGACGAAATCATCCCTGATGTCGAGATCACCGAGGCTGAATACAGAAAGAACCCGTTGGCGGCTGATGTGGAGTATTGGGGGAGTTGGGTACTGGAACGAGCACGACACGAAATCGGTCAGTTCTATCCTTCCGGTTCCGATGGCAACAGTCCTGTTGCTTACGTTTGGACAAGAACGGTCAGATGCTCAAACCCAGCGTGTGGATTGCGTGTACCTTTAATGCCGACTTTGTGGCTCGTGAAGTCCTCCGGACGGAAGACGGCATTTCGTCTCCGGAATGACGCTACGCTGAACGAACTCATCGTGGATTTGGCAGTTGAGGATGAAATCAACTTTGACCCAGATCATGGGACATTGCAGCGGGGGAAAATGTCCTGTCCATTCTGCAACCAAGTAGGTAGCTCAGATTATCTTCAACAGGAATCTTCTGCGGGCCGGATGAGGCATGAGTTGGTTGCCGTCGTTGAGGAGAGTCCGTCGGGTGGACGTGGCACGGAGATCAGAAACGTCGAGGAGCGTGACCGCCAAGCATTTGAAGCGGCAATGAGAAAGCTCATCACAGTGGAAAGCTCTGGTGACAGCAGTTTTGTGCCCACGGAGCCAATTAGTGACCGGCAACCACGTTTGATGTGGATTACACGCTACGGAATAAACCGGTGGTCTGACGTATTCAACGCTCGACAGAGTCTGGCGATTGGCACCTTTGGCAAAGCCGTTAGCGAATGTTATCGGAGGCTTTCCGATTGTCAGGATGAAGAATATGCAAAAGCTATTGTGAGTTTCCATTCTTTAGCCATTGGACGCCTCTGCGATTACAATTCCACCCTATGCCGCTGGGACGGAACATTTGTTGGGCACACCTTTGGCCGTCAGGGGCTTCCAATGGTGTGGACGTTCTGCGAAACGGTGCCATTCAGTGATTCTAGCGGCAACTGGTCAGGGGCTCTCGACTGGAACCTCCGTGCGATCAAGGAATTGACGTACAGTTCTACAGTGGGAACCGTACGCCGAAGTTCAGCGACCGCCTTACCTTACGATGACGGGTTACTAGATGGTGTTGTTACCGATCCACCATATTACGATGCGGTCCCCTATTCTGACCTAAGCGACTTCTTCTACGTATGGCACAAGCGTGTGGTTGGCGACCTCTACCCAAGTGTGTTCCAAACCCCCCTTACACCCAAACAGCAGGAATTGATCGAAGAACGTCCACATACACTTGTGAAGAACCGGAAAGACTCGGCATTTTATGAAGACGGAATGCGAAAAGCGTTCTGCGAAATGCACAGGACGATGGCTGCCCATGGTACTTCCAGCGTTATGTTCGCCCACAAATCGACAACGGCGTGGGAGACGCTGATAGCCGCACTTATCGATTCCGGTCTAGTCGTCACGGCATCCTGGCCGTTTCATACAGAACGGCCCGGTCGCCTTATTTCGCAAGCTAATGCTGCTCTTGCCAGCAGTGTAACGCTTGTTTGCCGCAAACGATCCGCTACCGCTAAAGATGGTCTTTGGGACGATGTTCGCCAGGAACTCAAAGAGGTGGCTGATGAACGCCTTGGCTTCTTCTGGAACCAAGGTATCCGAGGAGCAGATTTCTTCATCTCGGCTATCGGCCCGGCTTTGTCGGTCTTCGGGAAGTATGAACGAGTCACAAAGCTCTCGGGTGATGAGGTCAAGGTCGGCCGGTTCCTGGACGAGGTGCGGGCATTGGTTACGAACTACGCCTTAGAGAAGATACTGCACACGACACACACAGCCAACATCGATCCCGAGAGCCAGTTCTATGTCGTGTGGAAGTGGTCGTACGGCGATGCCAAAGTCCCCGCCGACGAATCGTTCAAGATGGCACAAGCCCTGGGGATTGATACAAACGAGATGTGGGACAAGACGGGCGTGCTAGTCAAGTCGGGCGAGAACGTCCAATCCCTGCCGGTTGCTAAACGGATGAAGATGAAGAACTTGGGAGAACCGAACGCCGACGGCGCACCGGCCAGCCTGATCGACGTACTGCACCGACTCTGCGACTTCCGGGAAAAAGGGGACAACGACGGGATGCTTAACTTTCTTGTCGGATCGGGACAAGGGAAAAATCCGAGCCTCTGGCTTGTGGCACAAGCCATCGCCGAGATTCTGCCCGATGGTGACAGCGAAAAGAAACTCATGCAGGGGCTGTTGAACCAACAAGAAACTGTAGAAGGTCTTCTATTTTGAAGCTGCCGGGGATCGTCGGCCAATCGGTCAGCGAAGTCCTCCCGGACGGCGATAAGGAAAAACAACTTATGCAGGGCCTACTCAACCAGCGAGAGGGTCTTGAGGAAGCGACGAGGCAGATGGAATTGTTTTGACGGAGGAGGTTTGAGACTCCGATGTTGTTGTTCATCGACGAAAGTGGGCACAATCGAAAGGAGATGCCCTGCGAAGTGTTGGCAGGTGTCGCAGTTTCAGAGGACAACTTGTGGAACCTCGTTCAGGCGATTCGGTCGGTTGAGAAGGATTGCTTTGGGGGCTACTTACGAGAACTTCACGCAAGAGAGATCAAGGGACGCACCCTCCTAAAGAAGAAGCGTTTTAGGAGTGCCAAGAGGAGCGTGCAGATTCCAGCCGGGGAGCTTGCTGATTTGGCAAACTCGTGCCTTAGAAAGGGACTGAATGCAAGTAAACTGGGGCTAAGTACGAGTGGAGCGACCGAAAGGGAGCTTGTGGCGTACAGTCGTCAAGTCTTGGATTTCGTCCACCAAGTAATCGACTTGGCCGCAAGGTTCAGCGTCCAGGTGTTTGCATCGGTAGTAGATGCGACCGCACCTCGGCCCGAGCCTGGGCTCTTGCGGAAGGATTACGTCTACTTGTTTGAGCGGTACTTCTACTTCTTGGAGACGTTTGCACCACGGGAGCGTGGGCTGGTCGTCTTTGACGAATTAGACAAGGCGCAATCGCACGTTCTGCTGCAACAGATGGCGGCATACTTCTTAGGAACAGAGACTGGCAAATACCGAAGCTCACGAATCGTGCCGGAACCGTTCTTCGTCCATTCCGATTTGACGACGGGCGTGTTCCTGGCTGACTTGGCTGCGTATATCATTGGTTGGGCTTGGCGGCTGGGTCGCATGGAGCAGCCAGTCCGGGAGGAGCTTCGGCCCTACGCCCGAAAACTCCACGATATGCAGTTCCACGGAGAAAAACCGAAGGCCAAGGGAGCGGGCGTCTGGCATCTGCACGGCATCACGTACATTGACGACCTACGTGGGCAGGCTGATAGGGAGGAGGAGGAGGAGGGATGATGCAGGAGGGCGCAAAAATAAAGGCAATGGGGAATCCCGAGGGAAACCCCAAAGCCTCCGTATTTATAATACGGCAAACCGTATCCTGGTCAATAGGTTTTCTTGAATCGCCGCAAAATCCGTGTCGTAACATATTGTCCGAATTGGATTTACGACAGAAATGCAGAACCACCCTTTCGGGTGGGCGATGCAGGAGGATAGCCAGCAACTAGCTTCCTTTCATCGACGTTCAGGCCGATGCCCTGGAAATGAACAACGTGTTGATCTACTGGCGAGATTACCAAGAGAACTCGGCGCACAGGAGCGGCGAGCGAGCTTGGCACTGGCATTCCAGTGCCAAGCTGCTCGCCGATCTGGTGCCCGGAGATCGCCTGTGGATGGTAACATCTGGCAAAGCATTACTCCGAGAAGAACACCAGGGGTTCCTGGTCGCCGTATGGCAGGTCAAAGAGGTGATCGACAATCCTAACGATGATCCAGACTACCCTGCTGACGAATATAGGTACCGGGTCGTCTGCAACGAGGCTGAATCTCACGTATTCGACGAGCCCGTGCTCGTCGATGACATCTTCCGACCAACAAGAGCAAGCAAAACCGCATCCATCGGCCGCTTCCTCCAAGGCCCAAGGAAGCTCACTGACGAGAACATGCGCCATCTGCGGGCCGTAGCAGGCCCGCAGATGGCGCAACAATGGCTTACCGGCAAACGACAGCCGACGGAACCGGCCAACACCGAACAATAGAAGACAGGAACCAACATCATGACCGCACTCAAAGCATGGCGTCAGGTCGTCATCCCCCACGCCGACATCCGACAAGGGAAGTTCGACCCTTCGACATTTGCCGCTGACCTGGGTGAAGTATTGGCCGGACGGGGTGCCGTTGATTACCGAGATGCCAAGACGTTCTTCTCCAAGACCTACCTGACCCAAGGGCTGACGGAGTTGCTGATCGACGTAATGCGTCGGCTAGGTGGTTCGGGCGTAAGCGAACCGGTGATCCAACTTCAAACGGCCTTCGGCGGTGGAAAGACGCACACTCTGCTGGCGCTGTACCATCTTCTCAAGAATCCAAATAGCATCGGAAAGTTGCCGGAAATTCAAGAGATTATCGGCAGCGCTGGGGTCAAACAGGTTCCCGCCGCAAATGTTGCATGTCTTGTCGGTACGGCCCTGGATGCCGCCAGCGAACGCACCTTCTGGGGTGAAATGGCCTATCAGCTTGACGGTGGCAAGGAAGGCACACTGTACGGCATGGTGGCCGAGAACGACAAACGAAAGACCGCACCCGGCACCAACATCCTGGGCAAGCTGCTAGAAGCATCCGGGCCCACACTGATCCTGATGGATGAGATACTGGTCTATCTCATCAAGGCGGGTGGCGTGCAGGTGGGTGACGGGACATTGAGAGGCAACACACTCACGTTCATGCAAGAGCTTTCGATCGCCGTCGCCAACTGCCCCACTGCCTGTCTGATTGCCACTTTGACGAGCCAAATCAGTGAATACATGGATGAGAATGCGGAGCGGGCCTATGGGTCGCTTGAGAAGGTAATGGGGCGCATCGAGAAGGTGCGGCAGACCGTTGAGGGGGCGGAAATCTATGAGGTCATTCGGCGTCGGCTGTTCGAGGACTTGGGCAACGAGGCCGACCACCGGGCTACGGCCGAAGGCTACTGGGCCATGTATCGTGATCTTGGTGAGGATGTGCCATCGACGTGCCGAGAACCCGCTTACCGGGACGACATGGTAAGAGCGTATCCGTTTCACCCTGAACTGATTTCGGTGCTATACGAGCGATGGGGAACGATCCCCGAGTTCCAACGGACTCGTGGTGTATTGCGACTGCTGGCCGATGTTATCAGCGACCTCTATCAAGCGAAGAACAATGATCCGTTGATCCAGAGCGGTTCGATCAACCTGGGCAATCCCTCGGTACGAGGCGAACTGATCAAGCATACGGGCGGTGGAGCCGTCTTTCACTCCGTAGTGGATAGCGACATCTCCGGGAAGAATGCCAAGGCACCGGAGATTGACCGACAGCTTGGAAGCGAATACGCCAAGGAAAGCGTGTCGGAGAAGTTGGCCCAGGCGACCTTCATGTATTCGTTTAGCGGGGGCCAACAAAAGGGAGCTACGTTACCACAGTTGCGGTTGGCGGTTCTAAATCCCGAGATGCCCAATGCTTTCGTGTCAGATGCTTTGGATCGCATGACCAAGCGGCTCTGGTATCTCTACCATGATAGCGGACAGTACCGTTTCCAGGCCCAACCCAACCTGAATCGCATTCTAGTCGATCGTGAAGAGATGGTTCGGTCGGAGCCGGACAGGGTGCGTGATTTCGCCAAGCAAACCCTGAATGACCTGATCGGCGATGTAACCTTTCGAGTGTATCGGTATCCCGAAGAAGACCGAGACGTGGCTGATGAGCCACGTCTCGGTCTTGTTGTGCTCGACCTTCATCAGGGAGCTACCGAGGACGGCCCGGTAGCGGAGACCGAACAATTCGTCACGAACGTATTGAAACAGCACGGCAAGGGCTTCCGCAAACATGCCAACATGCTCATCTTCCTAGCGCCCGATCAGAACCGATCATCAGAGATCACGGATACAGCACGTCGGCTGCTGGCCTTGCGCAATATAGACGAAGACAAATCCACCAAGCGCCAACTGACTGACGAACAGTTGAAGGACCTTGCGGGCCGGTTGAAGGAAGCAGAGGCTCGACTACCAGCGGCCCTGATGACCGCCTACCACTTGGTGCTAGTACCGGCGAAGAACAAAACGCTTCGGTGCTTCGACCTGGGGATTGCTGGTTACAGTGGTAAGACGACCCTAAGCAGCCGGGTGTCCGAGAAGCTGCTGGATGAGCAGCAACTTCTCGACAAACTCGATCCGGCCATCCTCATCGGCGACCGCTTTGGCCTTTGGCCCGAAGATCAGGAGGTTCTCAAGATCGAGACGTTGGCGGGTTACTTCACGCAACTGACACACCTGCCTCGGTTGAATGGTGATCACGTCTTGCCGGACTGTTTGGCGAAAGGTGTGCATCGTTCCCTTTTTGCCTACGCCCTTGGCGATGGTGAGAACAAGGACTTCGACACAATCCTCTTCAACGATAAGTCGGTTGGTGCTGCCGACTGTGATATCGCTGAGACGGCATGGCTCGTCCGCCCCGCCCTGGCGAAAGCCCTGATGCCGGAACCCGAACCCGGACCGGTATCGCCCGGAGGCGGCGGCGATGGTACGCAGCCGGGCGGCGGCGTTGCGGTAACTCCGGCCGGTGATGATGAAGAATGGGGTGGTACTGCAACCCTCGTCGATAATGAACGCCGCCTCAACAAAGTCCGCATCGAGATTCAGAAGTTGCCTTGGGAGAACTGGCACGACATCTACAACGAAGTGATCCAGCCCCTCGCCAATGAAGGAGCCGAGTTGTATTGCCAAGTCATCGTTATCGCTCGAAGCGATGCCGCCATTCGTGAGAACACGGTCGAACTCGGCATCAAGGAGTCATTGAGTCAGCGAGGGATTGAGGCGGATATTCAGACGGGATAATCAGAGGGGGTCGGTTGTGAACGAATACGATAGCTGCCGAACCAAGCTCGAAGAACTCATCGAGTGGTACACGCCGAGGGTAGGCAACCGCAACGAGGCTACCACTCGCCTGACTATGATCGACCGGATTTTCTTCGAGTGTCTTGCTTGGCCGAGGGACAGTGCCATCGCAGAGGAACCCCACGGGCGGGAATACGCCGATTACGCATTTCATCACCCCCGACGGGTTTTGATTGTCGAGGCAAAACGGGAGGGCGACTACTTTGAACTACCGGCGGGACAAGAAAATTTGGAGTATTCGCTCTGCTCGCTGCTGCGGGATTACCCAAATCTGAAAGCTGCGATTGAGCAGGCCGCTGGCTATGCGCAGAGCCGGGGAACACCTTTTGCTGTTGTCACCAACGGCCACCAAATCGTCGCTTTTGTCGCCACGAGAAGCGACGGAATCCCACCGCTCGAAGGAACGGCACTCGTTTTTCCGTCTCTTTCCTTTATGTTGAAGCATTTTCTGGACTTGTGGCAGGTCTTGTCCGCACCCGGCGTCCGACAGCAGCGACTCCACGCCCGTCTCGTGGGAGCCGGAACACTAGAACTCCCGCCCAAACTGTCTGCGAGTATCCCTGGCTATCCCGGACTAAAACGGCGAAATATCTTCCAGACTGACCTTCAAGTTCTTAGTGAACTGGTGCTCGAAGACATTTCTCGCTCACCGGATTTGGAGGATCAGTTTCTGGAGGAGTGTTACTACCAGAGTGGAACGCTCTCACAACATTCGCTCACGAGCAAGGCAATTCTAAGCGCTCGTTACGAGGCAATGTTCGACGCAAGTTCTCCAGGGCCAACAACGGTTCCTGCTGCTGACAAGAAGGGGATTGCCCCCGACCTATTGGCCGAAAGTCTCAGTCGTCGCCCCGTTTTGCTAATTGGCGACGTTGGCGTAGGCAAGACAATGTTCATCCGACGCCTACTGAAAGTGGACGCCGCTGACGTTTTCGAGAACGCTATAGCAATTTACATTGACCTGGGAACAAAGGCGACGTTGATACCTACACTTGCCGATGCCGTGCTTGACGAGATCACACGCCAACTCCTTGACATTTACGATGTCGATATCCATGAACGCAATTTTGTTCACGGGGTTTATCACTCTGAGATTCTGCGGTTCCGGCGTGGAATCCACAGCGACATTAAGGAATCGAACCCCGACCTGTTCCGAGAGAAGGAAGTTGCGTTCCTTGAAGCCCAATCGCAGGATCGTCAAGAGCATCTTCGTAGATGTATCGACCATATTAGCCGTGCGAGAAAGCAACAGGTCGTCATCTTCCTTGACAATGCGGACCAACGGGACGATCCAATCCAGCAGGAGGCGTTTCTCATTGCTCAAGACCTTGCGGCAAACTGGCCTGCTGCTGTATTCGTTACCTTGCGGCCTGAGACTTTCCATCACTCAAGGCGCAAGGGCGCTCTGAGCGGCTACCACCCAAAAGCATTCACTATCGCCCCTCCACGGGTTGATCGGGTAATCAAGAAACGCTTGCAGTTTGCGCAAAAGCTCGCTACGGGTCAGATACCACTTCCACGACTACACGCTGATGTGAAGCTGAACAACCTGCGCAGCATACTGGCAGCACTTGAGTCTTCGCTCGAACGCAACGATGACTTAGTGGAATGTATCGACAACATTGCTGGCGGCAACGTGAGACAGGCTTTGGACCTTGTGAGAGAGTTTCTTGGAAGTGGGCACGTCGATACTCAGAAGATTGTCACAATTTATGATGAGACAGGCGACTACACTGTTCCTGTGCATGAGTTTTTGCGAGCGGTCATCTTTCAAGATGCCGAGCATTATGACCCAGAAGCATCGCCGGTAGGCAACCTTTTTGATATGGCTTCCGCTGACCCGAAGGAGCACTTTGCGCTTCCGATGCTTCTCGGGATACTTGATACGCTTGCGTCGGGCCGGGGTGAAGCAGGATTTGTTACGGCCGCAAAGGTATTCGAGGAATTGCAGTCTTGCGGATTTACGCCAGCACAGGTGAACGCAGCCATCTTGCGAGGTTACAGAATAGGGTTGATTGAGACATCGGGGCGGCGAGAACCGGAAGCAGACACGGTTTTGGCTGCTCTGCGGGTCACTACAGTTGGGCTCTATCACATTGCACGCCTCTGTAGGATGTTTGCATACATAGATGCTATAACAGTTGATCTTCCCGTCTGTGATTCATCTGTCCGTGACGGCATCAGTGATGTTAGGCGAATTTCAGAACGGGTGCAGCGAGCCGAGAGCGTCAGAGATTATCTGGATCGGCAATGGCTGGAAGTCGGAGGGTTGTGTGGCTCGTTCGACTGGAAGAAGGTCTCATTTGATCTGAAGGATGACATCGAGAAAGTGCGAACACGGATCGGTGAGTACCGACATCAGGAAGAATCAGACGAAAGCTAGACCATGCCCTCTCTCATGCGGCCGAACGCCTCGAATACTAACGTCTCATGACAAGGATCGTACCGTCGGAAGCGGAACGGCCGGTAAGCTGGCATCGCCGATGCCGCTTCACCCTTGTGGATGTGCAACGTCTTTCACTATCGTTGTTGTCCCTTTGAGATAGTAGAGCGACAGGCGCAGATTTCTTCCCAGGGGGCACAGGATCGCTTGTCATTCATGGGGCTTCCTGCGCCTGTCTAACACATCGGTTTCCCCGGATGACATTTCATGTCTGTTCGTTACAGATGCTTGTTACAAGCGATTCTGGGGCATTCTAGGGGGTGTTCTGCGCCGTTGCTGACATGGTGAACACATAGCCAGCGTACAGCCAGCGCAGCGAGCCCGTACTCATTAAGCACACTAAGCCCCTCCCCGGCCACAGGCCGGGGAGGGGCGGAACCTCCGTCCAATTCCAGTCTCCTTCCCGTCCCATTCCCGCCTACTTCCCATCCCCTTTCAGTCCACTTCCACAAAAACACGCTACCCGACCATAGTCTCAACAGGCAGCCAAGCAACATCACCACCACGACCACAAAGGACCAAACCATGCCCTACGACGAAGACACCTTCATGGAAGACGCCTTGTATCCCTGGTTGGCCTCGGACGACATGGCCGACGAGACCTTCGACGCCGACCCCGGCGACATGGACGGGGACATGGAAAGCGGTCTTGCCTCGGCTGGGTGGGGCATGGACGAAGATTACGGGGACTACGGCGATCTCGGTGAGGAGTGGTAGCGGCGGCTAAACCGCCCGGCCGGGGGTGATCGGGCCATTTAGGACGCTAGCCGACCATAGTCTTAACCGGGTGAAGGGAACTTCCACTCGGAGGCGGCCGTTGTCCGGTCGCTGGTGCCGTAAGCCCATCGGAGAAAACCATGGAAACCATGACCGAGATTATCGCAGCGTGGAAAGCCGGGAAGCATGGTGAGGTTGTCGAGCACCTTGCCACCAGACACCCGGCCATTACCGCCCTTGTGCTTGTGCAGGGGGCACAGGACAGATTGTTGGATCGGTGTGACTGCAACGCCATTGCCAACCTGTTGATGGATCATCAGAGGGCGGAGCTTGAGTCGGAATAGCGATGATCCGGTGGGCGACCATAGTCTCAACGGGTAAACGGAGCAACAGCAATGACCAAAACCATCACGATCTACAACGACCCTGACTGCGAATGCCCAAACGACTGGGACGGCTGGACGTTGTATTCGTTCAATACCCGGCACGTTAATTTCAAACACCCCAGAGGGTTTGGCATTCGACGTGATGGAAGTTCCATCGACATCGGGTTCCGTCGCAAGCTCCAAGTGGGAACGGCTTTTGTGTTGGGGTATTTCGAGCATGGAAATTGCATCTGGTTCCTGAAGGACGAACGGCCGCTTGGAACGGAGGGCGACTTCCGTTGGGATGGGGTTTCGGTCGCCGGTGTTCTCGTGTGGGAGCAGCCTGTAAGGAACCTAGGCGCAAAGACCTACGAAGACCGTGCCGATGATGCCCGTCGGTTCGTGGAGACGTACACGAATTGGGCGAACGGGGAGTGCTACGGGTACATGATTGAGCCCGAGGGCGAGAGTTGCGGCGGCTTCTTCAGTGCCGAAGACCTGTTCCAAGACATGCAAGAGCATACGGCGAACCTCAACCCTGACGACGTTGTTTTCGAGGGAGAAGCCGCATGGTTGGCCAAGTACCACGATTGGCAGGCGACAGCGAAAAGGTGATGGCCGACCATAGTCTTAACGGGCAAACCAACCAAACGGAGACCATCATGGGACTCACTATTCACTATTCCTTCGAGAGTCGTGCCAGAAGCGAAGCAAAGGCAAGGCAGCTTGTCGAAAAGATGCGCCAAATCTGCATGGACTTGGCCTTCTCCAAAGTCTGCGATGTTCAAGAGTTTCGGGGCAACGATTGCGACTACAACAATCCCAAATATCAGGGGCATGAAGCTACTCGTTGGCTTCTGATTCAAGCCAGTCAAAGCGTTACTCTCCCTTGGACGAAAAGCCGGGGGGAAAATCAGACAGGCGAATGCCATGTTGATGTTGCACCCTCCCACATCATCGCTTGCAACGTGTGGGGTTTGGACGGCAGCGAACCGATGAATGTCGGTCTCTGCCGTTACCCAAGAGAGATCGAATGGGAGTATGACCCCGAGGATGATGCCCGGTTTCGGAGCCATGATACGTCTTGGCACGGCTTTCGGGGATTCGGTTTTGATTCCCGCAAGTGGCGTCGGTACTGCGATCGGAAGGGCTATCAGTATGGGAGTAGGGAACGGTTCACGGAGCACTGGAAGGAAACTCGCAAGGTCAAGACCGGGCTTGGCAGCAAGTGGTACTGGTCTAGCTTCTGCAAGACCCAGTACGCCAGCGACCCGGCGTGCGGTGGCATCCCCAACTTCCTGCGGGCTCATATCAGCACCATCACCGCCCTTGAACGTATCGCAGAACTGCCCACGCTCACGGTGAGCATAGACGACGAAGGGGACTATGGCCGCAACTACTCTTGTCCCGATTGGGCCGAAGCGGATGCCGAAGGCCGGGAACGTGTGTACCAGTGGTTCGAGGGCCACCACGATCCTGCAAAGCTGGCCGATACGGTGGGCGAGTGGAACCAGATGGGCGCTGCTTTCTTCGGGGCCATGAATGATGCCCTGAAAGCCAGCGACAGCGAATTGGGGTTGGAGTCGCCCATCTCGCAATTCTCCAACTTTGAACGGTTGGAACACTTCGGACGCATGAACGCCAACGATAACCGGCTTGGCCCGTTCCTGAAAGCGATGGGGTCATTGGCAGCGAAGGTTGCCGATGCCAACACGGTGAACTGAAAGACGGTAGCCGACCATCGTCTTAACGGGCAACAGAAGGGAGAAACACAATGTCCACAGCCGCAACGATCATCCCCGAGTTCCACGCCTACCGTCGAGACGTGAGCGAACACTACACACATTCCCCAGAGGGCCGGGCACTGCTGGATCGTTGCGGCGGCATGATATACGACGTGTTTGTTTTCGATTATCGCCGCCATGTCCACTGCTGCGAGATGACACCCTCTTACGAGCTTTGGTACGTCGAAACGATCCCCGGTGGTGAAACCCACGAAGACGACGCTGACTTCCCGTACCACGAGGATTTGGATGAGGCATTGCGAGAGGCGAACCTCCATTCGCCGCAGGTCATCTACATCCATTGCCATTCCATCGACGTGAAGAGCGAAAACGTCCAGGACTTGGGACTGCCGGTGGAGTGGTGGAACGATTTGGTTGAAGACAACGATGGGGACGAGGAAGGGGCGTACTTGAAAGCGATCAACGATGTGGTGGAAGGATACCATGCGCACCCCGTTTGGTGAGTGGCCGACCATAGTCTTAACGGGCAGAGGAAAACGAATGATGGAAAACAAACCCGACAAAACGCCCGCCACAGAGATCAGCGCCGTCGCTCCTCATTCGCTGCGGCACATGATTGGGCAGCAAAATGTGGTAAGGCAATGCGAAGTTGCGTTGGATGCCTGTCAGCAAGATGGTCGGAAGTTCGATCATTCTCTTCTGGTCGGGCCACCCGGACTGGGGAAGAGTTGTCAAGCCGGAGTCATTGCCAGCGAGATGGCAACGGGGTTCCACGAGGTCTTGGGACAGGCGCTCAACAAACCGGCGGAGCTTAACTCGTTGCTGCTTGCGGCGAAAGACCGTGACATCGTTTTCATTGACGAGTGCCATGAGATGAAGCGGGTGATGCAGACGGCGCTCTACTTGGCTTTGGACAAACAGAAGCTCTTTGTCCGCAATGGCAGTGGCCCGCCCATGGGCATTCCGTTGGGCAACTTCTCTCTGCTGTTGGCAAGCACGGACGAGTACCGGTTGCTACAACCGCTACGGGATCGCATGAAGCTCGTTCTTCGGTTCGAGTTCTACTCCGAGGAGGAACTGACGCAAATCCTGCATCACCGTTGTCGAGGGCTCGGGTGGAACGTCGAGGAGGAAGTGTTCGCCCAGATCGCCCGGCGAGGTCGTGGAACTCCTCGGATTGCATTGCGGCTGCTGCAATCATCGCACCGTGTTGCTCGGTCCCTCGGCGAAACGACAATCACCGATCGGCACCTTGCGAAGGCGCTGGAACTTGAACAAACCAACAACCCGTTGGGACTCGACCCAACCGAGCAAGCCTACTTACGAATCCTAGCGGCTGGTCCAACAAGGTTGAACGTCGTTGCCTCAATCCTGAACCTTCCGGCAAGGACCATCAGCGATGTCACGGAGTCGTATCTCGTTAGAGCCGGGCTCGTAGTGAAAGACACGAACAGCATAAGGCAGCTTACCCAGAAGGGCCACGAGTTCCTTTCCGAATTGGGAGGATCGGCATGATGCACAATGAACCAACCAAGTCAGTCGTATCCATCAGTGAGATGGCCCGCATGGTCGGATTGTCCAGACAGAGGTTCCATCAGCTTCGAGGAAGCACGTTCCCGGAACCGTTGCGAGATTCGGAAACCGGCCGACCATACTACACCGAAGAGCTACAGAAAATCTGCCTTGAGGTCCGGCGGCGCAATTGTGGGATCAATGGGAAGCCGATCCTGTTCTATGCACCACGCAACAGCTTCACGACACCAGCGCCAAAGCGCCGGAAGAAGGTTGCCAAGCCAAAGCCTGTCAAGCACTACACTGGCATCGCCGATGCCGTTCGGTCGCTCGGTCTGACCGCCATCAAAGACGGTCAAGTGGCGGCGGCGGTCGAAAAGTTGTTCCCAAGCGGTACTAACGGCACCCCCGAAGGTGAGGTCATCAGGACCGTGTTCGTCCACATCCAACGAAAGAACATGGCGGATAAACAGGGCGAATAACAGCGATTATCAGCCCAATTCCATGGAGATCGTGTCCAAATGAAGTCAAATTCATGTCCGGAAGGGCGTCAGAATTGTGGTGATAATGTTTTCACCGAAATCTCTGTCGGCCCGGATGAAGCATCTCTCGTTGTCCGATTTCTCGACGGCCAGGACTATGCTGCCAACTCCCGCCGAGCGCTGATCCAAGACCTTCGCAAGTTCGCAGGCTGGTTCTCGACCGCCAACAGGGAGCCCTTCGTCGTGAGTCGTGTTACCGTTCGGGATGTAACGGACTTCAAAACCCACCTGCGCCGGACCTTGGGGCAGGCAGTAGCGACCGTGAATCGCTGCCTTGTCTCGTTGCGCAAGTTCTTCGGCTGGCTGGTTGAGCACGGCCATGCCGACTCGAACCCGGCCGTGCCGGTCAAGGAGCTTCGCCGTCAGGAACTCGCACCAAAGGGATTAGAACGGACTGAAGTTCGCCGCCTGCTCCGAGAGGTTGAACTCCGTCAGGACATCCGGGCGAATGCCATCTTCAACCTGTTCCTGTTCACCGGCTGTAGGGTTTCCGATCTTGTGGCCCTCGAAGTTTACGACATCATCTTGAACGATCGTAGCGGCTCGGCGATCTTCCGCAACGGCAAGGGATCGAAACAGCGATCGGTCCCATTGCCGCTCCCCGCCCGGCGTGCTCTGCAAGCATACCTGGAAATTCGACCGCCTGTTTCGAGCGACCTGGTGTTCGTCGGCGAACGAGGTCCGCTAACCGATCGGGGTGTCCGGGCGATTTGCGACAAGTATTCAGCCTTGGTTGGTATCAAGATTCATCCGCACTTGTTGAGGCATACTTTCGGACACCAGTATCTCGCCGACAACAACAACGACCTTGTTGGACTGGCCCAGATACTCGGTCACGAGAATTTGAACACGACGGCCCGATACACCCAGCGAACCGAAGGCCAACTCGGCGAAGCGGCCGAACGACTCGAATACTAACCCCTCTTCACAAGGAACTACCATGTCAGACGAGAAACTCATCGAGGAACTGCGCAGCAATATCGACCTGTCTCTGTTCGGCCGTGTGCGTGGGCATTACTTCGCACCAACCGATCTCGTGCGACAGGTCATTCTGGTCAAACAGGCCGTCGATATGGTCATCGTCGCCGTCGCCATGGTGACGGGCGATGTCGATACGTTGAGAGAACTGACCAACGAGGGGAAAGTCAAGCTCGTAGTCCCCGACCCTGACAAAGCACCGCCCGAGAATCGCCAGTACCTCATGGCGTTTGACGAGATCGATGATGAGACGGACGTTCGAGTTGTGCTGGTCCAACCCACCTACATCGTCCAAATCTGCGAGGATGTGCAATGCGAATGACCATGAAGAGCCTCCTTGCCACCTTGCGAGGAAACATCACGCCAATGCCCTTTTGGGCAATCCACGACCATTTCTGCGATGAGCGTATTGGTGTCGAGGCAATTCTCGTTGTCCAAAACGGTTTCGATTTGGTCGAAACCACCGTCGCCGTCTACAAAGCCAAGTGTCGGGGGTACTGGGAAGAATTGTTGCAGGAGATGCTCATTGACGGGCGTGTGAAGAGCGTTGTGCATTCGCCGACCGACATGCCCATAGATCATTGGGATTTTTACCTTGGGACCTACGACATTCCTGGGGAGCAGTGCTGTCGGGCGCTATACGTTTGCTCGGTGTACGTCATCGAGGTTGGGGGTTCACCCTAGCCGTCCTGCCCCCGACACTTCTCACACAAATACGGATTCATCGTGGTTGGCGGCGTCTTGATTCTTTTCGGTGATCGCTTCCCGCAGCTTGCGCAACGATACCGCTTGCCCTTGTCCACCCGCTTCGGCTTGCGGGTCTGATGTTTTGGTTTGTTGCCGGATCGTGGCACAAGTCAGTCCTTAGCCCCGACCTCACTTATTGCAATCGGCAACTCCACTTCGATCCGGGTTCCCTTTCTTGGCGCACTCTCGATCTTGGCACTTCCGCCAAGCACCCTGGCCCGTTCCCGAATGCCTGCCAAACCATAGCGCCGTTCATCAACGCTCTCTGGATCGAAGCCGATACCTTGATCCTCCACGAGAATCCGCACCGTATCATCCTCTTGCGTCAGTTCGATACGCACACGGTCGGTCTTGGCGTGCTGGTGTACGTTAGTCATGCTCTCCTGGACGACCCGAAAGATGGAGTTTTCGAGTGTTGGTTCCAGTCGGTCGAACTTGACATTGCTATAGAACTCGACATCCGGCCCACCCTGCGCCCGGATGTCGTGGGTGAGATGCCCTATCGCCGCCACGATTCCCGACTCATCGAGAATCGGTGGTCTTAAACCACTTATGAGACGACGAGCCTCTGCTAACGACCGTTCCAACATTCGCAAGCCAGCGCCGTGACACGTACATGCTTCCTCACTTTTGCACGACTGAAATTGCATCATGGCCGCAGTCAGGTGTTGGGCCACGCCGTCGTGAATATCATAGGCCACCAACTGGCGTTCCTGGTCTTGTGCTTGGAGCATTTGTCGAAGCACTCGGTGTTCTCGTTCCAGTGCCTCTTGTGCTTGTTTGCGTTCGGTGACATCACGAAAAATGCCGATCATGCGGTGTCGCCCCTTGTAGGCGATCTTCCTGGCAGCAATATCCGCATAGAACACACTGCCGTCCTTTTTGAGTACGGGCAGGTTCTCGGCTAGGTCCAAGCGACCTTCTGCTTGTTCAGCAAAGATATCCAGCACGTTCGATAGTTCTTCAGAAGGATGTACGTCCGCCACGGAAAGCGATAGCAGTTCATTTTCGGGATACCCGAGCATCTGGCAAACGGAAACGTTTGCCCGAACAAAACGATTGGTCTCAATATCAGCGACCAAAACGCCGTCTACCATCCCATCGTATATCGCTTGAAGCTCTCCGTGGGCTTCTCGCAGTGATTCCTCGGCCCTCTTACGTTCAGTGATATCACGAGACAGACCCCGAATACCTATGTAATTGTTCTCAGCATCAAAGATCGGAATGCCGTTGGTTTCCACAACAACACGTCTTCCGTCCTTATCAAGGCAAACGCTTTCATGCCCGAAAAACGGTTTCTGTGATGCTACAATCTTGCCGAACATTTCGACAGACTCCTCTTTTCCCTCTTCCAGGCACATATAATCAAGAGGCGTTTTGCCGACTACATCTTCGGGGGCATATCCTAAGATGTCCTTGACCTGCGGGCTTATGTGCGTCAGGACGCCATTCTGATCGGTTTCCCAGACGTAATCATTTGTGGTTTCTACCAGGGACCGATACCGTTGTTCGCTCTCCCGCACGTCCTTTTCCGCCCGCTTTCGCTCTTCGTTCTCTCGTTGGAGTCGCTGGTTCATTTCGGTCAGTTGAACAGTACGCTCTTCAACACGGCGTTCAAGTTCGTTGTGGGCTACCTGTAGAGCGTCCTCGGCTCGTTTTCGGTCAGTTATGTCGTGAAGGACTCCTTGGACGAAGGTAGGCTCCCCTGACTCGTTGCCGATATTCTGTGTGATTTCGTGAAGCCAGCGAATCTCGCCATCCTTCCTTCGGATTCGATACTCCCGTTCCGTTGCGTAGCCAGGAATCGTGCGGATACTCTCGACGCTCTCGTGAATCCGCTCGAAGTCATCCGGGCAAATGACCTGATCCCAAGTGACTTTGCCAGAGGTGAAATCCTCTTCCGTATGCCCTGTGATCTCTTTAACGGCTCCGTGGAAGAACTCGACCGAAAAGTCGGCTATCCGACCTCGATAGGCGATCCCCCGGAACCGTTGCACAAACGACCGGTATCTCTCTTCGCTTTCCCGCAGTGCTTCCTCCGTCTGCTCGCACTCTTCAACACGTTCTCGCAACTCTGCAAGCTCAGCGATGAGTTGCGCTTTGGATTTGTCTTGGTCGTTCATCGTTCGACCTTCCTTGCGAAAGGTTAGGAAGAGTGGTCTGTGAAAAGCATTGTACCAGATTGCAAGACGCTGGAGGAGGGGGCTGATCGGCTCCCCCCTTGAACGACCCCCAACAATCCGTATACTCAACGGGAACATTGGAGAAACAACCTTGAACGGATCAAACCTCTTCGACGAAGCTGCCGCCACTTGGGATGCGAAGCCCGACCGGGTTGTATTGGCAACCGCTATCGGTGAAGCTATCGTTCGGGAAGCAAAACCATCCCAAGAGATGGATGTGGTGGACTACGGCTGCGGGACCGGCTTACTCAGTCTCTTCCTCCTGCCGCATGTTCGTTCTGTGACCGGTGCCGATAATTCGACCGGGATGTTGGACGTACTGAACGGGAAGATTGCCGAGATGGGCCTCGAAAACATGGAGGTAATGCGGCTGGACCTTGAGCATGATGCGGTTCCCGAAAGGCGTTTTCACATGCTCGTTACCGCCATGACGATGCATCATGTGCGTGACACGGAGACCTTACTGAAGGGTTTTCACCGACTGCTTCAACCGGGCGGTGTGGTTTGCATAGCCGACCTGGATAGCGAGCCGGGGACATTCCATGCTGCGGATGTTGCCGTTCATCACCACGGTTTCGACAGGGAAGAATTGAAGAAGCAATTATCGGAGCTTGGTTTCGTCGATCCCTGTGACGTGACGGCACACACGATTCGCAAGGAAGCGGGAAACGGCGAGACCAAGGATTTCCCCGTTTTTCTGGTCGTTGCACGGCGAGGTGTGTGAAACATCAACCCTCCCCCTTCGCCAATAAAACTGCCCGACTAAGCCGAATCCTTGGCTGCCCTTCCACAATGAACCCAACGTCTTTGCTGAGAAAGATCATCGCCCCAAACCATTTCTTCCCAACGTGCATGATAGGTTCCACAATGAGGAAACGACCACCCTCCCCAAGGCATTCATAAACCTGATCAAGGAGTCGCCGTATATCAGACACCTCGTGGGCAGAGTAGAATGCCAGTGCAAAATCGACCGAACCGACGATCCCAAGTGAATCTTTCTTGCAAGGGTGTGTGTCAATTCGATCACCGACACCCGCCTTGAAAGCCCTCTTGCTCAGGATGCCGAGCATCTTTTCCTGCAAATCGGCGGCGATCACACGCCCTTGGTCACCGACGAGTCGAGCCATGGGGATGGCGAAAAATCCCATGCCGCAGCCGAAATCCAAGGCCCTCATTCCCGGTTGCACGTAGGGCGCAAGGATTGCTTCGGGCTTGTGCAGCAGGCGGCGGAAGCGGTTATCGATAAAGTAACCACCCCACCAGGGGCAGACGTGAGCCATGACGATTCCATTAGGTAATGTGCGGGACTGGCACCCATGTTCAGGTGAACCACCTACTTCTTTGTGAACAACAGCCAGGTGCCTTGGCCGACCCTGGCATCCCCGGCTGAAATGGCACCCTCGCCCATGACCTCGAACTCGGTCAGACCGGCACCCTCGGCCCACTTCTTCATTTGCTCTGGGCGGCGAAGTTCAACGAAACGTCTCCATTTCTCGGCCTCATCGCCATTCATCTTCTCCTTGCGACCTTGGATCATCTTCTCGGTGGCTTCCTTTGGGTAGCTACTTCCGTGACCACCGCCAATCATTGCCTTCCCGCCCGGACGAAGAACCCGGTAAACTTCCTGCAAGCCCTTGGCCGGGTCATCGAAAAAGAAGATGGCTCCACGGCTGACAACCAAATCGACTGAGTTGTCGGGAAATGGCATATTCTCGGCCACACCTACCACAGCGAATAGCCGGTCGCCTAATCCCTTCTCTTTGGCGATCTCCAATCCTTTCATCATGGACTCGACATTGGGATCAAGCATGACGACCGGATTGCCGGTCGCTTCGATCAAGGGAATGCCAACCTGCCCTTTCCCCGCACCCAAATCGATCCAGAAGCCCTTCTTGGGTTCGCAGAATTTGAGGATGTCCTTGACCACGCAGACATACCGGTCGGAAAGAGATTGCTCGCTCTTGATGTCTTTCGGTACCCCCGACGGCTGAGCGAGAAGCGTAGACTGCCCCGCTGCCAAGCCAAGGATGCCAACTAAGATTAGAATTGTTCGCACATTCATTGTGTAGCTCCAGGGATTCGTGCTAGGGGACCAGAGCCTCATGTTCCTTGCTACTTCCACATGGGCGGCAAGTCAAGCTCCGATTTCGGGACCTCCTTCAAACACATGAACCAGTCGAGGCACTTGTCCACTCCCTTACCTTCTATTCGCTCTTGGGCAGTGCCGCACGAACCGGGCGGTGGTACAATCACGTCGTCGCCCGGTTGCCAGTCAGCCGGTGTCGCCACCTTGTGCTTGTCGGCGGTCTGCAAGGCGACCACCATCCGCAGAATCTCCTGGAAGTTTCTGCCCATGCTGGACGGGTAATACAACACCGAACGAACCTTTGCCTCGGGGTCCATAATGAAGACGGCCCGAACGGCGTGCGAGTCGTCGGCAGCCGGTTGCACCATCCCGTATTTCTGAGCCACGTCCATCTTCAGATCGGCAATGACCGGGAAAGTCACTTCGACGTCTTCCATTCCCTTGTACTTGATCTTTTCCTTGATCGTTCGCAGCCAAGCAATGTGGCTGAAATTGCTGTCGATGGATAGACCGATTAGCTTACAATTCAGTGCCTCAAACTGCGGCATCAGCGT